>Ga0209755_10006643_pt1 | contig 12724 bp, 5 predicted proteins | sample TergutCo191P1_FD_187301 | JGI IMG/M metagenome (GOLD analysis project Ga0209755, IMG submission 187301) | Cornitermes sp. P1 segment gut microbial communities from Petit-Saut dam, French Guiana - Co191P1 (SPAdes) (version 2) | ecosystem: Host-associated > Arthropoda: Insects > Digestive system >... | reverse complement strand
CTGTTCTTGGTTTGGTTGGCTGTCATCGAAGTCATAATGGCTTTTGTTCACTATTAATAAGTGGGGCCTTACATGCTAGATGATTATTTTGAGAGTCACACTATTGATAGTATTATGTAAATCTTACCAACACACTTGCGGATTTTACAGTAGTCATGAATTATTTACAGATGTCTCCAAGCAGCCACACTTGTTTTCTTTTTTCTCAGTATGACGACAGTACGCTCCTTTGACCTCCCCTTATTCCATAAAGAAAATGCAAATAAAAAAGTAGCAGTTCAGTAATTACAATGGTAATATTTACTTAATTTAGTATGCTCTGCTTTTCAATTTTAGTGTCAGGTTCTCAGAAATGCAGTTTGGTGTGATAAACCTTAAAACATGGGCTAGCACACAGCCCCACACTCCATTCTGGACACTCGAATTTCATTCTTGTTCCTTCATTTTAGCAGGACACATAGGTACCAAATCCTCCTTCCATAAAAGGCCATTGTTATGTCTTGTTTTAAGTCTTTTTTACTTGCTAGTTAATGGGGCTTGTTTTCCTTCTCATGTGGTGTGAAGTCAAAGTATCCTTCCAACTTCTTCATCAACATCAATCTGAATAGTCAGTGTGATAATTATGTAGGTCATTTCAGAAGTTTTGTGTATGGTGGCAGCACTGTACAGTGCTTGTATGACTGAATTAAAATCGTGTGTGGTGCTAGTGGCACTTTTGCTACTGTTACAAAGTTTCACTGTCTTTGTGATGTCAGTTTTTCTTCAGCTATGGATCAAAAAAGACTACAATAACTTTCTTGCAGGTGGACATAAAATATTAACAAAATTTAATGTTTTGTTGGGTAAAAGTTCTCTAGATTGTTATAAGTTGTTGAAGGGAGGTTTAGAGGCACATGCTGCCTCATATGAAACTGTTCGCAAATAGGTGAATGCCATGAAGAATGACTGGGAAGAGACAGTTGCCCCTTTCACAATGGAGCCCCAACATCGGTGACAGAACAAGTGAAATCTGTCCTTGAACATACACACAGTATTTCATGCATGACAATTGCTATAGAAATAGGAGTCTCTCCAGCAAGTGGTTAACATTTCCTCACCAGCACCTTGGGGAAACAAAAAGTTGGTGCAAAGTGAATTTCACACATGCTCAGCAATGACCAAAGACCCATGCATGTTCTTCTTGCTACCACCCATCTGCAGCATTGGAGAAACGAAGGCATTGCATTCTTCGATCACATGATAACAGTGAACAAGTCATATATGCATTCATTTGACTGTCAGCTGAAATGGCAGAATCCTGACTGGCGTGCCCAAACGTCACTGAGGAACAGAATTGCACGCCGCAGTCAGAGTTCTTCAAAAGTCATACAAGTCAGGTTCTTCAGTCAAAATGGACTTGTGCATGACCATCCCATGCCAATTGGTACAGCATTCTATGGTCATTATTACTGCTTACACTTACGAATATAAGGTGAGGCCGGGTTTTCGCTGTGAAAAACCATAACTGCTTGAACATTGTGTCATTTTGCTCCAGGACATTGCAACACCTCACTGCCATCATGATGTTCAAAATTTGGTTCAACAACAGGGCTGGGAGGAGTTGGCACATCCTTTCTACTCTCCAAATTGCACCCATGTGATTATTGGTTGTGTGCACGTGTGAAAGAATGTCTTCGGGGTAATCGATTTAAATCAGAACACAATATCAGCACTGCTGTCATTGCCACTTTACGTTGTTTGAGCAAGGATGAATACAGAGCTGCAATTTATCATTTACCTCATAGATGAAAAAAGTGTTGGTGGGCAGTGCTGGTGATTAAGTTGAGTAGAGGGCATATTTGTAAACATTTAGTAATATCAGTAGGATTGTTATTTTGTTTTTTGTTATTGCAAACAACTCTCACACAAAACTTCTGCAATGACCTACATAGAGGCAAGAAGGGAAAAAAAATGGTTGAGAATGCGAAAATAGCTTCTTTGTTTATTTCCAGTTCCATCTCCTTATGGAGTAAGTGTTCATCCTTTGGTAAGATTTGTTCATATAACCCATTTGTACAGTCTTGTACTATGGCCAGTTTTGGGGCTTTTCAATGCTCATCATAGAAATTACCCTCCGTTGGTGGAGAATATGTGTTCATCATGAAATCACATTTTGTCTTTCCTCACTATGGATGTCAAGTTACCTTTGATTCTAGTTTTTTGTCACCCTGCTTCAGTTTCGTTTTATTTCCAATATTCTTTGGCATCCTTTTTGTGTTAGGTATATCACACAGCAGTTTATTATCTTAGTATATAAGTTGCTACATAACACTGAATTGAAAGACATTCTACTTGTATAGTTTCTGCCCCACATTTTCAGGCCTTGAAGTAACTCTGGTTACAGTTGCATGAGTAGCTGTAATTAAAGGATTCGCATGTGTCTTGTCTTTGTCCAAATACACAGTCTTATTGTATGTATATCCCTTAGAATCATGCAGCTTGTAGATTTTGATCCCAAACCCATTCATGTTTCTTTGGTATCTGTTGTTTGAAAATGACTCTGGGTTTGAAGAGCACAGTAATTTCATCACCTGCTAAATGTTCAGTTGGACTGCAATATTTAGCATACAATTCATTGTTGCCATCAAATATAGTTGTCATTTTCCACAGTCACTTGAAGCTTTCATCATTCTTGTCAGGTTGACATTTGTTGTCACTAAAGTGCAGAACTGTTTTAAGTACAGGTAAGGATCCATCTAATTTCATGATGTTTCCATAAAAGGCACATAACAGTGCTCTTGTGTTGACCAGTAATCTGTCAAAGTATCCCTCTGATCTTGCCATCTGCACAATAATTGACACAGACATGTACATTTTGCGAACCTTCGTGTCAGGCACAGTGTACTTTCCTTCATCCATTGTGCCCAGGTACCGGTGATAATATGTCTTTCCACCAACAGTTGTATATTTCAAACAAGACAAGCATGAAAACTTGCTGTAGCATAGTCTTGAATTATGTGGGGTGCCTCTGTTGTAACCCAGTGAGACACCCTGTAAACCTGTGGACTACAGGTAGAATAGGTTGACAGTGTATGTTTTAACTCCACTGTGTGCAGTTTATGTCAGTAATGTCTGTGTCAGTGTCACTGAGGAGCAGTGTTGTCTTCAGGTGAATGTGCGTCAAAGTCAAATTGTAATATCAGTTCTATGATGTTTCGTTCAGCAAGCTTTTGCTTTGTAGCCATACTAATGCACTTGGAAGCAACACAACTCACCAACCAGCAAAGCCGAGTGTGTATGAATCTCCAAGCATGACTAATCACAGTCTGCACTGCCTGGCCTGACAGATTATTTTATAGCTGATGCAGTTGACTTGTAAGTAAACTGAGAAAGAATTGAATACGTGACAGCTAAAGGAAATAGAAAGCAAACGGTGGTTGAGCCATACGTTAAAAAGTTATGGGATATAATTTTGAGAGAGTATATAGATTTATATACCTGGGCTCACTAGTGAATGAAAACTGATATGAAGGAAGAAATTACAGACGAATATAGAATACAGATAAGTGTTACTATGGACTACAAAGACACTTTAACCTTTATCGTCCTACAGTACCATATGCTGGGCTCTAAAGTTTACTGGCAAATGTCCTAGTATGCCATATACTGTGAGTTTACTTGGTAGAAACTTAAATGTCCATGCTAAACCAGAAGGACTCAGGCCATGATGAGATATAACTGGCATTTAAATCCATTTCCTGAAGGTTAAATGACAATTGCTTACTCTTGCAACGAAGGTTGGTGTGTTCAACACCCTTGTTAGACCCATTGTGATATACTGAAGTGAAAGATGGGCTTAACGCATTGAGGTGAATTACAACTGTACATCTTTGAAAGGAAGATGTCCAGTGTAAGAGTAAGGAGAATGGAGAATAAGGTACTTGAGAAATTGTTCCAGCTTTACTAGTCACTGGACATTTACAAAGAATGCATAGTTAATAAAGATCCCAGCACAGTCATGGATTTCAGATTTAAAGGAAGGACAGTGGAGAATGGTGAATGGCTGGTATGGTGGAAGATTTGAGGAAGTTGGGGTTCGGAATTTGGTGGATGGTCACCAGGGATTAGTCATAGAAGAAAGTTCTACAGGTAGCTGAGGCTCATAATGGGCTGTCATGCTACTGATGCCAGTGAAGAGATATAGAGAGATGAACCTCGACGTGAAACTACAGTGTGCAAAAATAATATGCCAGTACTTGCAGCAGAAAGAAGGATATTTGATAAATGTGTGATTGAGTTCTTTTCCTCCTGCACTCATTTGAAGAAGGGATATGAACTCATTCATATGACCACTCAGATTAGCCACAGTTTTATGAAATATAAACAATTTGCTGACAATAAATAATGTCACATACTCATATACACATGAATCCAAATTTTTTTAGCAGTGTACCAAATTTATGCAAGCAGATACCTGAAATGAATAATTCCTGAAAGTAAGATGAACAGATTTAAAAAGGATCATGAGCTAAGCTCTGTAAAAATAGGTGGGTTGTCAAAACTTTGTAAATGGGTAGATTGATCCATTCTTGAAGTATACTTTTTTATTTAAAGTTTTTTAGGTTTAAAAGTATGTGAAATATAAAGGATAATTTCATGCCCAGAAATGAGCATTTCAAATGAAAAGAACTTTGGCTTTGAACGACGGCACTGGGATATAAAAAGCCTGGACGATAAAGGTTAAATAGCAGTAGGGTGCATCTGGAAAACCACTGTACACAAAAGTCATGTTTATCACTGAGCACTCACGGGATTGACCACAGTGAAAAGCACTGTAAAAAATTTGTGGGTAATATTTATCATCATGCTGTTAAATGTCATGTGCTTTTAATGCATAATTAACCTGTTTTAGGCTACTATTATCTGCAAGGCACTGGCCACTGTTTTCAGCTATCCCATATTTGTATTATTTAATGAAGATGGCTTTTAGATTTATGTATTTCATCATCATCAACAGATGACAGCCTCATCCCCCTGTGTTTCTTTCTGTGCCCAAAGAATGCATTTTATTTAATGATGTACAGGTGAGATGATATAAAGTGAAATAACATTGCAGCAGTATGGACTTGCTGCCATTTAAGTGTATCTGCAAGGACAAGCCTGGTGCCATTGGAAGAAGTCGTTGAAGGATTAATTGTCATAATAAAACAAGAAAGTGGACATAGATTTCATTCACTTGCCAATAACACACCAGTAACATGCATTCCATTATGTTCTCTTTACAGGAGGCTTCTTTATACCAATGTCAGATGTGCTGTGTAACCATATTCCCTTCAGTAGTTTGGAGTGACTGTATGCCAAGCGTCGTGTTCTTTGTGTAATTAATTATACCAGTTGCAAATTAATTGTATTGTAAAATAACACAAACTCATAAATGTGGAAATGACTACTGGCCTGATAAGAGCAAAGAATAAATTTATTTCAGACAGTGGAGATGGGCCGTAAAATTGAATCTGTTTGGTTACCGAAACACTCTTCATGTCATTTGTTACAGCCCATGCCCAGACGAGTTGAGTGGTAGCAATCGTCGTTCCCTGCGTAGTGTGGTGAAGCTACATACACTTTCCCTCGATACATCAACTCCCCTCTCCCCAGCTGCATGGAAAGGAGATCAACCACTTTCTCCATCTTCAAAAAAACAAACTCCAGTTTCCACTGCAAATGGATATCATGCTACTCGCTCATCCTCGAGTGTGAAGCAGCCACTGGAAGAAAACAGTAAAATGTTGCTTCCACAGAAGGACAATTTAGAGGTATGTGACACATAAAACATTTCTTTATTAATGTTTGATCTTCCCAGTCCATGATTTACTTTTGCATTTCACAGACAACAGTGGGACATATGACATATTATTTAATGTCTGACAGACAGAGCAGTGGTGCAAGGATTTTTAGTATGACAGTGAGCAGTGAGATACATATGTTTGTTGTTGGAAATACAGTGAACCTGGATTTTACACTTCTGCAGGGATCTCTTGAAAGGAATATAACATTGAGGAAATGAAAACTTATGTAGCTGTTGAAATTAAATTAATTGAATTAATATTTTGTTACCTTAAAAATAAAGTCTAGTCCCTTCTTCTGCATGTTAAAGTAAGTTTCTGCTGCTTTGCTCTGTGCTGAACCCCGTACTCATCACTACTACTGAGGGTAGCTGTAATGTATCCTATGTGTTGTGTGCTGTGATGTAACTCGTGTAAAGTACTTGGTGATAGAATGCAGCAATAACGGTTGACTGAAATGTCCTTGCAGGTACGTGTACAGTGCAATGGCATATGGAGCCATTGCTATGGCACAAGGCATGGTGGAATGAAAAGCCCTGTCTCTGGGAATAGTGTGAGACGTGAGCAGTGGGAAGTTCAAGGGGGAGGAGGCAACAAACCTCAGCGAGTGAGGCGAGCATCGGCTTCATTTTGCAGCAGTTCTTCTCCATCTCTGCAACAGCAGCTATCTCCAACGGGTAGTGACTCAGGTCACCACTTGCGTTCACGTGGGCAGCTCTGGCTTCCCAGTAGTCTGCTCGGAACCACCGCAGAAGATGAGGGAAATCCTGCACGGACACGCTTGGGCCACACTTCAGCTGACCCACAGCCTGCTCGTACCTCTAGAGAAATGCCTCTGGCTAATAGTGAAGACAAATCCAAGACTGGCCCAGTTGTTAAGGAAGAGACAAAATCCACATTGTGCCAGAGTGGAAATAGTCAGGTGATCAGGCGGAAACGATTATCAGTGGAGGAGAAACTGATAGAGGACAATAAAGCATATTATAAGTTAGAGTTAAAAAACAGTAAGCTACGATCAAGTGGGTATTTCTCGTTTCAAAAAGATAGTGAGATGTCTTTGAAAACGGAAGTTAAAGAAGAGAAAGTGGGATCAAGTCTTCTTCAAAAGGTATCTAACAGTGTGAAGTGTAATGGGGAGCAGGTTCAAGAAGGGACTAAAATGGAAGAAACAGTTGCTGTGAAAGTTCAGAGGGTTAGGAAAAGTGAACTTACATTATTAAGTGATGAGGCAGAGTGTTTTATGTTTGGTGAACCATTTCGGCGGGAGAGTTCTACGGAATCCTCTGAGGAGGATGAAGATGAGAAAAAAGAATCCAAAAGTAAGTTACATAAAAATTTGAAGAAAGAAATTTTGAGTGATGAGTCCAATGTAAAGCGAGTGAGTGACAATAAAAAGAGTGTAAAGAAGAAGGCAGATGATGGTAGTACACAAGTACATCAAAGTGTCATGCCTTCTTTGGTAGTACATTCAAAAGCCGATGGTGAAAATGGGAATCATTGCAACATGTTACAGTGTGATGAAAGTTCATTGTGTTCTGTGGACACCTGCAGCCTGGCTAGCAGTTGTGATACCAACAGTGCAACCCGGCAAAAGAGAAAAAGACGAACTCATGCTGAAGCATTCATACATGACAATTTGGATTATTACAAGTTTGAAATTCCTGGTTCCCGACTTCGTTTTCAAGGAAGTATACTTCCTCCCACTGTGGTCCCTGTTGACAACAGTGCTGTTTGTAACAGTGACAAGAGTAGTGTTGGGAGCAAGGATACAGCTGGTGTATCAAGTTGCTCCAAGTCAAGTTTGCCTTCTACAGGAGAGAAAACCACATGTAATGGTGCAGAAACATGTAGCAATGAAGTTACAAATGAAAGAGAAAAAATTGTTAATCCACAGGAAGAATCCAAGCAGAAGGTTGCTGGAGAAAATGAAAATAAGAGTGGGAAGAGGCAAGAGAGAGAGGATGATAGGAAGGAAGAAGAACAGGATAAATCAAATGTAAGAGAAACGGTGGAGAATGACTTGCCATCCACCATGGACAGACTTCATTTTTCATTTGAAGTTGTACCACAAAGTGAACCTTGGTATCAGACATACACAAGGCAGGATGAAGGGGAGGAATTCTATGCATATTCCTGTATGAGTGATTCCTGTTACTGGAAACCATTTCTTTTACCGTATGAATTGTCTTCATCAGAGGGTCTTGCATTTGGCAGTGGCTGCCCAGGAGGTGGAGCTGGATCTTCCGGTTTAGTAAGAAGGCGACGTAATAGGTTTGCTCATTTGCTAGACAAAAAGCCGAGAAAGTCTCCAAGATGTCATGCTTCAACTTTGGCAATTTTGTCGAGTCTGATGCATCACAGAAAAAGGAAAGAGTCAGGTAGACCCAAAGAAGAGGCACAGAAATCTGAAGCTGGTATTATCAATTCTGCTGAAGAAGACAGTGTCAGTAGAGATGCTCCCAGTATCAGTATAGATGTGCCTAGTACCTCCCCTACCACATCTCCTTTGGCTGCGCTCTCGGTTGAATCTGTGGCAGTAGTGCAAGGAACAAACTCAGATTTCAAGTCAGAGTCAGACCCAGATCTTCATGAGATTGCAAGAAATATTGACAGAATGTTCAATGTGGGAAGTGAAGGGGAAGAAATAAGTGGTAGTGACTTTGATGGAAGTGGTGATGAATCACTACAGGAAACAAGTGTGACGCAGAAAGTTGCAGATAGTAAGAATTTCAAACCACATACTGGTAAGAAAAATGTTCAGCATCAGAATAAAAAGTGTCCACATTTTAAAGAGAGGAATTTAGATTTGCACCTGCCTATTCAGCATGAAATTTTGGAAGTAGATCCAACAGTGCTGGATGAATTAAAGGTTGAAAATTCTGTGGTAAGCCCTGATGAGCATAATGAGTATCGTTGCCGTGGAGGGCCTAAAATTGATGTTGTGACTCTTCTGAATGAATTTTCTGCATGTCAGTGCATGGATGAGCCTGCAGTAATAAGCAAGGAGGCTACAGGATGTCAGGCTAACCCATCATTTTTGGGTGAATCGTCATGTAACAGCTCTGAATGTGGAGCTTCATCCACATGTGAGACCATCACCTTTTCAGACGGTCCTGATGGACGGATTATGCGAATACATGGAAGGAAGAGGAAACGAAAGAAAAACCTTACAGGATGGCCAGCAGACAAACAGAAAGGAAAGAGAAGGTTGTTAAGTAAACTGAGTAGAGTTGATGACTGTGTTGTGTCAGGTGATGATACAAATGGAAAGTGTTTGAATGCTGCAGATAAGGTGCATTTATCATTTGAAGAAGGTATTGCTGCTGCAAATGAAGTGACTAAAAATGGTGGTGATAGAGTTGAGGATGGGGCAGATGAAACTGTGGTGCATCCGGATAAGAGTGACAGAAAATCTGATAGCACAGGGGTTTGTAGGGGAGCTGATGGGGTGAAAGTGGTTAATAATTCCACCATTGAACCTACAGTTATAAAAGAAAAGCAAGTGTCTGGTCTGTCCAGGACAGGCAGTTTGGATTCAAGTGGTCATAGTTCATTGGAGTACCAGCCGTGTGTCAGAGTTACCAAAATACCAGATATTGCTGGTGTTCCGGTAGCCAGTTTGCCAAACTCATCTTCTTCCTCATCCTGCATGGTTGCTGGGATTTCCAACAATCGTCGACTACGAAGCTCTTCCCTGTCTTCCTCATCGCCTGCCATATCTGTTCCTGTTTCAAAAAGCAGTTTATTCCCATCAGGCAACAATTTCAAAAGGCCTGCGGGATCTTCTCAGTTGAAGAGAAGAGCATCTCCACGCAAGTGTCTGTCACGTTCAGGCATGCAGTGGAATACATGGTCTGCTCGAAAACGGAGGTGATCATGACGTCATCTCCTACAAATTATTATTTGTGTTCATTTTTAAGATATTTCATTAAATTATATCTATAACAATAGATCATAAAAGAAGGTGAACAAACAGGGTTGAAATAAATTGAATGGAGGATGCACTAGCCACACTGCATGTAGAACCATAAATGCGGTGTGCAAGTCCCACCACCAGTCTTCGAGCCAATAGTTTGTACCCATCCTTTCTTCTTTGGGCCAAGCTGTGCAGTGCCTCTCTACTCCTAGTCAAAACTCAGCAGGCATTGATCTCTCTCCCAAGGAATACTTACGAGGAGACAGGGAGGTGACTGCTGGTACAGATCAGTGAAGCAGATGCTGGATGAAGCAGACTGCCTGTATATGTTCTTGTCTGATGATCACTGGACACAAGCAGATTATAAATCCAGTTATTATATATGAAATTTTACATTTGTAACTCAAAACCTTAAATACTTATGCTTAGAATTTTATGATGTGGAATGGCATTTCACCTTTATTCTTCAAAAATGTTTGGTTTAAAGCACTGTCTTTTAATATCAAGTAGAATTCTTGACTGTTAGCTTGATAACACAGGAAATAATCCAGCCAAGTACACATTCGGGCAGAACCAATGCAACACTGTTATACACGCCTTGATCCACACCTATGAATGAATAGAACCTAGCAAATTAAACAAAACATCTGCAGAACACTGCTGATTTCTATTAAAGGCTGCAGGTGCTACATAGTAACAAATAATCACTTCTTACCAGCTGCTGTAGATTTTCAACCTGCACGTGAACAATACTCTATCCCACGCTACATTGATACTAATGATCGATTACATGGATGGATAGATAATAGATTTGAGCCCTTTTGGTCCCAAGGCATGTAGGCCTTTCACAGGCCCTTTGTGCCCTTGACTGAAGTCCAAGTCATGGAGCTCTGTACATTTAATAAATTTCCAAATCACCCACAGACTTAGACTTCCAACATACTCATGGGCCAAGGAAAAGGAACCCAGATATGTATGAGTGTTGCCAAAGCTTCACATTCACACATAAAGTGGGTTGAGGTCTTCCCTCTACCCCACACCTTCTACACACAGGACTGTATATCAACCCCATAATGTAGAGGTATCTTCTCAGGGTGTAACATCCAGTAAGAAGACCAGTAACTACCCTGGACTGCATCCCATAAAAGGACAGTATTCTTGTCATAGCAGCAAGACTAGGGTCCTGAGATCAATTCTTGAGCCTGTCTTTGTTGGTGAGACTGTACCAAATTGTGATGTGCTAGTTGCCAAGCAAGCACTTGATCTTTTTCGTTACGTTCTGCTTGGAGACCCCCAAGGCTGGTTCTGGTCCATTGCACTGGTGAACATTTTCCACCCTTGCAAGCTAAAATTACACGTATAACTGAATATCTTGTTCAGAGAACCTGTGTGAATTACATTGCTCAATTCCAGCCTTAACTGGGTTAATCCAGTTAGCGCTCAAGTCAGGTATGGAACCCAATGGGCTGAAATGTGCCACAAGACTCGAAAACCATTTGCGCCTCTAGCATAAATATTTCTATTGGCCAGCCATTTTCCCATCTCTCTCACACACCCTTCATATCTCTGTCACACATCACCAACAATGTACATTACTGATCTGGTGGCTTGATGGGTTGGCAGACAGGATTGTGACTTACCAAGGTGAATGTCTATAAAAAATTTACTTGCAGAGTTTTTAAATAGAAGCTTTACACCTCAAGGGTGCTTATTCGCAGGATGAACCTGGAATGGGCAGGCTGATATGTCAGTATTCTAAAATCTACACATGGTGTTGTATGCAGATAGACTTATGATAAAGAATTAAAAGTAAATCATTTTATGAATAGAAATGCTGTAAAGTGTGTTATGTTCTCCATATTCAAAGAAGTAAGTCAGTCTTGCAGCCTCAGGTTTGCACTACTGTAGGCTTGGGTTGTGTGGGTGGAAGGACAGGAGTTACAGATTACTGGGTAGAATCGATAATAGTCTCTTACAAGTGATGTAGTGGTTATTTTTTGGTCACCCCTCCCAAAAAACAGAATTGCTTTGGAATTGCAGTTCTGTATCAAGCTACTGCTGGTAGAATAGTTACGGCATGTAGCAGGTGATTTTGTTACCATTAAGCAGTTTGTGTTCCTTATAGGGCCATGAAGTAAAATCACAGATAATGCATAAACATTCTTAATTTTTTGGTTTTAATGTGGTCTTGTGATGATGGGGCTTGCACACATGTTTCCAAGAAGAAAATCATGATAAATTGCTGAACATCAGAGCTTGTAAATGAAATGAAATGAAATGATATGTGTGAAAATCATGATAAATTGCTGAACATCAGAGCTTGTAAATGAAATGAAATGAAATGGTATGTGTACAAGGTCACTGGAGATATGAACTTGGTTTGGTGACTGAATCATGGAAGCCTCCAATACCACTACCAAAGCCTTCAATTGTACATATCTCCAATTCAGTTTTATCTCCCTACCAGCAGTAATTTCCCCAAGATTTATTGGTAGTGAAAGGTAATTTATATGAACTAGGAAAGTGCAGTTTAAAAAACTGTACAAGGGAATTCCTTATGTTACAAACTTTTATCCTGTATAAGGGGTATTCCCTACATCATGAACCTTTAGCCACCATGTTGCCAGTGTACCTGAGCCTCAGTTTTGAGACTTATGTTTTAGCGCTTAGGAGCCTTGAAATGTTTCTTTAACTCCAAAATAGTTCCACATGTTGCTCCATACATTGTCCTCTGGCTGCGTATTCTGCGAGCTCTTAAGGTAGATTGGGATAGTGCTGTCCATCGGAATTGCTACAGTTGTGCTCAGGGTCCCTCCAGCTATTGGTGCATAATATTACACAACATGTACAAGTTAGTGCTGTGGGTATTGCAGACTTCACCCACTTTCTCAACCTTGTGCTGTGGTGTTGCCGCTGCACGGTACAACCAGCAACTTAATTTTTTCACCCCCCCCCTTTTCCTTCTTCTTCTTCTTCTTTCATTTCT
>Ga0209755_10006642_pt1 | contig 12726 bp, 6 predicted proteins | sample TergutCo191P1_FD_187301 | JGI IMG/M metagenome (GOLD analysis project Ga0209755, IMG submission 187301) | Cornitermes sp. P1 segment gut microbial communities from Petit-Saut dam, French Guiana - Co191P1 (SPAdes) (version 2) | ecosystem: Host-associated > Arthropoda: Insects > Digestive system >... | reverse complement strand
CTGCTGTTGGTCAAGGATGCTCAAGGCTCTATCTTTGTCAAAATACAATCCTTTCCCTTGATTTATCCAATTAACCCATTCGTACGTGTCTTTCGGAAATACGTTACGTATGCTGTTTATTTCAAGCTTTTGGTTATTCACATTCGGACGAAGTGATACGCCTACCAAAAAATGTTTATCTTCATGTTTTATATCGGCGATTATGTTCACCGCTTTTTGAGGGTCGCCGTATGAGAATACGGCAATAGGATTATTTATAGCCTTTGGCAAATCTTTTATTTCCGATATGTCAAAAGAATGTTTGGGGTTATTGGATTTTTCCGTTAACCTACTGGGCTTTAATAATATTGGCAAATCAGGCATTCCTGTTGATAGCAATATTTTACCCGGACGACCAAAATTGTAATCGTTAATTTCAACACCTTTTATCTGTCGTTGCAAGTCTTCATTAAACTTATCATTTGCCTCGTCTATGGCGCGGTTTTCTTTGTCTTCGGTTGTCTTTTTCGGGTAAACTTGCTCAAACATCGACAATTGTTCAAGGCGTTCCGGTTTTGGTATTCGCGCTGTCTTTGATACCGGAGATTTTTCCGAAATCTGCTTTACGCCTTGATTGTCGTTTTTATCTGCTTGCAAAATTTCTTTAGCCTGTTCTACCGACAAAGGCTCTGCTTTTTTCTGTTTTTCTTTCGGCACTTCTCTGCCGTCTTTCAAAAATTGGATTTCATCCGTTTCCAAAGAATTTTTAACTTCAATTTCGGGCATATTTTTACCTTCGGGTAAATTTATTACGGCAAGATTTACCATTTTCTGCCGCATATCATCGACTTTTATACTTTCAAATTCTTCCGGTGTTTTGTGTTCGATTTTGCTCCAATCTATTTTTGCGATTTCAACGCCTTTTTCACGCAGTTCGGCGAGACGTTTTTCGTGTTCTTCTTTGGCGAGATTTTGTCTTTGAGAAATTTCTTTTATAACAACGTCAAGCCGATTTTCTTTTTGACGGATCTCTCTTTCTTTCGGAAATACGCTTATTTCGACGTTTTTCTTGTGCGTTTGCAACTCTTTTTGTCTCAATTCGTTCTGTTCTTCGATATAAGAAACGGTTTGAGCGACCTTTTCTGTCGGTGTTTCAAGCATTTTATCGACAACGGTTTGTCCGCTTGCGTTTGAAGCCAATTTGTTTTTTATTTCCTGTCCGTTGGCGTTGTACGAAACCTCCAAATTTTGCAATTTGCCGAAACTTCCTTCGGCTCTAATCTTGAAATCAATATTTTGGCAGCGGAGATCCAAGGTTTTTTGAACATTGCCGCTGTAAATTTGTGAAATCGCCGGATTTATGACTTTGTCTTCCATTATTTTGCGAAAATCTTTGAAAGGCTCTTTACCGACGGCTAAATTTTTACCGTCAATTTCCAATTTTAAGGTTTCGGACAAATTTTTCTCGTTATATTGCAAGTTTTCTTTTGTCGGCGGTTTGTGTTCTTTGAGAGCGGATAAAATCTTACCGTGTGTCTCGATTCTTTGCTCTAAAGTATTTATTTCTCTTGAGGAAACGTTGAAATTATTGCGAAACATATCTTGTTGCAATTTCAATTCTTTTATGTCGTTTCTCAGTTGCATGGACTCTTTCATCAGCGGATCTTCGATTGACAATTCTTTCATATCGGCGTATGCTTCTTCTTCTATCGAACGGGATTTTTCTTCGCCGCTTAATATTTTTCCGATAAATCCGGCTTTAATTTCGTTCAAATGCAATAAGCCGGAATCAAGGCTTCCCTGCTGAAGTAAAACGACCTCTTCGACTTGCGACCACAAATTCCCCTGCCTGTCTCCTCTGCCAAGCCTCTGTTCCATGTCTCTGGGACGAAGCGGAATATCCAAATGAATAAGCGTGTGGAGGCGTTCTTGAATATTTGTTCCGGCGCCTAATTTTTCAGTCGTCCCGATTATTATTCTTGCTTCTCCCGAATTTATTTTATCGAAAGCCTCTTGTTTTTTATCGTCTTTGTCCAATTCCGAAGCCATAATAATTTCATTTTCGGGAATTCCTTTCAAAATCAGTTCGTTTTTTAACTCGTCAAATGCGCTGAAATTTGTTTTACGGTCTGTGCCTTTATCAAAAAATATTACGACCGCGCCTTTTTCTTCCATTGTTTTTTCATAGACTTGATAAGTGTAGTCGGCGGCGACGTTTAACTTGGAAAAAGGCAAATTCGGAGCGACGGGGGAGATTAAACGCATGTCTAAAGCCGCGCTTTTTCCATCGTTCATAATGTTTAAGACGTTGTCGCTGCCTTTTTGTCGGGTGTCCTTACCTTTAAGGTCTTCTTCTCTTTCGACCAAATATTGACGGTAACTTTCAATAAGCGGATTTGACGGAATCGCAATTACTTTCCTGTTCAAATGCGGCAAATTTTCACCGCGACTGAGAATACCTTCTTTTATCAGGAAATCTTGTTGCTTAACGTCCCAAACATCCCGAAGCATGGTAGTTAATTCCGGAACATTTACGATTTTAGAAAATCTTTCGACTATTTTGTAATCGGTTGCGGTATTATTAAGTTCCAAATCTTTGGAACTTTCAGCCCACTGCGACGCCCATTGATCAAGCGATTTGATATTTTGTTGTTCGAGCAATTCGGGCTGTAAATATTTTTGCATAGTATATGCTTCAACTAAAGAATTTGAAATGGGCGTTCCGGTAGCAAAAATTATTGAGCCGCCTATTTCTTTCAAATGTTGCGTTTTCATATACAAATCAAACGCTTGTTGGCTTCCGCTTTTACTTCCAAGCCCTCTGATATTTTCCATTTTTGTAATATACGACAGATTTTTATAGGTATCGGCTTCATCGACGTATAAACGGTCGATACCCATTTGGTCAAAATAAAAATTTCCTTTATCCGCATCGGTTCTCTCTATGATATTTTTTATCTTGCCTTCAAGCGTTTCGATTCTTTTCTGCGTATCTTTGTAAGAAGGACTTTTTTCGTCTTCGACGGAATAGAGAAAATCAACAAGATTGTCAAGTTCCTGTTTAATAAATTTTTCTTCAAATTCCGGACTTACGGACAATTTCTCGAAACTCGACTGTTTTATAATTATCGCGTCGTAATTTCCGAGCGCCATTCGGTTGAAAAATTCTTGTCTCTGTTGCGGCTTTACGGATTCGGCGTCGGCAATCAGCAAATTTGCCTGCGGATATGTTTGGTAAAAAATATCGGCGTATTGATTAAGCAAATGATTTGGGACGACATGAAGCGGCTTATTGCTTATGCCCAGACGTTTCGATTCCATCGACGAGGTTATCATTTCATACGTTTTTCCCGCGCCGACGCAATGGGCAAGCATAGTATTTTTGCTACTTAAAATTCTGTGAACGGCGTCCGCCTGATGGGTGCGTGCAGGATACGGAAAGAACGAGTTCGGAAAACGAATTTGCGTTTTCGGATCTATGCGCCGAAGCGGATGAACATATTCCGTATTTACATAACTGTTCATTATATCGTTGTATTTTCGACAGATTTTCTGCGTTCTTTCAGGCTCGTTAAAAACCCAATCTTTGAATTTACCTTCGATTTCGTTCATTTTTTGCTTAAACGCATTTGTCGCCGGAACATTTAACGCTTTTGTTTCACTACCGTCAGGATGTTCTATTTTATACATAATCTTTTTTGTCGGCGAACCATTGAGAATTTGTTGCAATACTTCGTTACCGTTGCAACTCCAAGCGGGATAATTTCCTTTTCCATCCCAGCGGACAGCGTTTTCGATTCGATTTTGCGCGGTATTTAATTTGCCGTCAATAATAACAAAATCTCCGTTTGGGTTTACTGCAACGCGACAAACGCCTTTTTCGTCCCCAAGCATTTTTCGCACAAATTCTTGACGAAATTCGTTATCCAAAACGACGGACGAAAGCCGAATGCTTATTTCTTCGGGCAATAAATCTTTCGGAACGGCTTTTTCGACGCTGTCTCGGTACAGCGCGAAATATTCTTCGTTTTTTTGGGCGGCGTCAATCGCTTCCTTGTGCTTTTCGCGAACATTCCCGGAAAGAGCGATTTCCGCAGGTTCAAAAACAATTTTGTCGTAATTGTTATACCTTTCGGGATTAGGAAACGCCAATTGTTTCTCAATAAGTCCCTTCTCTATCGAACGGTTGTCGGGATATTCTTTCTGATCCAAAAGAGAGCGAATATAATCAACATCGATATTCCCGACGTTGTAAAGCGACAAAACGTATGCGTCTTCAAGCGTTTGAGCTTTATCAAGCGTAGTTTTTTCAAATTTTGGAACTTGCGACAAAAGATTTGACTTTTCGCCTGTCTTTGTAGTTTTATTGTATTTTTCAAGCGCGGTAACTTTGGTATATTCCGGATACTGAGAAAAAACTTTTAAGTTTTTCGAATCATGCAAACATCCGAAATCTTTTACAAAATTATCGTATTTTTTGTTTAATTCTTCGTGTTTTTGAGCCGCTTTTAAGGTATTTCCCATCATTATATTTTGGACGACTTCGTTTGTAAGGTCGCGCATTTTTACAAATTCAGGAGTTATTATAAGCGAATACTTTATTTTGCTCATTTCTCGTGTTTGTTTTGATTTTTCGTTTCTGTTCATAACGCTTCTGTCGAGATTTTCAAGTTCGGTAAGTTTTTGATAAAGCTCCGATTTCTCGTATTTGCCGCTTTCCGTATTGAAAACGTGAATCTCTCCCTCTGCGGTTTTTACGTCGTTGTCAAGAGTCAAATCGTCGCTTTGGGTCAAATAAACGGGTGTTTGCGCGACTTGTACGCTCGTATCTTTTATGTTTTGCGGCAATTTTTCGATAAGTTTGTCGAATTTTCCATAAATGCTTTTCTCGCTGTCTATGGTTATATTGAGCGATTTTCCGTGAAAGTTTTTTATCTGAGGCGTGCCGATAATCATATCCGGATTATCAATAAAATACTTGTTTATATTTATCTTTTGGGAATCGACTTCAATTTCGCCTGTTTGAATAAACGATTTGCTTAGTTCGCTCATATCCTTTTGAGGAGAACGCTTTTGTAAAAAAATTACGTCGCTTACCACATCCGTTCCGGCGTTGCTTCGAAATGTCTTATCGGGCATTCTTATTGCCGCCACAAAATCGCAATATTCGGCGACTCTCTCTCGAAAGGCGGTATTTTGCGAATCCATGGTATATCTTGAAGTGACAAAAGCGATAAGCCCGCCTTCTTTTACGCCGTGCATGGTTTTTGCAAAATAAAAATTGTGAAGGTTAAACTTGTCGCTTCTCTCCACCGTGGGCGTTGCGACGTTCTTTGGTTCAATCGGAACAGTTTCCGAAAAAGGAACGTTTGAAATCGCCAAATCAAAAGAGTTTTGAGGAAGCATTACGTCTTGATATCCGGAATGATAAACATTTGCTTCGGGATAAACATATTGAGCGATTTTTGCGGAAACCGTATCTTTTTCGACGCAGGTAAAAGAATTATTCACCGGAGACGTTTCAAGAAAAATACCGTTTCCCGCGGCAGGCTCCAAAACCGCGCCGCCTCTGTGTCCGAGGCGTTCACACGCCGTCCAGATTTTTTGCGCAAATTCCGGAGGAGTGTAATAAGCCGTTAATACGGAATTGCCCAGAGAATCGTATTCTTCTTTACTCCCCAAAACCTCTGTCAGTTCTTCCTTGCGTTGCTGCCAAAGTCCCTGCGGATTTTGCTCAAAAACATCGACAATTCCGCCCCATCCGGAATAATTGAGCAAATCCGATCGCTCGTCCTTTGTCGGCGCTCGTTTTTCCTCTTCGAGCGTTTTAAGAAGTTTTAAGCATTTGATATTATGCTCGAATTTGGCAACTTTCCCTATTATCATAAATTACCTTCCCGTCTGAAAGATGCCTCTGTGCCTGACGCTGTAATTTCTGTCGCCGCGGCGCTTATAGAGACTGTCTTGTACATCATTCAAGCCGTCTAAAACGGTTTGCCGCAAGGTCAGCGCGTCCGCTGTTGCGACTTCGTCAGTCGCTTTTTTTCTGCTGTGCTCCCATATTTCGTAGCCGAGCAAGGCGTGATGAACCTTGAGCGCTTCGAGTTCGTGCAAAATTCGCTTGTTGTTTGCGTTTATCATTTCCAATTCGAGCTTTGCGGCGAGAAGTTGCAAGTCCATAATGTTGTCGAGTTTGTTTTCTGCAAACATTTTATCGACTTCTTGCATTTGTTTGGACAAATTATTCATCGAATTCATCGCCCATTCGTAATACATCGCGCTGTTGCTTACGGCGGAAGCGGTTAAACCTTGAATTACGGTTATTATTTGAGTTTCGGGAAAATTTTGAGCGCCGGCGGCGGAAAGCAGAGCGTTATTTGCGCTTGCAAACGCTTCCATTTCGGCTATTTTAGCCTCTTGTTGCAGATCAAAGTTCTCTCGACTCAAGTTATGATGACCGGTTTCGCTGAAACGCCTGAAATTCGCCTCGTTCATAATTCTTCTTTTTGAGGTTTCGGATAAATTTGAAGCGAATATAACTTCGTCGAAATTATTGAAAATTTCTTCTGTACTCGGCATAAGCATACCGCTGATTTTACTGTCGCCTAACGCATCGAAATATCTTTCCGCGCGATAAAAAATCCTGTCTAAATTTCGCAGGCCGCTATAGGCAAAATCGTCCGTTTGATTTACGAGTCTTTCGGCGTTTCCCGTATAATGCTGAACAAATATCAACGGAGATTCTATCGTATTAAGCAAGGTTTCAAACCAATCTTTGCCGTCTCTGTTCGCAAAAACCTCTCTGGGATTATGCGTTAATTTGCCGACGGTTCTTCTAATCGCCTGATATTTGGCTCTTTGTTGCGCATACCAATCTTTAAGCCTGTCGTAAGTGGCGGCGATTCCCTTCCAATATTGCACTTCATCATAAACGGCTTTGACCGCTTCCCGTCCTTTGCCGTAAATGCCTGCAAGCGTGCCGATAATTCCGAGTTCGCCGTCGGTGGGAGAGCCGCTGTCGTCTTGATTCGACATAACGGCAGGGTTTGCAGTCATTTGTTCGTCGGGCCTGAAATTCTCGGCTATTACGCTTAAATCGGCTGCCGATTTGCTCAAAAGCACGGCGACTAAAATTAAAAAAGTTTTTAATCTTTTCATATTAATACCTCCCTAAAAGTCTCTGTATAGGTTCTTCGTCAATCCAGATTCGAGGCCTGCTTTGCACCGGCGGCCACTGCATTCCGGCTCTTCGATATTCTTCTTGTAATCGCCTGTAAGTTTCCGCTAAAGCCTTAACAATAGCGTCTGCCGCCGCGATTTTCGCCTGCAATATTATTTGATCTTGCGAAGCCTCAAGAATCGTTTTCAATCTTTCAAAAACGCTCAGCGCGTCTTGCGCCGCTTCAAGAGAAACCGTCGGAACAGGCATATAAATATACCTGCGAAGTTCCGCAGGCGTTAAGCCTACTCCGGGTATGATATCGACAGGACATCCGTCATACATGAAAATTGCGTCGTCGATATCCGGATTTCTTCTGCGAGGAATTAACTTTTTGACCTCTTTTCCTTCGTTATTGATAACGACAGCTTCTCTCGGAAAAGCTACTCCGTCGCTGTCTTCGGCAGGGAATACATAAGTGGATGTGAGGCTGTCGATAAATTCCCAATTGTCGCAGGGGACGTCAAACAGCTTTGCCGCTTCGCGTTCCTCGCAGTTGTTTTGAGAGTGGAGTTTTACGGCCGCTCTTTTTATTGACAAATCAGAATTACCCGTCACCATGTACATTCGAGGGGGAATATGCGAGTAAAACAAATCTTTGCTGCCGTAAGGCGAATCGGGGTCTTGCGAGTCCAAAAAAATTCTGGTAATTAACGGGCCGTAATGAGAACTGCAACCCGCAATAGAATCAATAGTAGATGTAGATATAGACTGCGGCGCGCCGCGAAAAGATACCGAAATTATCGTGGAGAACGCTTCGCTTAACACAGGACTTAACCAAGCGTTTGCTTCTTGCAAAGAGACAGCGTCGCTTATTTTTTCAGCGGCCATTTCTTGACGTTTTTGCCACGCCGCCCTGTGTTGTTTTGCAAGTTTTGCAAAAAGCAAGCCGTCTGTTTCGTCGCTCAGCCCTTCAAGAACATCGGCCATAGCTTCGGGTGATTGCCTATTCCATCGTAATTCAACGCTGTCCATAATTCTTGTAAGGTGCTCGCCGTCATTGTCTCGGCGAAAAAACCATACTTCAGGCGCTATATGAAGCCGCCAAAAGCCTATATCTTCCGTTGTGAAATCTTCGAATTTTTTCAATACTTTGTTACTCATCAACGAATCAATGTTGTGATACTCTATCAATTCCCATTGGCCTCTGCCGTCTCTGTTTCGGATTAAAGTACTTCTGTATTGATCGTCCCCCGCATTGAGCGCGTCTAATCCTTTGGGAGCAAAAACTTCCGTGCAACTCAGAATATTCAAATTATCGCCTTCCCCTGCGGTAATGCAATCCGAAGTCATGGCAGGCGCGGATATATCAAAATTTGCCGATATGTAAGAATCGGCGGCGGCAGGAAAAACGGTTCGATACGTCGTAAGCAGCGGCTTTGCCGCCGTCCAGATTTCATCGGGATTATCCCGCGCATAATTGTTTATTCCGCTTATATCGTCGGTATCTATTTCATGAGCGCCGAAGCGAAGAATATATCTGTTTTTTGTCGCTAATTGATTTGCATAACGATGAAGCGTCCAAAGCGTGTCGTTATACGGAAAATATTCTATATGCAAGGGGCTAAACTCTTTATTGAGTTCGCCGAAAGGAATTTTGATAAGTCCGGCTTCGGCGGAATTGACAAGGCTTTCTGCGATTTCATTATACTTTTCACGCAAATCTCCTTGCGGGCGGATAACTTCTCCGGACAACGAAATTTCAGCCTCCATAAATCTTTGGACAAATTCCAGATAAGATCTGTTTGAATGAATTCTGGCATTAAATTGCCTCATCATTTCATTCAAAGCCTCCGCCGTCGAATACATCGGATTTGCGGTTTGCAAGTTTGCGTATCTGATTTCGGCGGCAATGCTTGCATCCGTCCAATCCGTTCTATATTTATTAAAAGTTACAAGCGCGACTTTCTGCGGGCGAAATCTTGCCGCAGACGGAAAAATCCACGCATTTTCGCCTTGGCCGATTATCCAAGTTTCTCCCCAAAGAGGAAAATCTTCACGGGGAAGCCTTGCGCTTGCCGTGCATAAAAACACAAAAAGAATCAATAAAAACCGTTTCATCTACTGCCTCCTATCCTGAAATTTAAGCCACACCCCACTCCCTCGTTCGATACGCGAAAAGTGAAAACGGCAATATGAATGTCCAAGCCGAAATAAGGAATGACGGAAAAATCCGTATAGCCGATTTTTTGGCCGCCGACTTCCTTTTCTTCCCTCTCCCAACCGATTCCGAAAACCACGCCCGGACGAATTATCTGAGAAAATCGCCAATGATAGCCGCTGTATGCCCCGAAATATGCATGAGGCAAGAACGTCGTATCGCCCGGAATGCTTTGAGCAACGGAATATTTTTTGTTTTTTGCAGGCAAAAAGTTAAATCCCGTAGTTATATATCCGCTTTGCCACCTCGAAAAAGCAATTCCCGCATTCCAAAGATTCGAATCGTTCCATCTTCGTTGCAATCCCACGTCAAAGCCGAAATCGGCAAACAAGGCTGAAAACGAAAAAAGTGTGACAAGCAAGATTTTTTTCATTTTTATCTCCTGTAATGTTCCATTAATTCTTTTATGAAGCCGATGTATCTACCTTCGGGAAAATGCGCGACGTATGCGACAAGATTTCTGTGACTCGCGTCGTACATTATTCGTGTGTAAAGTATTTGTTCCACTCTTTCGTCAAAATCGCTTACTCCGAAAACCCGACGGTAATCCGTTAAAAGCGCAATGTTTCTTAAAACCTGAGCTTGCGCGCTTGTTTGTATTCTTTCAAGAGAAATTGAATCCGCATAAATTTGCGAAAAACGGTGAATTTCGTTTACGGGAACGCCGCCCCTTGCAATTGCGGCAAGAATGGATTCCAAATCCCTTACCCGCGCTCTTTCAAAAGCGCCCAAAACGTCTCTTGTCCGATAATCCGGAAATCTTTGAGCAAATGCGATAATATCTTCGACATCCGCAAGCAAAACGGCCGAAAACAATCTTTGCATTTCTCTGTCTTCAATAACTTGCGTATCTTCAGAAACCGCTTGCGTCCGTAAATCGGCGAGATTTGAAAGATAGTGCGCCTTTGCATTTTTTACAGCTTCGTAAAGCGCGCGGTATTCGGCGTTTTTATCCACGGACGCAAGCCTGTAAGTAATTAAAAACTTCTCGGCAAATTCAAGAAAATGTTCGGTAAGTCCGTTTTGATAGGCGTTGTCAAGAATCGAAAAATCGCTTCTCATAGCCCGTCTTTCCCTCGAAGAAAGCGACAGAATTTGAGAAAAAGCAAAGGATGACAAAAAGCAAAAAAGTATTAGGGATTTTATCATTGCAACATCTCCTTATATTTCTCAATTTCCGCCGCAATCACGCTTGACGGCGTTCTTTCGTATCTTTTTTGCAAACTTTCAACCAATAACCGAAGCGTCTCGTTTCTTTCGTTGCCCCAAAAATCGCTTCGGGACAACGCCGTTTTGCAATAATTGACAGCCAAAGGAAAATTTCCCGCCGCAAAAAGGCCTCTTGCCGCCAAATAATACAAACTTGCGTTTTCATAAACGGACAGGCCTTTTTGCGCCACGATTCGAGAGCTGTCAATATTACGGTTAAGCATTGCGCGCGCTTTTTTGTAGCATTCAAACGCAAAGACTCTCGCCTCTTCCCTTGTACGGGGAATAAATTTATCGTCAAATACAAAAGACGGCAAAGCTGGCTCTTCTTGAGGAGGATTGGTCGGTCTTTGCGGCCTGTTCGGTCGTCGGGAAGATTCTTGAGGCGGCGGCGCTACTTGCGGCGCGGCAGGCTCTTTTGTCGGGCCGAATTTCTCTTCGATTTTTTCCGCCGGCCTTTTTACCTCTTCAAGAATTCTTCCTTGCAAAGTATCAAGCGGCAGCGTTTCGACGGCTGAAATCTCGGAAATTTCTTTGCCTGCCAAAAGCAAAATCGGATTTTCCTGCTCTAATTTTGCGCAGGAAACAAGCAATAAAAAAAGACAAAAAATACTTCTCATTCAAAGTCCTCCAAAAACATTTCCTGCATTCGTTGTTGCGCGTTTATTTCCGCCGAAACCTCGATAAGCGCAGGCATTATGTTGAAAACGGCAATAAGCAGAAAAAACAAGAGAAAAAACAATGCGTAAACGCCGATCGCAACGACCGAGCCCTCGCTTCGCTTGAAAAACACCCGCATTTTCTTAAAAAGAAAGAGGCGAAAAGCGGCGTATAAACCGACAATAAAGAGCGCCGCAAATATCGAAATATGCGTCAAAAAGGCAAAAAATACCGCAATTATGACAAATTCGACATAAAAAGAGTATTTAGCGACGTAAAAGCGGACAAATTCGGCCGCGCGCGAATTAACAGCCTTTTCAAAGATTTTGGCCGGATATTTTTGGGCGACGCCGCTTATTTTACGTTGGCGGTAATTAAGAACCGCAAAAAATAAAACCGTCGCCGAAAACAAAATGCTCAGACAGACGTTTCCAAACAGCCAAAGTGAACTTTTGCCGACAGAACTGCTGTACATTACCGATTCCATTATTTTTTGAAACGCCAATATTTCTAAAGTATCCATTTTCCGCGCCTTTCTTCTCAAATCCTTAATGTAAGCGGCGCAAGAAGCAAAATGTCAAAGACGGTTCCCTCGCGAATCAGCACTTGATCGTTTTGATTCTTTTGTTGGAACTGTCTCGAGATCTCTCTCTGAAACCCGCCTATACCTTCTTGAATCATCGGCTCAATAATAGTATTGGTCGTTGTAGCGTTCGGACTGACAACCGTGCCGATCGGTGTGCCGACGGCGTTAGGCCCTCCCGCAAGAATCATGGCTTCCCTGTTCTTTTCTTCCTCGCGCATAGACCAAACAAGCAGGCCGCCGCCGATGCCCGCATTTATTATGCTCGGCCCCATTCTTCGCGCCCAGCGGGAGCGGTTTTGGCCCGTCATGCCCGGAATTGAAGCCATTTCCACTTGTCCCGAAATCGAAATCTCGCGACCTTCGGGAGAAATAAGTCTCTCAACACTTATAGACACCCTTCCAGAATTATTACCGCTGCTTCTGCAAATCAATTTCCAACCGCGAAGGATTGACGGGCGCGTCATCGTCGCAACAAAATGTTCGGGATGATCGCTGTCGGTCAAGCCCGTAGTTATCGCGCTCAAATATGTTCCCGAAGGTATTATGTGAGTGTTTTCGGTAGTTATTATTTTTGTATCGAACAAATTTAAGTTTTCAGGATCAACCGCTCTTACGGTATTATTCGACCTGTTAAGCACGTTTTGAAGCTGTCCGCCGCTCATTGCCCATCTGCCCTGTTCGATTTGCGTTCGCAAAAAGTTATTTGTGGCGGCAAAATCTCTGTCTAACAACTTCTGCATTTCGTTATCCTGAGACCATTTTACGTGTGCGGGAGCCGGGGGAGCGTTTGTTTGAAACACTGCGGAAGGGTTGTTCGCCGCTTGAGGCAAAGAAGCCTGAGCGGGAGTTTGTCTTGCTTGTTGGCGGGCCATTTGCTCATGATGCGCCTGCATGGCTTCGCTTACGGCTTCC
>Ga0209755_10006640_pt1 | contig 12727 bp, 10 predicted proteins | sample TergutCo191P1_FD_187301 | JGI IMG/M metagenome (GOLD analysis project Ga0209755, IMG submission 187301) | Cornitermes sp. P1 segment gut microbial communities from Petit-Saut dam, French Guiana - Co191P1 (SPAdes) (version 2) | ecosystem: Host-associated > Arthropoda: Insects > Digestive system... | reverse complement strand
AGGATCTCGAAAAAGTGGACAATGCCGATAAGGAACTGGGGCTCGGCGATGCGCCAGTTCGCCGTCATTTACGGGGACAGAGTCCCGTTGTGAATTTTGCGTTTTACACAAAAAATGTTATGGGCTCCGGCGCCGGTCGCCTAAATCGCCTGGCGTGGCGGGCTAGCCCTGCCGCGCTGCATATGCGCGGGAGGCATAGCGCGGCTGCGGCGCTCCTTGAGTCGTATCTTGAGCGCGGCGGCAAATTCGCCGTTCCAAAGGCGGCTTCCGGGCGCGGCCGGCGCAATGTGGAAATAGCGCCCGGGCCTGTCCCCCGCGCTTCCCCGCGCTCGGAAAGAAACGCCCGTTCGAAAATAGCGCTTGCTCGGCTGAAAGCGCGTTTGCGCCGCGCGCTTGCGCGAAGGCGCCCTGTATTTGCCCGCTTCCGGCTTTGCGCTTCCGGGCGCTTCGGCCGGCGAAAAAAAACGCTTGACTTTTTCGCGGCATGCGCCATAATCCTGCTCTGGCGTGATGCGACAACGGCAGCGACGACGTTTGCCGCCGATACCTTTGCCTGCGCTGCGCTTCATTTTGAGACTTACAGGAGACGGGCATGAAATCAGGCACCCTCAGGGCAAGAATTGCCGGAATGGCTTTCGCGGCGGCGCTCGCGGCTGCGGCCGCCGCAATAGCGGCTCTCGAAATGCGCCCGCCGCAGGCGCCGCTGCCGGCGCCGCCGCAGGAAGCGGCGCAGGCGCAGCTTCAGCCGCGGCATGCGGCGCCGCTGCAGGCGCTGCCGTCAGAGCCGATGCAGCCGCAGGCGGGCGGCGCGGAAGGAGGCGCCGCAGGCCTCGGCGCCGGCGCGTTGGCGGGGAAGATTGCCCGCGCGGCGCTGCCGCTTGCGCTTTGCGTTCTGGCCGGCGCGCTCGTTGCCATTGCTTTCGCGCTGCGCCTGCTTCTCCCCATTCGCCGGCTTGCCTGCGCCCTTGGCTCGGCGCTTGGCGGGCCCGCGGGCGGCGGCGCCGACCTGACCGGGCGGCTGCCTGAGGGCGGCCCGGCCGAGCTTGCCGGCGCCTCGCTCAGCTTCAACCGATCCATCGAGGAGCTTGGGCAGAGGCTCGCCTCGATACGCAGGCATGCGGCGGGGCTTTCGGAGCTGGGCGGCGAGCTTGCGGGCGGCATGGCGAGCGCCGCCTCGGCGATGGGCGAGATCGCCGCGGGCATGCGCGGCATGAGGTCGATGGCGCTTGCGCAAAGCGCCGGCGCCTCCGAGGCCAGGGCTGCCATGGAGCGGGTCGCCGTCAAAATCGAGAGGCTGGACGCCCCCCCCGGGCCTCAGGGCGCCGCCGCGCGGGACGCGATGGCCGCCGGCGCAGAGGCGGTTGCCGAGGGCGCGAGCCTTGAGAAGTCGGCGCGGGAGCTGGCCTACGGAATGAGCGAGATCGCCGCCGGCGCCGAGCGGGCGGGCAGGGCCGCCGCGGACGCGGGGGCGCTTGCCGCCAGAAGCAGGGAAAGCATTTCCGCCCTGAATGCGGCGCTCTCGCACTTCAAGGTCTAGCGCGGCGGCAGCGCTGCCGCCGGGGCTTTTCGGCCTCGGCGCCGCCGGATCTCGGCGCCGACGGGTTGCGGCGCCGCCTGCCGGGCCCGTTGACATGGCGCGAAGATGCAAGATACGCTGGTGAGGGGGCAGCGCCCGCGCCGCGAAAAGCGGCGGCGGGCGGCCTTGCCCGCCGGCGCCGGCTTTTGCGGCGCGAGCAGCGCGGCTTTGCGCGGAGGCAGGTGTTCGTCATGGTTTTGAGCGGGGCTGGAATTGTCATTGAGGAGCTGGCGGCGCAGGGCGTCGACACGGTGTTCGGCTATCCGGGCGGCTTTGTCATCCACATTTACGACGAGCTGCACAAAAACGCGCATCGGATAGCGCACGTCCTTACGGCCCACGAGCAGGGCGCGGCGCATGCCGCCGACGGCTACTCCCGCGTCTCGGGCCGGCCGGGCGTTGTCATTGCCACCAGCGGCCCGGGCGCCACGAACCTCGTCACCGGAATCGCGAACGCGTACCTGGACTCGGCGCCGGTCGTCTTCATCACCGGCAACGTCCCCGTGCCGATGCTCGGCAGGGACGCCTTCCAGGAAATCGACATCGCCAGCGTGACGCTGCCCATCGTCAAGCACAACTACGTCGTCCGCGAGATCTACGACCTCCAGCGCACTCTGAAAGAGGCCTTTCTCATAGCACAGTCCGGCAGGAAGGGCCCGGTCCTCGTTGACATCCCGCGGAGCGTCCAGGTCGGCTCGTTCGAGTACGACCCCGGCATGAGGGTTGAAATAACGGACGCCTCGGCGAAGGCGCGAAACCTGAGCGCCCTGGGCGCGGCGCTGGAGGCGATCTCGAAAAGCCGGCGCCCCTACATTTACTGCGGCGGCGGCGTGACGGCCTCGGGCACCGGCGCCCTGGTTCTGGAGCTTTCCAAAAAGCTCGGCGCCCCGGTCGGCCTTAGCATGATGGGGATCGGCGCGATTCCCGACAGCTACGCGCTCAACATGGGCATGAGTGGCATGCACGGGCGCTACGCCTCGACGGTGGCGCAGTCAGAGGCCGACCTTGTGATTGCGCTGGGCGCCCGCTTCTCGGATCGCGCCACGGGCAATCCGGCGGAGTACTCGAAGGGCTGCGAGGTGATCCACGTCGACATTGACGCGGCGGAAATCGGCAAGAACATTGAGCCGAAAATCAGCCTGTGCGCCGATCTCGCCGAGGCGCTGCCCCTGCTGGCCGCCGGCGCCGAGGCTAGGGCCGAGGGCGAGTGGCAGGCCAGGGCCCGCGAGCTTAAGGCCCTTGGCAACGTCTGGCCGAGCGACGGCAGCGCCCCGGGCTCGCTGGCGCCGTGGGACGCGATTGCCTGCGCTAACTCGCATTTCGGCGACGACGCCGCGGTGGCAACGGACGTGGGCCAGCACCAGATGTGGGTGGCGCAGCACTACAGGTTCGAAAAGCCGCGCAGGCTCGTCACTTCCGGCGGCCTTGGCGCAATGGGCTTTGGCCTTGGCGCCGCTATCGGCGCCTGCATCGCGAACGGCCGCAGGCGGACGGCGCTGTTCACCAGCGAGGGCAGCTTCGGGATGAACCTCACCGAGATGGCCACGGCCGTCACGCAAAAGCTGCCCATCGCCGTGGTGCTTTTGAACAACGGCGTTCTGGGGATGGTGCGGCAGTGGCAGACCCTGTTTTTCGGCGGGCGCCACTCGCAGACCACCCTGGAGCGCAGCACGGACTTCCCGGCGCTGGCGCGCGCCTTCGGCGCCGAGGGCTTTTCCGCAGGCACCGTCGCCGAGCTTAAGGCCGCGCTTGAAAGCCTTCCCGAAGACGGCCCCGCGCTGATTGACTGCAAAATCGGCATGGACGAAAAGGTCTTCCCGATGATCCCCCCCGGCGGCTCCGCCAAGGACATTATCACAAAATAGCCCGCGCCCGCTCGAAAGAGCGCCCGCTCGAAGGAGCGCCCGCTCGAAGGAGCGCCAGCTCGCCCAAATGCGCCTCTTGCAAGAGCGCCCGATCGAAAGGGCGCGCTTGCTCCGGCGCTATGCTCCAGGCGCTGCGGCTGTCTTCCGATTTTCGCGCCGAATATTCTTGACTCCCGGCGCCGGAGCCGCTATCTTCTAGTGCAAGAATCACTATCAGTAAGGAGAGGTTGCGATGTCGCTGATTGGAAAGAAAATCGAGGGGTTCAAGGTTCAGGCGTTTGCGAACGGCGCGTTCAGGGAAGTCTCCTGCGCCGACCTGAAGGGGAAGTGGTCCGCGTTCGTGTTCTATCCGGCGGACTTCACGTTCGTGTGCCCGACGGAGCTGGGCGATCTGGCAGACTGCTACGAGGATTTCAAAAAGGCCGGCTGCGAGGTTTACAGCGTTTCCACCGACACGCACTTCACCCACAAGGCCTGGCACGACGCCTCCGCAACGATCAGGAAAATCAAGTACCCCATGCTCGCCGATCCGAACCACAGGCTCGCCGAGCTTTTTGAGGTGCTCATCCCCGAGGAGGGCCTGGCGCTCCGCGGCTCGTTCGTCGTCAATCCCGACTGCGAGATCGTCGCCTACGAGGTCAACTCGCTGGGGATCGGCAGGGACGCCAGCGAGCTTCTGCGCAAGGTGCGCGCGGCGCAGTTCGTCGCGAAAAACGGCGACCAGGTCTGCCCCGCGAAGTGGCAGCCCGGCGAGGAGACGCTCAAGCCCAGCCTCGACCTGGTCGGGAAGCTCTAGGGCGGCCGGCTCCGCCGGGCCATTCAGGCGCCGCCGGCTAGCCCGGCGCAGTCGGGATGGCCCGGCCCCCCCTCCCCCCGGAAAAGCGCCGGCCGGCTTTGCGCCGCCGGCGCTTTTTGGCCATGCCTGCAAAAAACGGCAGGCGCCGAAATCCCGCGGGCGATCCCGCGGGCGGCATTCGCAAGGCAGGAAAAGCGATGGGCGATTTGAGCGGCTTGCATGATTTGATAATTGTCGGGGCGGGGCCGGCGGGGCTCAGCGCCGCCATCTACGCCGGGCGCGCCAGGCTGAAAACCCTGCTCATCGAGCGCTCGGACATCGGCGGGCAGATAAAAATCACGTCCGACGTCGTCAACTACCCCGGCGTCCCGTTCGCGAGCGGCAAAGAGCTGACGGAAAAAATGAGGCAGCAGGCGGAGAGCTTCGGCGTGGAGTTCGTCACCGACGAGGTCGTCGAGGTTGATTTTTCGAAGGACGTCAAGGAAGTCAGGACGAAGTTCAACGAGACGCGCCGCGCGCTCGGCGTGATAATCGCCACCGGCGCAAGGCCGCGCAAGCTGGGCTTCGAGGGCGAGGCGGAATTCGCCGGCCGCGGAATCGCCTACTGCGCCACCTGCGACGGCGAGCTTTTCGCGGGAAAGGACGTTTTCGTGATTGGCGCTGGGTTCGCCGCCGCGGAGGAGGCCGTCTTCCTCACGCGCTTCGCGAGAAAAGTGACGATAATCGCGCGCGAGCCTGAGTTCACCTGCGCCAAGGCCGTCGCGGACAAGGCCCTTGAGCACGGCAAAATCGAGGTCAGGTTCAACAGCGAGATAGTTTACGCGCGGGGCGGCAAGGCCGTCAGCGAGGCAAAATTCATTGACAACAAAACGAAGGAGACGTGGATACACCGCGCCGGCGATGCCGGCGGCGCTTTCGGCGTGTTCGTCTTCGTCGGCTACGAGCCGATAAGCGACGTTTTCAGGGGCAGCGTCGAAATGGACGCGCACGGCTACATCCTGGCAAACGAGGATATGCAGACCAGCGCTCCCGGCGTTTACGCCGCGGGGGACATAAGGCCCAAGCGGCTGCGCCAGCTTGTCACCGCGGTTTCCGACGGCGCCATCGCCTCCACGAGCGTTGAGAAATACATTGAGGGCAAAAAGGCCGAGCTGGGAATCCCGGCGGAAAAGGAAGAGCGGGAATCCGGCGGCGGCTTTTTCTCTGAGCAGGCGGCGGCGCAGATCCGCTACGTCATGGAGCGCTGCCAGTCCGAAATCAGGATAAGCGCGATCCTGCTCGAGGGCTGCGAGCTGTCCGGAACGATAAGGCGGTTTCTGGAAGAGTTTGCGCCGATTGCCGGCCAGGCGTCCGTCAGCGTTTTCGCGAAGGGCGAAAACCCTGCGCTTGAGGCCGCGATCGCGCCGGAGCTTTACCCGGTCATAGCGCTGATGGATCAGGGCGGGAAGTACTCCGGCGTGAGCTACCACGGCGCGCCAGCCGGGCACGAGCTTGAGTCCTTCATGCTCGCCATTTACAACGTGGCGGGCCCCGGGCAGGGCATTTCCGACGGGCTTCTGGAAAAGGCGAAAGGCATAAAGCCTGCGAGCCTGAAAATCGCGGTTTCGCTGTCATGCGCCATGTGCCCCGACGTCGTTCAGGCCTGCCAGCGAATCGCGGCGCTGAACGGCGGAGTCAGCGCCGCGATGGTGGACCTGCGCCATTACCCGGAGCTTCGGGACAGGTTCGGCATCATGAGCATTCCCGCGCTGATAATAAACGACGAGGACGTCCTTTTTGGCAAAAAAGGCTTTGAGGAACTGGTGGACTACCTCGGGAAGCGCTGAGCGGCCCCAATGCGGGCGCGGCCGGCGCTTCCGAGGCAGGGGGGGAGGGGGGCGCGGGAGCCGGGCCGGCGGCGCGCGAGGCGCCGGCGCGCTTGCGCCGACCGCCGGTTGCCGGCTCCCGCGCCCCTTGCGCCCGACGCGAAAAGACAGGAGAGCCGGCATTGCGATGGGAAAGAGAAACACGATTCAGCGCCGACTGATCCTGGACGCGGTGAAAAAGCTTGACGCGCACGCAAGCGCCGAGCAGGTCTACGGCTATGTCGCGGCCAGGCACCCGGCGATCAGCAAGGCCACCGTTTACAGAAACCTCAGCCAAATGGCGGAGCGGGGAGAGCTAGCAAACATCGGCAGCTTCGGCGGCGCCGCCCGCTACGACCACAACTGCCGCGAGCATTGCCATTTTTCCTGCGACGGCTGCAATCGAATTTTCGACGTGGACGGCAGCCTCCCCGGCCTCTTCCCCCAAATCGCCGACGTGGACGGGCACGAAGTGAAAGCCCGCAGCCTGAGCTTCAGCGGCATCTGCCGCGACTGCAGGGCCAAAGCCGGAGCCTGAGGCGCAGCCTCATGCGCAGGCCGGGCTTGCGGGCAGGGCGGGGAATGGCAAAAATCTCCGCATGGCGCCGAAAGGGCGATATCGCCTGAAATTTTGCCTTTACCGGCGCGCGTTTTTGCGCGATAATCTATATAATTGGCATGTTTTCTTCGCAGCGCGCTCTCGCGCAGATCAGGTCTTTCTTCGCGCCCGCCGCGAGCGCCCTCAGGGCTTTTGCCGCGGACTTGGCGCGGCTTTTGGCTCGGGCGCAGGCTGCGCTGGACGGAAGGCTGGGCAAGGCGCCGCCGGGCAGGCGGAAATCGCTTGCCGCTGCTGCCTGCGCGGCGATTGCGGTTTTGGCTGCCGCGGTTTTTGCTGCCGGGCGCGCGGGGGAATGGCGCGCCGGGCGGCCGGGCTGGGACGCGCCGCCTCCTGCGGGGAGGCCGGCGCAGAGGAACCTTATACCGCAGGAAGAGCTTTTCCTGCCTGACGAGCCGGACTTTGCGCCGGGCGTGCTGCTGGGGCGCGAGCGCCGCGCGCAGTGGTCCGCCGAGGATGCCGAGCCCTGGTGGCAGAATCCGCTGGCCGGCGGCGAGGAGCAGTGGCGGGCGCGGATTGAGCAAATGGCGGACGAGATTATGGAGAGTGTCCCTTGAAAAAGGCGTTTTTGTTTTTGCCGGCGGCGGCGCTGCTGGCGCTTTCGTGCGCCACGGCGCCCCCTGCCGCGCCGGAGGATCTGCCTGAGCCGCCCGGCGCCTTGAATGGCTCCGAGCCCTATGGCGCCGGCGAGGATTATCCTGCGGATTTGGGCGAGGCGGCTTTCGGCGCCGAGCCTGAGGCCGCCCGGGAAATAGCCCCTGACGCGCCGCTTCTGGCGATGCCCGGCGGTTTTTTTGACGGCGCCGTCCCTGCGCATGCAGAGCCGATTGCGCTGGATCCCGGCTGCGAGCCTGAAATCCCCGAGGTGGTGATCGCGGAGGCGCCGCCCGAGCAGGGCTATCCTGCCGCGGCGCTTGCCGAGCTGTCTCCCCCCGTTTTCGAGGCCCCGCCCGAGCCGGCTGCCGCCGCGCCTGTGCCGATTGCCGCTGTGCCTGCGCCTGCGCCCGTGCAGCCCCCCGCGCCTGCCCCGCAGCCCGTGGCTGCCCAGCCTCTGCCCGCGCAGCCTCCCGCCGCAAATGCGGAGCTCGCCGAGGATGCGGCATTTGCCGAGGATGCGGCGCTTGCCGAGGCGCTGCCTGACGCGCCGCTTCCCGCCGAGGAGGCCCCTGCCGCCGCGGCGGCGCCGCCGGCCTTTGCTCCCGGCATGCCAGAGCTGCCCAGGCCTGTTCCCGACTTCCGCAGCCTGTTCCCCCCCCCGCCTGTGTTTTCCAGGGCCGTCTACGCGGCGCCGGGCCAGGCCGTTGAGGTGCCGTTTCGCGGGAATGGCTGGGTTTTCCTTGGCGAGGCGGGCGGCCGGCGCGGCATTTCCTTTGACGCGCGCCGCGCCGACGCCGACGGCCAGACCTTTGTCTTCAGGGCCGAGGCTCCCGGCGAGTACGCGCTCAGGTTTTTCCGCCACGATTTCGCCCGCGACTTTATCCTGAACGACCACGTCCGAGTGGTGGTGGCGGAGGGCGCCGAAGGCGCCGCGCCTGCCCTGCCGGGCGCCCCTTTCCGCGCCGGAAGGGTGTCTGCCGAGCGCTGGCCCAGCGCCGCCGACGAAGCCCGCATTTTCAGGGCCGGCGGCCGAGCCCTGCCCGGCGCGGCCGCCGCGGACGGCGCCGCTTCCGAGGGCCTGGCGCCGCCCGCGCCGGATCCCGCCGAGGCCCTGCCCGCGCCTGCGGCGCCGCTGGCTGCCGTGGCGGAAGCGCCGCCGGCTGCGCCCGCCGCGCCGGCTCCGGTCGCTGCCCTGCCGCCTGCGGAGCCTCCGCCTGCCGCGCCCGCCGCGCCGGCTCCGGTCGCTGCCCTGCCTCCTGCGGGGCCTCCGCCTGCCGCGCCCGCAGCGCTGGCTCCGATCGCGGCGCTGCCTCCCGCGGAGCCTCCGCCTGCCGCGCCTGCAGCGCCGGCTCCGATCGCGGCGCTGCCCCCTGCGGGGCCGCCGCCCGCAGCGCCGGCTCCGGTTGCTGCGCTGCCTCCCGCGGAGCCTCCGCCGCCCGCGCCCGCAGCGCCGGCTTCGGTCGCTGCTCTGCCTCCTGCGGAGCCTCCGCCGGTCGCGCCCGCTGCGCCGCTTCCCGCGGCGCCGCCGCAAGCGGCGCTTGCGCCGGCCGGCGCAGCCGGCTTTCCCGCCCAGCCGGCAGCGGCTGCGCCGGAGCTTGGCGGCGCGGGGGACTGGCTTTTCGGATCGCCGTTCGAGCTTTTGCGGATGGCCTCGGAGGAATTCGAGGCGGGGCGGGACAGGGAGGCGCTTGCGCTGCTTGACGCGTTCAGGATGCTTTACCCGTCCGGCAGCGACGAGGCCTGGTGGCTCTTGGGCCAGTTCTACGAGTCGGACAGCCCAGATCGGAACATGCTCCTCGCGCTGAGCTACTACCGGCGCCTTGTCAGCGAGTTCCCCCAGAGCAGCCGCCTCGCCGACGCGCGCAGGCGGATTGCGTTCATCGAGCGCTTCTTCCTCAACATCCGCTAGCATGCTCAACAGCATCCGCGGGGCGGTCGGGGGGAAGGGCGCCGAGGCGGCTTTCCTGCTGACAGGCGGCCTTGAGTGGGAAATCGCGATGCCGGCGACGGATATCGCGATGCTGCCGGAGGAGGGCGGGGAGTGCCGCGTTTTCGTCTGGCTTTGGCACCGCGAGGACTCGATGCGGCTTTTCGGCTTCGCGGACGAGGCGCGGCGCGGCACGTTCCTCGAGCTTCTCAAGGTCGAGGGGATAGGCCCCAAGGGCGCGCTGAAAATCATGGGCGGGATAGGGCAGCGGGAGCTTGAGGCGGCGCTGGAGTCCGGCGACCTCGCGCGGCTGGAGGCGGTTCCGGGCCTTGGGAAAAAGACCGCGCAGAAGATGCTGCTGGCGCTGAAGGGGAAGCTTGTCCAGGCGCCGGCGCTGGCCGCGGCGTCCTCCCGCCACTCGGACCTCGTAGAGGCGCTTTTCGAAATGGGCTATGACAGGCGCGCGGCAGCCGAGGCAATCGCCGGCGCCGAGGCGGATTTGCCCCAGGGCCTTTCGCAGGCCGAGAGGGAAAAGCTGCTTTTCAAGAACGCGATCGTTCGCCTCTCCGGCGGCGGCGCCTAGCGGCGGCTTTTGGGCATGGCGAAAAAGGGCGAAAAGCCGGGGGCCCGCGCTTCCGGCCGGCGAGGCGATGCGCGCGCCGGAAGCGCTCCTCGGGAGTCGGCGCCGCAGGAAGCGCCGCTGCCGCAGCGAGCGCCGCTGCTACAGGAAGCGCCGCCGCCCGAGCCGGGCGCCGCCCGCCCGGAGGCGGCTCCCGGCGAGGACGAAAGGGACGCGGCGCTGAGGCCCAGGCGGCTTTCGGAATTCCTCGGGCAAAAGGCGATGAAGGGCAATCTTCTCGTGTTCATCCGCGCGGCGCTGGAGCGCGGGGAAAGCCTCGACCACCTTTTCCTAATCGGGCCGCCGGGGCTCGGCAAGACGACGCTGGCGCGGGTCGCGGCAAACGAGCTGGAGGCCGGCTTCTCGCAGACCTCGGCGCCGGCGCTTGACAAGCCCAAGGACCTCGTCGGCCTTCTGACCAACCTCAAGAAGGGCGACGTCTTCTTCATCGACGAAATCCACCGGCTCAAGCCCGCCATCGAGGAGCTTCTGTACATCGCGATGGAGGACTACGAGCTGGACTGGATCGTCGGGCAGGGGCCGATGGCGCGGACGCTGCGCATCCCCATCCAGCCCTTCACCCTGGTCGGCGCCACGACGAAGGCCGGCGCGGTTTCCGGCCCGCTGATCAGCCGCTTCGGCATCACCTGCCGCTTCTCGTTTTACGAGCAGGAGGACATGGAGGCCATCGTCCGCCGCTCGGCCGGGCTTCTGGGCGTGGGGATTTGTGCCGACGCCGCGGCGCTTCTGGCCAAGTCCTCGCGCGGCACGCCCAGGGTGGCAAACCGCCTGCTCAGGCGCATGAGGGACTTCGCCCAGGGCTCGGCCCAGGGCTCCTCGGCTCAGGGCGAGGCGCGGCCCTCGGGGCGGCCCTCGGGGCTTGGCGCGGCGATCACGCTGGGCGCGGTGCGCGAGGGGCTCGGGCGGCTTGAGATCGACTCGCTGGGGCTGGAAAGGCAGGATCGCGACATCCTGCGGATGATTGCCGAGCGCTACAGGGGCGGGCCGGTTGGCGCGGAGACCCTGGCCATTTCCGTGGGCGAGTCGGTGGAGACGCTGGAGGACTACTACGAGCCCTTCCTGATCCAGGCCGGCCTTTTGCAGCGCACCCCGCGCGGCAGGATGCTCACGGCGCTGGCCTACGGGCACCTGGGCCTGGGCCCGCCGGAGGGCGCTGGAAACGGCGGGGGTTTTCTGTTTTAATGGACGAAGGGGCGCGCCGCTGGCTGCGGCGGCGCCTCGGGAAGCGAGGCGAATGAAAACCGGAGACTTTTTCTTTGAGCTGCCTGAGCGCCTCATCGCTCAGCACCCCACCGAGCATCGCGGGCAAAGCCGGCTAATGCTGCTGGACAGGAGCGCGGGGCGGAGATCCCACCGCATGGTCGGCGACCTGCCGGAAATCCTGTCTGGCCCCGGCTTTTGCTCGGATGCCGGCCCCCCGCTTCTGGTTTTCAACAACTCGAAAGTCCGCAAGGCGCGGCTCATGGGCAAATCGCTGGACACCGGCGCCCAGGTGGAATTCCTCCTGCTCGAGAAGGCGCTCCCCGCGGGCTCGGATGCCGGCGGCGGCGCCGTTGGGGATTCCCGGGCGTGGAAGGCGCTTGTCCACCGCGCCAGGCGGCGCAAGCCCGGCAGCGCATACTCCTTCGCCGGCGCGGACGGCGCCGAGGCCGCGCGGGCGACGCTCTCGCTCCCCGAGGACGGCTCGTCGGAAAAGTGGAGGGGCGAGGGGGGCATCCGCCTGCTGACCTTCGACAGGCCAATCGACGACGAGTGGCTGGACAAAAACGGCCGCGTCCCCCTGCCGCCCTACATCAAGCGCGGCGACGAGTCCCTGGACGCTGAGCGCTACCAGACTGTGTACGCCTCGGTCGCCGGCTCCGCGGCCGCGCCCACCGCCGGCCTGCACTTCACGAACGAGCTTTTGGATCGCATCGCCGCGGCGGGGATCGAGAGCGTCTTCATCACGCTGCACGTCGGGCTGGGCACCTTCCTGCCCGTGCGCGCCGAGGAAATCAAGGATCACGTGATGCACGAGGAGACCTACAGCGTGGGCGAGGCGCAGGCGGCCAAAATCGAGGCCGCGAAGGCGCAGGGGCGCAAGGTCGTGGCGATCGGCACCACCAGCGTGCGCACGCTGGAAAGCGCCTGGAACGGCAAAAGCCTCGAGCGCGGCGAGTTCGCCACGTCGATGTTCATCTACCCCGGCTTCAGGTTCAGCGTTGTCGACGCGCTGTTCACCAACTTCCACACGCCGGAGTCCACCCTGCTCATGCTGGTCTCGGCCTTTATAGGCAGGGAGTTCGCGCTGGAAAGCTACGCCGAGGCCGTCAGGGAGGAATACCGCTTCTTCAGCTACGGCGACGCCATGCTGGCGGTGTAGGGCGCCGGCAATTCTAATCCGGCCCGAAAGCCGCATGTTCCCGATACTGGCGCTGCGCCCTCTGCTTGGAAAGGCGCCCGGCGCTGCCCGCCGCGCTTCAGCGCCATCGCGACCTTAAAAGCGCCGCCCTGCGTTTAGAATGGCCATGCGCGAGGAGGAAGGACGATGAAACGAGCGTTCGGGAAAACGCCCGCTGTCGCCGCGGCGCTGATATTGACGCTGATCCCGGCTTTGGCCGGATGCCGCGGCGACGGCGAGCCAGGCCTCGATGAGGCGGCAGCTTCGGACGCGGTCGGGCTGGGAGCCGAACACGCGCCGGACGAGCCAGCGGTTTGCGAAGCCGCGCCGGCGTTCCCGGCATGGGCGCGGCCGATGGAAATCACCGCCCGCCTCTCGCCGGCGTGGGTTTCCGCGCGGGCGGACGACCGCGCCCCGGCAATCGTGCCGCGCGACTCGTGGGAGCGGCAGGGGGGTCTCGACTGGGCCTTCCTCGCCGACGGGGGC
>Ga0209755_10006639_pt1 | contig 12729 bp, 8 predicted proteins | sample TergutCo191P1_FD_187301 | JGI IMG/M metagenome (GOLD analysis project Ga0209755, IMG submission 187301) | Cornitermes sp. P1 segment gut microbial communities from Petit-Saut dam, French Guiana - Co191P1 (SPAdes) (version 2) | ecosystem: Host-associated > Arthropoda: Insects > Digestive system >... | reverse complement strand
GTTGCACCATGCATTTCGTAGAGTAATTTAATTAGCACACAAACTAATGCACATACATAAAATTTTTTACATTAAAACATTTAAAGTTGCTCCAAAATGTTTTGATCCTAAGATCATCTTCAGGGAGCTATACTGTTCCCTGCTAAAGTCACATTTTTAAAAACACTAACTGGTTAATTTCCTTACATTAACTTGGTGCTGTGGCAGCATGTTGTATTGTGTAAGTTGTACACTGCTGAGAATGCACCCGACTATGGGTGTGTGTCATGTGTTATGCTGCGTGAGTCTCACCCAGCGTAACACGTGACACACACCCATAGTCAGGCGCATTCTCAGCAGCGTATGACTTATGTAGTACGACATGCTGCCACAGCACCAAGTTAATGTAAGGAAATTAATCAGTGAGTGTTTTTAAAAATGTTATTTTTGCAGGGAACACTGTAGCTCCCTGAAGATGATCTTAGGATCGAAACATGTTGGAACGGCTTTAAATGTTTTAATGTAAAAAATTTTATGTATGTGCATTAGTTGGTGTGCTAATTAAGTGAGGCTATCATATTGTTATTTATGTGTATGTGCTTCTACAAAACAGCAGTGTGCATTGTACTTTTTGCAAACTCTTTTTCCTAGCTTCATTGTGGTTTCATGAAAATAAATTCCAAAGTGTATTGTATGTTTTGGTGTGTGTCTTGTTCATAGGCTGTAACTTGAAAATATTCAACAACCAAGAGTTTGCTGCATTACTGTCGCAGTCAGTCAGTCAAGGTTTTGAAGCCGTTTATCAACTCACAAGAATGTGTACCATACGTATGAGTTTTGTGAAGGGTTGGGGTGCAGAATACAGGTACGTAGTCTTCTGGATTGGTGGTATCAGTCACAAATACTGCAATCCCTGTATGGTGATATTGAGAGAAACCTGATTTTGTTCAACAAGGATTTTAAAGGAAGTTGAGTTTTTTATATTTATTCATTTTAAAGGTTAAAACAATACAAGCCATAATGTAGGTCCTTTATTGTATAATAGCTGTAATTTTCTTTTATGGTTGGTTGGCCATGCAGTCTGTCTAGACTGTTTAGTGGTGACGGTATAATATAAAATAACTAATATAAAATCCTGTCCCACATTTATGTTTATCACTTTTATGTCCGCCATATAAAATCATATAATACTTTTTTATTGCTGTTTCTTTCCCTGGCTGTCTAATTTCTTGCAGAGCACACAAATATTTTTTTATTGATGCATCTCTTTCTCCTGTTCATTCATTGCTGCTGTTCTGTACAATGTGCATACAATCCAAGGCACTAAACTAATCTCATTAATCCTTTTCCACTGCCTAGGTCCATTCCACTCAGTCTGACTGTTCTGAGGCCACAGTTTGGGTTTCCTAACAGTTAGCTTTATTACGGTGACAGGTTGTTAGCCTGTCACCCAACCACCAACCGGGAGGGCCGGTCCCTATAACCTCTGGGGCAGGGTGGCTCAACCATTCCCCCAGGCACCAGGTACCCATTTTAGGTGCCGTTTATGACCTCCATCAGCTGCAGTGGGACTATTCTTTTCCCTGGTTACCACATGGGAACCCCTACTTAGATAGCTGGATAATATGTTGCCACAGCTAAGTTGGTGAAGTGAAATTGTGGTTTCAGAATTTTATGCAGTAGGGAGCACAGGCACTTGTGTGATTGTGTAGCATATGTCAGAGTTACTGGAATCCTGGGTGCCTGGTCACCTGGGTGACTAAATTTTTTGTAGTGATGACTGATGTTATAGCTTGATTACTGCAGTTTTTTCCTCATAAAACTGTGTGTCAGTTCACATGCACTGAGCAAAGAGAGCCAAGAAAGAGTGAATGGGGTTCACAGGTCAGTCAAGAGTTGTGCGTCCTCAGCATGTAATTTGCCTCATGTCACTCTTTTGATGCTTAGAATTAGGAGGTGGCTCCTGGATTTTTGCAAAATTTGTGGATCCCTAGTGTACCTTGATCTTGACTACCAAACGGGTAATTTGTGATAAACATTGTATTTGGTTGCGTTATCATTCGTGTTTTCATTATGTGAATTATTTGTTAGTGGAGATCACGTATTGGAGGTGGAAGATCTGCATACCATCAGTGAATATTCTTGTAAGGACCCACAGATTCTTGGGTTATTTGTTGATCTGGATGAAGGGTTCTGTAAATATTTGTCTCGACAGCAGAGTGATTGAGTGAACATACATGTGTTATGGGTGAATTTAACTTGTTAGCAAGTGTGTCCAGTCATGTCATGAATTTGTACATGTGATTTGTGACTATAAAGGTTGTGTGATAGGAGAAAGTTTCTATCTACACCTCCAGTCGTTTCAGTTTACCACATATTGTCATCATGATATTTGCCTTCATGGCTCTATCACTTCCTTACACGTGTTGTGAATATTGTTTATCAGTAATGTAGAATAACATGTTCGTTTGATATTCTCAGCTTTCTCAACAAATTTCACCAGAGGAAAAGTTAAGTGGCAGAACAAAATTTTATACTAAAATGAGAATTGATGAAATTGTGTGTAAAATCTTACACCTTTTGTGTATATTTTTAGTAAGGTCACATTTAGATTGGCCTGTTAACCAATCACAATTTTTATACTGATATAAAATAAACTATCTAATTAGCTTTGTATGCTACTGAAATACAGTAGTTTGATATAACCACCAGAATGTTTGCTTCCCGTAACTTATGTAGTGCCACCTAAGTTGTAAGCATAAGAACATGGGTTTCCAACCTGCTTCCTGCCAGATTATATTATGTGGCCTGTGTCCACATGTGTAAATTATGTGTTTATTATAAAAAGTACACAAGAGTTCAGGTGGTTAGGAATACCACTTATTATTTTTCTACTTCTGGCCCATGAAACAGTCCACAATAATGGGTGTACCCCTTTGCTGTAAAAGGTTGGACACCCATGAGTTAGAGTTTTGTCACTTCACCCCTTTTGAAATAAAATGTCCCTTTGTTTTCACTTGAACTTCAGAAAGGTAAGAGAAGTTTAATTACTGCCTTCATTTGTGTGAAACAGACATAAAAAGCATTCTACAGGCAGGTCTCATTTTGTGCCAGGGTTACATTCCTGAAAAACATTGCGCAAATTGAACACAGAATTCCCATTTAAAATGGGGTATTTCTTGTGGGTTAGGGGATAGATAGCCTCATCCTATATAGGGTATGACTATAACACTAGTGGGCATACGGACCTTTAGACTATATATATATAAAGGTAAAGGTAAAGTGATCCTGTTACAGGTCTGGTGTGTCCCATAGGGTGGGTAGAGGTATAGCTCTACCCTTCCATGACCACGGCACTAGAAGGGGGTGAGTGGTCAGCAGCATGCCCCTACAGTTCACATACATTTGTATACACTATATTATTTATTTATTTGTTTGTTTATTTCTAGTGCAGTCCATTTCAGTAGGACTCTGCTAGTCTTGCTCCACAGACACTTTAGTTCTGACTTAGCACTTTCTTTAATTCTGTTAGCATTATCACAAATTGTACATACACTTATATTAGCAAATCTAACATTATGGCATATGTCAACAATTCATTCACCTTTTTCAAGTCAGCTTATATCTAATTTTTCTTCAATTCTGATTGTCTTTTGCCGATGTTTCAATCAGCTTGTACTAGGTCATGTAGATTTACATTTCTCATTCATGCTGGTTACGAAAACCCAGTGCAGTAGGAGAGGAAACTACATGAGTTGCATGTTAAATCATCAGCATAATCAATTCATGTGTGGGACTGATGGCATGACAGTGATATCACTTTCTGCTAACCTCTACAGAAGATAGTGCACCTACAGATTGTCTATGCCAAGTCGTGTTATAGTGAAATTGTGCAAAAAGAAATCACATAAAATGAAATCTGCCTGTACTTTTGTTCTCCTATGTGATACATTTAGTGCCAGATAATCCAGTTAAATTGTAGTCACAGTTGTAATGTATTACCATCAAGCAGTTGATTTGAATTTGTTTAGGAGGCAGACGGTGACGTCAACTCCGTGTTGGGTTGAGCTGCACTTGAATGGACCCCTTCAGTGGTTGGACAGAGTACTGACACAGATGGGATCACCACGATTACCATGTAGCTCAATGTCATGAAGCAGACCTGAAATGGGAACATCAGGAGATCGTCAGGAATTTATTAGCTACTGCTAGTTGTACCTCACACTAGAGAACTAGCTTAGCTAATGGCACCAGAAGAAATTCTCAGCACAACAACAGAAATGAAAAATGAATTTTATCTGGTGCAGAACCTCGCAAGTGTTTTGCATGGGAGTGTATGCCTATGCATATACTGAATAGTCAGCATGGATTGTCAAATGTTGGGGTGTACATAGAAGCTTTAAATAAAAGAGTTATAGATACCAAGTGTACATATTACATGGAAGGTACTTTTAAAGTGATGGCAATGAGAGGAGAAAATCATTTTTTAATTTTCTTTCAGTTGGAGGATCTGACTCATGCATTAAATGCTGCGCTGTTTTAGTTCACAGTGGGAGAACGGAGACAGGACTGAATGAGCGAGTGAATGAATGAATGAGTGATGGACTGACAGTGTGATTAGTTGAGGGATCAAAAAGTGAAACAGGAGAATTTCTGTATGGTGGTGATTTATTTTTAAAACTCTTTGTTATACATCACATATAACAGCTTATGAAATAGTGTTTGCTCTGTTTGTCACTGTAAATCAAATTGGTAAGTCCCTATTCAACCATACTATTGGGTATATTTCTGTATCCTTAGGACTGTTCCACAGCAGTATTCATTGTCATCTGACAGTTTGACAGGTGGTGTCAATGCTTTGTGTCTGCGGCAAATGTATTTTTGAATTGCTCCCTATTCTCTCTGTGGCTTTTAGGTTGTTCTTTGATAGTTCTTTATATATTGATATTTTTTATACTGTGTTTTTGTTTTGTATTGAAAGATGAATTAGGAGGCTTGCAGTATGTTCAGGTGATTATCATTGATAACCTCATATTTGGTAGGAAGTGGTGTTGTAGAGACCAGTGAACAAACAAGAGCAACTTATAGCATTTTTCAAGTACAAAGCTTAGTATATTTTGCACAGAAGAAATTCATAATCTCTGCAGCGATTTTTTTTTTCTTTTCAAAATGAGATATACATAATATGTTTGTCTTAATGTGTGATGTTTGTATGTCCTGTGCAGTTACTTTTCATTTTCCTTGTTAATTGTCATTTGAAGTATACTGAATTGTAATACATTTTAATACTCTGTTGCTGTTAATGTGGATTTTTTTTGACTTGTGTGCATCATTCTGTGTTGTGTATGTATGTGTATGCACATACACATTCAATTCTTATGCTGAATTCCCCAGCATATGCGGGTTGTTAGTTAAAAATGAAATTCCAGGTCCTATTGTAGAATAATGGGAGTTCAGATATTTTAGTCAGTGTAGTGGCTGGATGACCAGTTCCTGTCAGGTTTAAGGAATTTTCTTTTTACTGCCATGTCTAGACTGGTTCTGGGGTTGGTCTTACCTCCCCTGCAGTTGGCCATAGTCACTGTTATGGCATAAAGCAGCCAGTGTGTGTGAAGCTGGCCACTGCATCAGTCTGATGCCATTGTTAGGGATATTTGGAGCTATGCCACCGTTCCCCCTTGTGGTGTTTAGTTAAACATGGGGGCAACATTACCTATCTTTTTTACCTTATTTCATAATATTAGCAGGAAAGAAGGAAAGGCCATCTGTAAAGGTGATGTTTCAACTATCACTAGTTGTAGGGTATGGTGAAAGGTGTACTTAAACTATGACATTGGTAACCTCAAGCCCACTGGATAGGCATCACCTGAAATGGCTGAAATGGATTGTTAAAGCAAGTGACTTGTGAAGAATTTGTTTGTATTGATGGATGAATTATCATTTTTTTTAACATTTTTGTTTTGAGTGCTGAATGAGCTTTGTACCGTCCAGTGTTCTCCGATTTAATCTGTTGGGTTTGCTATTCCTTTTGAATGGTATAGTGTTGAGATTTCTGCTCTTCTGGGATGTTGCCCAATGTAGATTGTTAGGTAGTTACTGATGTTTCAGGGAAACCTAACTGTCCCATCTGCTAGGGTCAAGCAGTCCAAGAAAAATGCTTCTTGGACTGCTTGACACCAGCACATAAGTGTAGTGTTACGTGATAAACAGAATGAATTTTTTTTTCCCCTTCTCTGTCCGTTCTCTTGCAGAATGTTGTAATTATGAATACTGAAGGAAGAACTTTATTTTGTACATTGTGAACACAAGAGCTGCATGTAATTGGTAGTGCAGTGTATTATATCGCTTAGCATTGCAGGCAGTGTGAGGATGTACATATGTTCTTATGATGTCAGTGAACAGGAAGGGAACTGTGCTTGGAGTGGGCTATGAAGTAATGAGACTGTTTAAATTTTTTTTTCCAAGCAATAACATGGCGTATCTGGTTAAACGTGCTACTTAATTGAATCGAGCAGGTAAGTTTAGTGCCTGTGAAGGCTGATTGTGAGTGATAACAAAAAGCATAAATATGAAAATTGTGATTAATACTCATGTTCAGTTTGATGAAAACGTTATTTTCTATTATGATGGTATTTTCACAGCAATAAAATTTCCCTCCGTAATGACATTTGAAATTTAAATGTAAATTACAAACATCAACCTCAAAGGAAGCAGAAGCAAGCTGGGTTATGTTTTTTTTAGTACGTAACTTATCGAAATGTTGAATTTTGAAACATTGTTTCTCCCCTTATAGTTCTAGTCATTTTCTGTTTGAGTTGTTTTAAACATGTTGAAATGAATCCTTGTGTCTTTATTTATTTTGTTTGTTTGTAGTTGTGACTTTTGATTGCTGTAAGCCATTGCAGAGTTGTAGAGCAAACATTGTTGATTAATCATTGTCTTATCCTGTTGGGTACTTGTGCTCAAATTGAGGACAAATTTCTGTTATAATGAAGCAGTGTATTTCTAAATTTTTTAGCCTGTATTTTTGTGCTGTGAGTAGTGAATAGAATGTTTTGCTGACCGTGCGTCTCAGTATAATCTTGGTAATTAACCAACTTAATGCACAAATTCTTGTTTTACAATAAGTGTATTATATGCCTCTACATGTTTGAGCACTATGTGCTCAAACATGTAGAGGCATATAATAAACTTATTGTAAAACAAGAATTTGTGCATTAAGTTGGTTAATTACTAAGATTAGTTATTAGGAGTTAAACATGCTGATCCTGAAATATGTTGCAGACCACATTTTTCTCATATGTTGTATATTGGATGACATTTATAGAGACAAATATCAGTAACTGTTGGTCCATTTATCTGTACAGTTTGTAAAGTAATGAACAACCAGTCAATTATTTAGAAGCTCTTAAATCTTATCAACCACAAAGGAAAGAAAATTAAACATGTAGCAGGTAGGACCACGATTTATTATGAATTTGAGCGATCCATACCTGATACGTGTGATCGTTATATGTTGGAATGTCTCAAAATGGAGGTCAGTAAACAGTGTGTACAGAGTTGATGGTTGAACTTAACACACTTTTAATATGTGTCAAAATTTCAGAGTTTTGGAACACATTTCCATTATTGTTACTGCGGTACCACATCTGTGCTTCATCCATTGGCATGATTTGTGTACAGCATCCTGAGGCGACTGTTACCAGCTGTTGAGGATAGCTTTATCAGATGGGCTTAATAGAGAAGATCCATTATGGCAGAGAGACAACCAGTCTCCAAAAGTAGTTTTAGAATGTTGTTTTGTAATCACACCTGATAATGTCCAGTTCGAGTATCATAACCATACAGACACCATTGTCATTAAATGTCAGAATTAAACATTCCTATTAGTTGCTGCGAAGTAGAGATATATGTTCAGATTTCTGTCATATATCAGCTTTTGTTTCCTGTCTTTGCATGACAGTTGTTGAGCATGTAATGTCCATTCACACATTCTTGCCAGTGTGATGGAGTCCTGAGTATCCAACTTAAACAGGACTCAGGGTGGCATTATAATCAGAAATGATGGATACTACAGAAGACTAATGAGAAACATGAGGGTAGATATGAGCTCAGTGTACAATTCAATTTATTATTTATTTGCATAGAAAATAAAGTAAGACATCCATTATATTATCTCATGGACAAACATAGTGTTTAATGTAATGCAGCTTTGTTTATAAGGGTTTATCTTTTGAAAGAGTAATGAGGATTTGTTTCTCTGAGTCTCCTTTTTAATGAAGGTCACACCTGTGCCTGAGCTGTAGTGTGTAGCAGTTGGATGCCTTTGTTTTAAACATAAACATGTGATCTCAGTAGGCCCAGCCCCCAACTATGACTCATTCTGTCAATTTCTGGTGCTCCTCCATTATCATCATCTGGGGTCACCTGCGGTACTATGCCAGTCAGCTGATTTTTGTCTTCATCTGTTCTCGTAGGTTGTCCTTCACACCTGAAGAACCTGGTACACATTTTAATGCAGGAACAGTATTTTTGCAGTTAATCTTGTGCTGTTTTCTCTGTCAGTTTATCTGTAGTTTCTCTTTCTATGCAACTAACTTTCTACATGACCTTGCCATTGTTTTTCCTGTGCTTCTGCTTAAGCTTCAGCTGTCTGTTAAACAGTATTGTGGTAACATTATTTACTTTACATTTTCCAACATTTCCCCTCTTTCAAAGTAACCAACATAAGTGACTGCCTATACTGATATTTGTGTTAAAATTTCAGTAGCCTTTTGGTTTATAGGTTGAGACAGCAATGTGACGTTTGGTGGTGGACAAAGTGCTCTTCATTAGGATGAGAGAAGGTTCATTATTAATGAATATAATTTATTTCTTTGCATGTTCTTTCATGTTAAAGAACTTTATACTGGAGGGATGAATTCATTTAAAAGAAACTTAACAATTTTTCTCTTCTGTGAACTTTTTGTGGCTATTGTAACAAACCAGAATTGTTGTTGGAGCTATATTTTTGAAGACATGAGTTGTTTTGGTTTATCCAGTAAGAGCAAGTTTTAATTTATGGTTAGCTGAGGAATCAAATAGCTCAGGATGTGGACCAGTGGCAGGCCCTTGCAAACTGAGTAAATAAGCCTTCATGTTCTGCAAAATGCAGGGAAGTTTTTTTAAATAGTTGAGATACAGCATTTATTGTATGCTTGTATCATAAATTGCTACAAGTCAGGTATTCTGTAATAATGACTTTATTATTTTTGAGTATGTTTGCATAAGATGCAAAAAGTGGCTGTTAGCTTCTTTATGTCTCTGTTCATGTATTGGTGCATTTCCCATTAGATTTTCATGAAATTTGATATTGGGAACATTGTGAAAAACTGTTGAGAAAATCCAAAATTTGGTTAAAATTGGACAAAAATATCAGGCACTTTATATGAAGACCTAAGTACAGATTTTTTTTTGGGGAGGGGCGGGGGGTGACAAAATTGCCATAAGAGTGCTGGGGAAATGATATTAGGCTGTTAGGATAGCTGAGGAGGCATACATTGCCTCTCTTAAGTTTATTGGACCATGCATCATCTTGATAGTTGAATAAAGATAGACCAACTTGATGTCACTTGCTTTATTATTTCACTGTTTACTGCTTAACATGTTTCGAATGTTAGTACATCCATCTTCAGGAGCTTGCGACTTACTGTGGATAAGGATAAGGATACCACACCACCCCAGCCGAACCACACCGTAACACCAACACGCATCGAACCAGAGCAATACAGCCCATGAAGTAAATCCACAATAAGTCGCAAGCTCCTGAAGATGTATGTACTAACATTTGAAACAATTTGAGCAGTATATAGTGAAATAATAAAGCAAGTGACATCAAGTTGGTCTATCTTTATTCAACAGTTGCCTCTCTTGTTTATCCTTGTCACTGTTTCTTATCAATTTGTAATTGAAAAGCCAGTCCAGTTTTATGTTAACGCTATTTCTCATAAAAATACATGTTAAGAACAGTGAAGTGGCCATCCAGTACAGCAGTGCTGCGGTTGAACAAATGTGGACAAGGTGCGGTAGAGATAAATATCATCATAACTAGGTGAACTCTTTTTTGATACTTTGCCCTCACATATAGCAAATTATGAATAGCATTACAATGTATGGAAATTTACAGCTGTTATAGATTTATAGTTAAGAAAAAAAATCTGATCATGTGAAACTTCTTTACATTTCTGAAAGGAAATTGTTATGTATGTACACAAATATGTGTGTGTACGTGTTTGCTGCATGGAATTAACAGGCCTTGTAGACCATCTGTCCTCTTGACATTTCAAGTGCTGAGACTGGGTCATTGAGTAGGTTAGTAATACTGTGGGATGTGGTTAGGTGCTTGAAGTAAGTCCCTCTTTTTGGAGAGGTAAGTACTGTATTGTAATGCTGTTTTATATTTGTGGAACAATTAATCATCAATTGAATATGGAGTTTTAGGTTCCATTAATATCTGTTCCCTAACTTATTGTAAGAATCAAATGACTTCTGTTGACGATGTTGATGTTTGAATTTATGCTGATGGAAATTCCAACCATTTGTGGAAAGGACTGCTGTAGAGAATTACTTTAAAAATGACAGTGTAGTGGACCTTTGTAAATATTAAGTCCTTTTTAAATCTTTAAATAAGTACCCTTAATAACTGTGCAAAGAAAAAAAAAATTTGGGAAGTAAGTGAAGTGAATGTAGGTACAGGCAGTCCTTGTTTAACATTGCCCACAACAGTTTTGGTTTGAGGTTGACTTTTTAGGGTTGTAGTTTCAGTGAATGTTGCCCAGTGTTGGATTAGTGTTTTTGCTGGCAACTGGCAAGGACTTCAGTGGCCAGAACTTTTATTTTAATGGTTATGATAGAAAATGTTCCTTGCTATGTTCTGCACTGTTGGAATTTTCAGGAATGTAACCCAACGTTAAACAAGGACCTGCTGTTCATGAATGTGATACTTTTTCATGTGGGATATAACACTCGTATTTTTGTTTCTGTATATAAGTGTAGTTCTTGATAGAAATACTTGTTCATGTAAAAATGTGTACATAAATTGAAGGTTAGAAGTGTCAGTAGGTCTGTGAAGTCAAAAATAAATGTGCTGTGAAACCAGTAGCACTGAATATGATCTCCAGATTGGAAAGAAATACTGGTTGTCACTTTATATAGAAAGTGGCACCCAAATTTTAAAAATAAATATTAGTTTTACTTTGCCAAATCCTTGCAGCTACATCTGTACCAAAAAAAAATTGCTTTTGGAGGTGAGGACATGCTTTAAATATACTGAACACTAAAGATTAGCACACATGAAGTTCCATTATGAGCATGCTGCAGTATTATTTAGTATTCACGGTGCATATTGACCAGGACCACCATTCAGGGTATATTGTCCCTGCCCCCACACGTGGCACCAGAATTCGTGATAGCAATGTAATAGTGTTAATAAATGAAGGTTAAACGTCAGATGGACATTTTATGTTTGCCAATCATCATAAAGTTGTGTTTTGTGTATGGTTACAAATATTCTTCTGGGCAAGGCTGAGGTGCTGACAGGTTTGAACCAACATTGCTGGATCTGTAGTTTGCACAGGCCTCCATATTAAGTGCCAGCCCCGCACCTGCATGACCAGTTGTGGCCTCATGGGAAATGTTTTGTTTTCCAAAATTACAAATTAATACAAACATGCACTGTTATATAGATTTAATTATTATGTAGGTACTATGTGAAATGCGTGAAGTTTAAGTTTGGTACAGGAGCTTTGTTGGACTAAGCCAAAATACACATTTTTTTTTTTATCAATCAGGTACAGTGTTTGTAAATATTTTGAACTTGTGTTGCTCTGTAAATATTTGCAGATACTGTATAAATATGCTAATCTTTTTCATAAAAAGTATGTTGACTTCTGGATGTGAAGAGAATTAACATAGCACAGTTATTGCACTTGTTTTTGCCTTTTGTAATGTGATCTTGCAGCAGTAGGTTATTTTCTCTCTTCAGAACTTTTAGCAGAGTAACATGCATTTGGCATAAAGCACGCATAACTTATCAGTTGTCTAATCATTGTGGCCCACTTTCAGATCCATTCACAGAAACGTCTGTTACATTGCTGTGTAGTGCAGAAACTTCATGCAGGGGGGCTTGCTGTCTCTAATGTGTGGTTCATAATGCTAATTTATATTCCGGATTTTAAGGTAAAATATTTTTAAGTCCAAAGTATAAGATTCAGAATGTTTTGTATGTCATAGTGGTAACAATTACAGTTTTCATTTTGATTGGTAACATACTTCGTCAAATTTTGACGTTTTGCTGACCATGCATCTCAGTAATTAACTAACTTGATGCACAAAATTTTTGTTTTACAATAAGTTTATTTCATGCCTCTACATGTTTTGAGCACAGCACATGTGCTCATCAGGAGGTCAAAATTGCATCACACAGCCTCTGATATCATCACACCTATAGGTGTGATGATAAGTAGAGGCATGAAATAAACTTATTGTAAAACAAAAATTTTGTGCATCAAGTTGGTTAATTACTGAGATAGATACACTTCATCAAGGCATTTAGTGCATTGCACTCATGATTGTCATATATTGCGGGAAGAAGTGGAACATTCAGAAATAAGACTGCACAACCTATTATGAGATTTCCATTTGGAACACATTGCCTTATAGTAATGTAATATTTTAATACCTCACTTTTGTGAATCAATATTGCTCTCCCAC
>Ga0209755_10006638_pt1 | contig 12729 bp, 6 predicted proteins | sample TergutCo191P1_FD_187301 | JGI IMG/M metagenome (GOLD analysis project Ga0209755, IMG submission 187301) | Cornitermes sp. P1 segment gut microbial communities from Petit-Saut dam, French Guiana - Co191P1 (SPAdes) (version 2) | ecosystem: Host-associated > Arthropoda: Insects > Digestive system >... | reverse complement strand
TAGCAATGGCTATACTAGACAACTACATTTTTCGGCCTTTACTGGCCATCTTCAGGTTGTCTTCAAGAGAACTTAAGGTCCTAATATATACATTGTGCGTGCACGTGATGCAGAGCTCTCTATATACGGGTCTTATTGCATAATGTAATTTCTATATGCCAGAGCATACCACCGCATATAGAAATTACATTACGCAATAAGGTCCGTATGAAGAGATCTCTGCATCAGATGCGTGCACAATGTATATAGTAGGACCTTATGTTCTCTTGAAGACAACCTGAAGATGGCGAGTAAGGCTGAAACATGTAGTTGTCTAGTATAGCCCTTAAATATATCTTAATTGACATAGTTGTGTTTGACTACATACCCTTTCCAATTTACAAACTACTATGCTTTTATATTAAATGATACTTCCATCATACTTCAACCTGATAAAAACTTGGTATTCCACAGATAAACTGTAAAAGGAGTGGCCAAAATTTAGTACTCAATAAAAACATAGTTTTTTTCTGTCAAAGCATAACTTCAATCCAATTCAGGGTTATGGGTATTGATAAAGTGACAAATGTAAACTGATCCTGTAAATCACCACATAAAATTAATGACCAAGATCTATGCTCTTCTAGGATTTTACACATCCTAGATAGGTAGTTAGTTACCAATGTTGCAGGACAACCTATCAGTCCCACAATGTCGGTAGCTAGCTACAGACCCCCAATGCAGAAGAGTGAAGATCTCATTTACATCACAGCGATGCTTGAAATCATGCAATGAAAGATCAGTATACCACTAGCAAAGGCAATGATATGAATTTATAGATTATCAATTTCATCTCTCATTTGTGGCAGTATGGTAGCATAAGCAGCCAGTGTGAAGTCAGAGACAAACCACAAGGAAATAACAAGAATGGAAAAGTGATTCCAGAAGAGGAAGCAAATGATCACTTAATATTGTGCATTACACCATTAAACGAGTATTCAGACCAGTTGAATTATTATTATTATTATTATTATTATTATTATTATTATTATTATTATTATTATATATCTTAATTGACATAGTTGTGTTTAACTACATACCCTTCCCAATTTTCACACACACAGCGGGGATGACACACTTCCATAGTAGTTTGTAATTCCAGGACTTTGGCCAAGGGTACCTGAAGGAATACGAGGGACAGTCAGAAACTAAGTTGCTCTCTCCCCACCCCCCACCCCTTTAGGTGAATGGAGGTAAGTGGAGACAAGTAAAGCATGTCCTTATGGTTGAACACCAATCCTTTATTTTTCCATGTAGTCGTGGGAGTTGTCAGGTATTAGTTATTACATAAAATGAGATTTTCTAAGCCCTGGCAGTAGATGGAGAGATTCTGCTCTCAGTCATTTCTGGACTTCTGGACTTGTCCAGCCACATCTCGTTGCCAGTAGAGATAAGTGATAAAACAAAGATATCACTTTAATCTTCATGATGTTGGAGGTTAGTCAGTGAGGTGTCCATTCTGTCAGTCACCTGATGTTCAGACAGCAGTTTCAGTGCTTACCTGATTTACTGTTCATGATAACTGAGATGTTCATGGAGAATGTCCCAAGCATTGCTGTGTGAGAGATTAATGCCAGCTGTGACTGTTACAGTAATACCTATCTGTCCACCCACACCATTTCATCGATGTGATTGGAAAATGTGTTTGACAATGAAGGATGACCACTTCTTTCCTTGTCCATGACATTCATCCAACCATTTGCAGAGTCATGGTACCATTTCTACACTTATTGAATGGGTATCACATTTGCACTATGCACAACCACAGTGTGTGGTTATCTGAGGGTTCTGTGTTTGGTGCATCCAGGAAATGGAAAACACCATCCACCTCTTCCCTTTTTCCCTCTTTCAGGACCGTTGTCATTGTCCATGTGATGCTGCATTGGTGGAGACATCTGCCATGTAGCAATGGGAGCATGTACCAGTGTATTACAAAGTAATAGCTGGCTACAATAGTTTGTTTTACAGTAATAAAGAGAGAAACTTACTTTCTGACTTCCTTGTATATAAATGTCTCCTTAATGTCTGGACATTAATTTTAATTGCCATTTCAACTCCTGTTAGTTTTAAAACAGTATACCTGGATGTTGTTGCCATCTATTAACCCAGAAAACAGATTTGTGTCTAATTTATTATTATTATTATTATTATTATTATTATTATTATTATTATTATTATTTGTATTGTGGCCCTTTTGTTTCTTTGATTGTGTGAAGAGGCAGCCAAGTATTTTTTAATTTTCAAAATGCAGTGTGGAAGATGTAAATCAAATTCACTTGTCATATTAGTATCTAAACTAATTTTTTTTTCATTAATTGTTATGGCCTGTGATTACAAAAATGGAGCTGTGGAAAACTCATTATATTAAATGGTGACCCTGGGTGTGTGGTGATCTTGGTTTCAAAAAGTAATGGAGTTACCTTGTATGTTGCTTCTGGAATGAATGGTTACTGTGCGGCAAAAAAAAAAATGTTGATTCGATAGTAATTTTTGGTTATTTAAAATTCTTAAGCTTGTTTAAATGTCTGATTGTGCATTGTTTCATCTATTTTCATTATAATCATTTGTATGATAATTTTCAGCATGCAGTGAAACAAAAATACAGCTTATGTATGATTAGATCAAGTATTGTCTTTCATATTTGAGGAATAATTTATTTGTGCTTAATCTTTAAATGAATTTTCAAAGTAAGCATTGTATTTATTTCTTTCTATTAAACTTGGTTACTTCTCTGTATGATGTTATGCAGAATCATTGGTTCTTCCTCCTGGGGGTTGAAATGAAATTGGAGTATAAAAATTGGAACAAATATGCCTAGGAGAATTGATGTATCATTAGGCACAGGTCATTTGACTCCCATTCTAACGGGTTACGTTGTGTTGGTTTTTGCGTTGCAGTGGCGATTGACCTGATAGTGCATCACATCCAGGATATTTTGCATGGAGCCGTGAGTCACAAGTTCAGCTTAGGAGCAATACGTCCTGCTAGCACTAGCTCTGACACACTTAGCAGATAGACATCTGGCCATAGCTTGGGCCATGGGCAATGGGCCAGCCAAGCTACTGGTGGGAAAGGGGTGTACAAAGAGAGTGGTTTATGATGTCCTTTTTATGATGTGTTTGAGTAATAATGTTATTGATGCAGAAACAAAATTCTGCTCAAACAGCTTTTTGCTGTTCATGTCTGGTAAGTTAATTTTGTACTATCACATAACAGCTTGTGAGGAATCGATAGAATTCTCAGTTGCACATATATAATGAAGTGCCTGTTTAATGTAAAAGACTTCTCAAAATTAAAAATACTACAGATGTAGATGTCTTGAGAAGCTGAAGCTATTGATGTACTGCATTATAATTTAAAAAAAAAATTATTCATGGATACCTCATATATATCAGTATTATCAATACCACCTTTGTGGCTGAAGGATGATACAATTTTTTAGTAAAGAACTCTGGTGTATACAGCATTATGACAAGTGGTGTATGTTGTACCTGTATACCACAGTGTATGGAAATGTTATTGGACACATTTTTTAAGTTTCTAAGTTACTCTTTATGTAACTGCTGAACTGAAGGTTTGTCCAGCAGGCACTGACATAGTCTTTTGGAAAGATGGATTGGGTGCCATATTTCCTGTTTCTTGAGGATCTCTTATGTTATTTTATAGAATCTACTTGTTTCATCACATCCACCACAAATGTTTTGCAGTTTTGGCTGTCCCCTTGTACTTCATTGTGTCTGTAGTCTGGTATTGCTTCTTGCACGAGCAAGGGGCTATAATTTTCCTTGTCATGCTCATTTCGGTCAGTCTTAACAGTGTGGGCAACCATTGCCATACACAGTTTGAAATTTGAATGCCAGGAATCTAGAAATATTTTCATGTACATTCAAGGATGTGATAAACAGACAATCGTTAAATAAAACATTTTTGCACATCATTTTTACCCAAAAAATGTTCAGTGACAGTAGATATATCAGTGTCTTTGTCACTGCTTTACCTGATGGGACTTGTGAAGGTGAGAGAATACAGAGCAGCTGATAAATAAATGGGATCTGAAGAAACTGACAGGAGTTATGGTTAATATGTGAAATGTACTTGCTTGATAGAGTGCCACAGAATACTAGATGCTTGGGCTGAGCATACCCAGGTCATTTTGTTTTCTTTAAATATTACTGTAATTGTTGCAGTCCAGTTTAATAATGCATTTTCATTTAGATAAGGCTGTGTATTATTAAACAAATTGAGTGAGACATTCTTAGAATATAAGTGTCTTGGAGCTTTCGCGGCAACAGAATTCAATAAAATCTTAGCAGGCTGACGGTGGTTGTTAATATCATTTGAAGTTTCAGAGACCCACGCCATCTCAATCGTCAGGATTCTGCATGACTTTGACACTCAGCTTACCATGATCCATAGCCAGTATGATACGTAATCCGGGTAGGCTGAATGCCAAGTCGTACTAGAACCATGATGATGGAAACTAAGTTGCACTGTGACTGCTTTGGTCAATTTGAACCCCCTGGCATGGCTGTCAGCCTGAGAAGATTTTGCTGAATGTATATTAAGATGTGTAGTTTAAAAAACAGCTTTTATAGTGGAAATATTTTGCATGAAAATGAGTAGAGACATTCGTCTGTATTAATGAGCTGCACAACAAATAACTGAATAGAAACTCTTTGTCATTATACCAAAGCAAGTTACAGGAATTGTAGTAGTATTTTTAATGTTGTCTTATAATACAGACTTGTAAACGGAAGAAGTAAGAAGTCAGTGGATTTGAGCTTGTTTGTAAGTGCTTCAGATACGTTATGAATTGTAGGTGTGTATGTGTATGAGAAACATTTGTTAACATTTTGTTCTGAAACCTGGAATGACAAAGTTTAAATCAGTCTGTGTGTTAACTGTGGCATGAAGTCTTAGTCAGAACATGCTGTTCTCTAAACGTTTTGTATTTCATATTTATGATGGATTCTCATTCTAGTATTATTTTTGGCATACAGCTTCTATTTATGAACGGAGATGTAGTTGCATTGGTATTAGTTAGTTGTTACTTATTCAGGAGTTTAACCATGTGGCTGCATTACTGCAGTGACCATCAGCAATAAGGTTTACTGCCTGTGAAAATAATGTGATACACGTGGGCAATTCCAAAATCAACATACGGTTGGTTGGTTAAAAAATACAAAATAGAGAACAAAACTTTATTATATGGAACAGTTACATTCATAACTGCATTACTTCTCCACATAGTTGCCATCCACATATAGGCACTTGTCATACCATGACACTAGTTTTTGTAGCCCCTTGTCAAAGAACGGTGCCGCCAAGTTGTGCAGCCAGTTGCTGACTCCATCCATGAGTTCTTCGTTGGTGTGGAAGTGCTGGGTAGCCAACCAGCCCTTCATCTTAATGAAGAAATGGTAATCATTTGGCATCGGGTCCAGACTGTAAGGAGGGTGGTTGAAAATCTCCCAGTTGAACAGCTTGATTAAAGTGTTTGTGTGAACCGCAGTGTGGGTCTGCGCGTTGTTGTGCAGGAGAACAAAGCCTTTAGTGAACATCCTGCGCCGTTTGTTTTGGATCGACCTCCAAAGCTTATTCAGCATTTCACAATAAACCTCTGACATTATTGTAGTTCCTGGTACCTTGAATTCCATCAACAGAATTCCTTTACGGTCCCCGAATGCTGTAGCCATCATTTTTTTGTTAGACAGTGTTTGTTTGAATTTCTTCGGCTTGTTTTGAGAATGCGTGTGCATCCACTATTTAGACTGCTCTTTGGTCTCTGCATTCACGAATTGTACCCAAGTCTCATCACCACTCACGATTCTGTCAAGAAATTCGTCCCCCCTCTTCCCAGTAGCACTGAAGAAACGTCAAGGCTGACCCCATTCTGTGAGTTTTGTGAAAGTCAGTGAGTTGTTTTGGTACCCACCATGCACAGAACTTACGATAACCCAATCTGTCCATGACAATTCAATACCAAGTAGTCCTCAAAGTTTGTGGAAATTCTTCAGAAAGTTCTGGTATCATGAAATGACATTTTCCACACACGCATTGGTTGACTTTTTGAACGAGTTCATCAGTCACAATTGAGTGTCGTCCTTGACCACCTTCATCATGTGCATCAGTGCTCCCATTCCTAAGTTTTCTACACCATTCTCTAACACAACTGTCACTCATAACATTATCACCGTATACACAACACAATCGACAATGAATCTCGGCCACACTTTGTCCTTCTGCATGAAGAAAACAAATCACAGCCTGTACCTCACAGCTGGTGGGAGCAGCGATGATAGTGTCCATGTTTCATCAGTAATTGCTCCTACACTACACAGTGAAAATGTATGAGGGTGGTGTTCAGCGGTAACAAACGTTACTTGTTAATACTGAGTGTGTGCTTTGGCGCTATGACAACGCGTTTCTTTTTACCACCCAATCGGAGGTTGATTTTGGAATTGTCCACGTACCACTACGTCCAGTTTAGGTTCATATTGTAGCACTGAAAATGTATGTTAGTTTCTGTATAGACATGCGCAATGGTAAAGTTGGCAATTTTTTTATGTTTATGTTAATGTTGTTTGCTGAAACAATTAATTACCTGACTTTACATAACAGTTGCTTGTATAATTATGCAGATATAGTATGCACATTTTGTATTTTTTTTAGTTTGAGGATTGCATAGAATTTATTACACTTTTTTGGGGGTTAAACATGTTACTGATTTTTTGACACCCCAGATGGATACAGAATATCACAGTGAAAGAAGCAAAGTTTTTATATTTAATGATTTTACATTACTTGTGTGATAAAACTTGTGTATTTTACTCCTGATGGTATATAAAAATATGATGCTGCTAGGATATTATCATGATCAATATTTTAAAAACTGTGAGATTCGTAATGTTAGTAACTTCACTAGGGACACATGTCAGTGCCATATCTTAGTTCTTGAATGGGTTACAAAGATATTGTTTATCAAATACTGAAGCTAGAAAATAGCATATACAAATCTTAACCAATAAACAGTTTTGTTTGCTACATAAATCATGATAATCTAACCATTTTTCATGATGTTTTACTGGACGGTTCTTACATTCCATCTTGCATATCTGCGAGCTCTACAGGTTTATCATACAAGACATATATTAGCAATCATACATGGAAAATGGAAAGGGCAACCTTGCTGTTTCTCTTAAGTGCATGTCTGACACACTGCAGGCAAATTACAGTTTTACTGCATGCACTGTATTAATAAAACACTTGTCCAGAATTAAGGTTCAGTTAGTGTGTTGCCATTCCATTCAACATGTATCTTAATAAATTGTGGTTTTATTACATAAAATATTCCTGCAAACAGGGTTCACATTTTGCATTTCTAAGAGTTTTTGTTACATTTCTGTCTCTCTGAACATAAGATTTTAAAGTTGTATAGTCTTTTCCCACTCATTTACATACATAAAAAAATCAGTAGAGTAAGAATAATGTTGTTTGAAAGCTGTTTGGAGCTCTTACAAAATAATGTATTGTACTTTAGTTGCCCTTCAGTGATTTTGATCTGTTCTCAGTAAGTCGCCTTTCAGAAGGGTTATCGTAACATAACGTTATTATGGAGAATTGTACCAGTAGTGTTATGTTTCTTATGAGTGATGCATGATGGCTTGATTTGGCTGCCATTACACCTGTAGGCTAACAGTTGACTAACAGATACACCACATATTCGCATAAGCATAACTCACTGTAATATCATGTATTTAGATATACTGAGCAAGTTGGCTGAAGTTGTAAGTACATCTGACTTCTGTTTGAGTGGTGCCTGGTTTGAATCTCAATAGGGTCACTGGCCACCCTACTTAGGTTTTTTTGTACCTTTCCTTATTATTTCCATTTAAGTAGCACCGTGGTATTTAAAATTGGGCCATGACTTTTTCCACATTCTTTCCTACCAGTTATTTACTGATTATCCTATCATTGAACACAATGTGGCCTGGAATACTGGCAGTGTGATTGCATAAACAACAAATGATTTTTAAAAATGCTTATTCAGTCTTAAAATTTGTTAGAAAATGCAATTTAATGTAATGTATCATCAGTGAAACAAAATTAAGTTTAATATTGCTCACCTGTTGTGTATGGCTGAGAAGGTGATTCAGGTTGTAAGTGATCCTCTTTAAGAGCCACAGCCTATGTGTGCTTCCTCTCAGGAGATGTAGGTTGCTGTTAAATTGTTACTCTTCAGGCATTCCTTATGAAGTAAAAAGGAATGCCTTATTTGGAGAAAACATATGCACTTCTGTCTGTGACCAAGTATCAGTGTCTGAACCATTCGCTGGATTTTCATGAAATTAATTGTAGGGCTTTTTTATGGAAGTTTGTGGAGCAAGCATGAGGTCTGTGAATACTGGTTCAGTGACAGTTATACTTTAAGTAGAGGCATCAAGGAATTTCTGTGTGTCCTTGCAGTTTTCTCGACTGATTTGGATGGCATTTGGTAAAGATCTCCACATAATGCTTTTGAACACTTAAAAAGTTTTATGAAAACAGTACGTTGAAAGCCATACTTTTTAAGGGCATGAATGAAATTGTGTCCATATTTTGTACATTCTCCATATGTTGGGAGATATTTTTTGCAGACGGCCATAAAAATTTACTGATTGATTGTGGGTTTAATGAAAATCAGTGCAGTGGAAGCCATACTTTGGGCTATAAATGAATGTCTATCCATTCTTCCCACATCTGCTGTCTTATTTGGGTGAAATGGGGTACATGACTTATGTACATAATGCTGTTGAGTGTTTTGTAAAAATCAGAGCAGGGAATGTTATACTTTCACTTGTGACAATTTCTGTCTTCTCCATTTCCCAAAAATAGTGGTACTTTCTGGTCACACTTGTTCCTTAGTGAAGGAAATTGTCTCTGCCCTACATTTTGGCATTTCCCAGTGTGACCAAAAGTTTGTGTTAACATGATTGTAAGAACATCAGTGCATACTCAGCAGACATGGTTGACAGAAGGAGGCTGTGTTATTGTGCATGCTTAAGTATTTATACTGCTATATTTGGGTAATTTTTGTGATGTGCACAGGGGTGCATGTAGATATTCAGGTACGGTGTCTGTTATTTGTATCTGATTTTATCAAAACTGAGATTTCTTAGCAGATATTTATAGAACTGGACGGTATCGAATTTCATGAAAGTCCAGCTTTTATCAACTTATTTCATGTATACAGACAGACAAATGGATGGCTGGACAGAATGTTAGTAATATCTGTTGAGTGGGGTTACAGACACAACCAAAAAGCAGTGTGATCACCATCTGCTTGGAAAACCACACGAACCTCAGCATAACCAGTCTCTGGGCCATTATATGAAACCATGACCTCCAAGACGTGAAGTAGGATTGTTAACCACCAATACCATTGTTATAATATGTTCAAACTGACCCCTAGATATTAGCTGTGACCTTTGCTGTTTTAACATTGATGCTGTATCTCGTCTCTGTAGAGTGTTCTGTGACCACTGAATACTGCCCCTAGAGTTTGGTGTGTCTGGTGTGTCAAGTGGAAATGGGATGGACATTCTGGTCAATATGTACTTCTCTACATGAGCAGGGGATCTTTCACACTTGCCCCTTGCAGTGGGTAATGGGTGTTCTATCTATGATGGATTTGAAGCAGAATACTGTTTTGTTGATTGGTTTCTGGATGTTGTGTGTGCCTTTGACATAAAGGTTATATGCCACATGATATCATTTACTGCTTTCGTTGTTGATGGTTCTGGGCTTGGTTACATTGTTGATGTTCTAGGAGGAGCAGGCATTGACTAGAAGGATGGTTTTGACATGTCAGAATTCAGAGGCTAGGTTTGATTCATCACTTTTTTTTTTCTCTTGTCAATTAAAGTGGCTATGACATATCTATAAGCCTGCAGGTGGTGAGAGACTGTTTGTAGGTATCTGTGTGGGTGATCTTCCTATGGGCACACTGCCCTATTGATTTGTCGGGGTGCCAGCTGATCAGAATATCCAGAAAGGTAGTTGTCACTCCCTCTCCAATTCCTTGTAGAACCTGATGTTTGTATGCTTGGAATTCATCTGGCCCAATAAGTCACTGAGGCTGATTAAGCCATGTGGTCAAATCACACCAAAAAAAAAACCACAACCCGAATGGCATAGTGAGTATAGTGACTAGGTTAAGAGTTAAATGACTTTGGGTGTGATTGCTAGCAGGGACAAGGGATTTTCTTCCCTTCAGAATGTTTGTACTGGGTCTAGGGCCCACCCAGCTTCCTGTTCACTAGGTACCAGAGGCGCTTTGACCAGAAGTAAACCGTTCGGGACATCAGACTAACAACTTACCTCTATCTAGAGCCCAGATAAAGAATGAGTGGAGCTCAAACCCCTATGCACCTAATATACCTTCCTGGCTTGCACAGGGATGGCCTTATTTTTGCATACTTCTGCCAGCACTTCAGTTTCAGCTGACTTGTATATATTTGATTTTCTTCTTCAAGGCTGCTATAAATGTGTTGGCTGGTAGGAAGAGAGTGCACACCCCATGGTGATAAGTGGTTTTGACCTTAATGTGTAAAGGTGTAACTGACACAATACTTCACCTGATAGGAGATATCCTTTTACCGTTGGATGCTCCTGGAGAGTATCCAAGGACCCAGATCCCTATGTTCTGCCCCAAAAACCCAATTCAGTGCATCAAACACCAGGCACAAATATCTGAAGTTGTATATAAGAATGGAGTCTAGCAATAATCAGATTTTAAAATATTTTGTGGCATTTTGTCTACATACAATTTCATATTTAAAACACTTATGCTTTATTTTCTCATAAACTCTGATAGTGTCCTCCACTTCAGTATTATGGTTTCCATGCCAACAGCAGAGCCATAAAAAGTGTATACTAGGCTGTTTTATGTCTAGAATCAGAACTGTTCAATCTGTTCTCTGAATTGGGAGTGGAAGGGACATAAACAATGTAGGCATGGTCTCAAAGTGAAGGCTTGCAAACAGTGATATTCTATTTTTTCCTCATAAGTAGGGTGTGCCTGTTATGAGGTAGTCGCAGTTGGAGGAACTGAAATATCAGTAATGTCATTCCAGTTGTATTGTTATAGCTATTGCTTGAGGGTGGGTTGACTGGTTAATTCTGTTTAAGATCTCTGTATAGAATTGTTGCAGTGTGTTCCTTTAGTCTGACACTGAGTTGACAAGAAAGCAGATTGATAGTGTGTTATCTGCTTCTGTATTTTATATTTTGCAACTGTTTGTAGCAGTGTCTGCATGTCTTGTATCTGTTTGTTTTTCCATTTGTTGTTAACAATGTCTGCATGTTTTGCATCTTTGATAGTTTCCAGATACTAAGTGAAAAATATGTTTTATTACTGTGGTATATGGTATTGTTTATGGCACATTTAAGACCTAATTTATCGTGTAAAACTCATCTGTTAGATAGTAGACTTAACAGTACATTCTGTAGTGAGGAAAAGAAACTGGTTTATTGTTTCTCTTTAGTTTTTATTACTCACATAGAATTATAATTATTCTTTCAAAAAAGTTCCTATCCATTTTTTGTTTTGTAACTTAACATTAGTGGTCAGACACAAACTGCCATGTTCAGCTAAGTTGTGAAGATAAAACTTGGCACTAACATTTGCATGTGTTGTAATTGAAAAGCTAGTGTTTACCCAGCACCTTGAAATGTGGTTTATCCCGTACATATATTTGTGATTGAGTTGTGTTTTTTCCTTTCAAGCTGTACTAGTTCTGAATTATTTTATATTACGTGTAAGAATTACACATGAACACGTTTTCTGTTCCATTGTCCATAGACCAGTGAAAAATGCTGCTGTACACTACTGTAGGGTTGTTTTGAAACATATGTGCTTACTTATTTTCCATTTTTCTAAGAATTGTGTCTAGATTAGAAAGTGATGTTTTCCCACACTTGTATATGTAAGTGTTTAAAGGAACTGTAGATGAAGTTCCATGAGAAATGGCTACAATCTTCAAACATGGTAGTGACTGGAAAATTTGTACTTTAATTAGACACTTCTGAAATATCTAGACATATGTCTGACTATTTTTAACACTGCTTTGTTTTCAGTAGATTTATTATTTAGTAATATGAAATGAAGTTTGTTTTGGTGACAGTATTTTTTTCTTGTATGTTATGCTACATAGGGTATATTTATATTATTATTTTCAATGTAATCATACAGAAAGCAACACAGTATGATGTAAGTCATACATAAATTGCGAGAAGCTTATATTTATTCTTGTATATCCTTTATACGTGTGTTTAGCATTATTAATGTATTGGTGTATATGTGATTTCCAGCTTTTGTTATACTTAGTGAAATTCTCTGAAGGGATCCTTAATTAAAAGTTTGATTAAAGCAGTATTCAGAAGCTTGAGTTCACAGATTTCATTTCACTGAATATTTAACCACATTTGAAATTGTGAGTTTCCAAGTTTTATAAGCTTGTTAAAATTCTTGTCTGATTAGTTGAATAAACTGAACCAACTTGATGTCACTTTATGAAAGTTTTTTATTGCTCAACATGTTTCAAATGCTATTACATTCATCCTCAGGAGCTGGCAACTGTATATGGGTGTACTGCTCTGTTTCGGTGTGTACTGGTGTATTGGTGTGGTTTGACTGGAGTAGGGTGGTAT
>Ga0209755_10006637_pt1 | contig 12731 bp, 11 predicted proteins | sample TergutCo191P1_FD_187301 | JGI IMG/M metagenome (GOLD analysis project Ga0209755, IMG submission 187301) | Cornitermes sp. P1 segment gut microbial communities from Petit-Saut dam, French Guiana - Co191P1 (SPAdes) (version 2) | ecosystem: Host-associated > Arthropoda: Insects > Digestive system... | reverse complement strand
CCCATCCCATATATATATATATACAGAGAAGTAAATAAATATTAAGCCCCACATACAGCACATCCTGTCACACATTAACACAAATTCCAGCTATTTGTAGACACGTTTGAAAAGTTGCAAAGAGCTTCTATTAGCTTTGCCTGGTTGTGTGCCTGTCTGTCTGTCCATCCATCCACTCATCCATCCACCAGAACAACTCGGCTCCCAATGGATGGATTTCATGAAATTGGATACCCAAGTATTTTTTAAAAATCTGTCAAGAAAACTTCAGTTTCATTAAAATCTGACAAAAATAACAGGTACTTTACATGAAGACCTATATACACTCATGCTAATATCATATTCAGTTTTTCTTAAAAAGAAAATTGTTTCAAAAAAGTTGTAGAAAAAAATCAAATGACATATTCCATGTTCCATACCTTTCTGTCCAACAGTTGTGCTATTTATGAGATAATGTAGAAAAATATAGCACAGACAGACAGGACAAAGATGACAAAATAATACAATGCATGCACTGTTCATGATGGGTAACAAAGGCTACAGACACATGCTCCGAACATGTAATACTTATTGCTTCTCCATGGCAACAGTGGTTGCGCAAATGTGTCTCTATGTTATGTTTATACAAATATTGCCTGTCTTAAACAGACAGGCAATGTATGTATAAACATAAATGTTAAAAAGTATTAACCAGTACTCTTTAACATTTGTTTCTGTGTCAAATTTGTCATGGATAATGGACATAAGAAATGTAATAGAAATACAGGAAACAGGCAGCTTTGTTAGGGTGGAAAAAAGTACACAAAATTTTGTTGTGAAATAAGTGGAAATAGGAGCATAATAAGAGGATAACACCAAAGACTGAACAGACTGACCTTGTACAGTTAGCTCTGCACTGCAGGAGATCTTGCCAGAGGATGTGGAAGCCACACATGTGTACAGACCAGCATCTTCAGGCTTCACATGCTGGAACACTAGGGCTAGGGAGTCCTCATCATCCTGTCAATTTATAGCAACTTTATGAAGTACAGCCAAACAAACATTTTTCCAAAACTTAATAATAGCAAACTTTATTACACTTATTACTATGCCCTTGTATTTAACAAACCAAATTACAAAGATTGCAATGCTTTTTTATTTAGCAATGATAATCTGCAATTACATGTTGCAGCAAGAAGAAACCTCCCAAGTTTCCTTTGCCACAGTGCTATTTCTCCACCTAGGGACAATTGACTACAGCTCTCAAATTTAAAGTCAAATTAAATTTAAAATATCCTTACTGTGTTATGGCAAATTACTGGTAACAAAACAGATTAGTCTACTTTCTACAGACAAGTTTTTATTCACTTAATCTCTTCATTGTTTAGGATTATGTTTTGACCATGACACCATCTAATTATAGACCTCTACCTACACAGAACAATACAAGTAAATATGCAGTGTAGAATCTCATTCATTATTATCTAACTGTTCTGCTGTTAGATACCTTAAATAACACTTTGAATCTTTCTTCAGGGTCAAAAGGTCGTCCACCTCGGAGCCACTGGAATTTTACTTCTTCTCCAGGTTGCAGAAGACCTGATCCCAAACCTTTAAATAATTCCTTTTCATCTGAAAGCACACAATAATTGTAACTGAGTCACAGCTCTAGCCAGACTGCTGGCTACCACAAATAAATCACATTACCGAAAATTCTGGCATCAGATAAAATCTACTCACTATAAAATAATGCATAAAAATATTACATATGCTCTGCCTTAAACTGTAGCATCTCACTCACGAGTGAAAACATGTAGCAATACAACCATGTTGCCTTCAGCTTCATGATCATGCAGCTACAAGTTCAAATACCATGCAAATCCAAGTTCATCTCAAAATCCTGCATGCAGAAATAAAAGTTCTTCAACATGTTCTGCAATCAGAGTTTCCTATACAACTGAGATTACACAGTCAGCAATGTTTAGAGACTTGCCACTGGAATCTTAAAAAAGGTTTTGCATGTACAGACAATTGAAAGCCATGTTTTTTATGATCTTGGACCCATGTTAATGGATTCCTGTTGTGACAAAGAGTAGACCCCTCAAATAACTTTACACTCTTCCTCTAGTAATCTGTTCTCTGAAAGACAGACTTGCACATGTCTAATACTGAACAAGAGCATAACACTGACATACAAACAGATTAGCATTTGAAGCCTTTTACTTCTTAAATTTATTTTAATTACAATGATACAAAGCCACACTAAAATGCATCCTGTATTATTGCTGAGGATGTCAGCTCCATAGATAAATAGGCTGTGAGTATAACAATGCTTCTGTCATGTATAAGGCGAGAAGAAAATAAAAACTTTGCTTGGATTATGGTGTAAACACCAATAGGATGTTAAGACAGAGAGAGAGAGATATGACTGTCATCTGTCTCACCAGCAATAATCACTAGGATCAACAGCAACTTACTTGTGACAGTAACTGTGGCCTCACAACTCACTTCTCCGTACTTGTTTTTTGCAGTACACGAATACTTTCCAGCATCTTCAGGCAGCACATTTGCAATCACTAGCTCATAGAATCCCTTCTCTGCCTTGTCAGTCACAATCTGTATCCTCTCATTATTTGGTGATATCACCTTGCCCTCCTTGAAGCTGAAAGAAAGCAGAAGAGTATGTATCTGAGGAACCAGTAACCATTATGCCATATACATTATGAGTAAATGGTTGTGCAATGTACACCCACCATAACTACAAGACATATGAAGCTGAGGAAACAATACAACATATATAAGCTGGTGAAGCAATACAAATATATAAGTTAACTCTGATTTAACATGATTTTTGGGTTTTATTTCAAAAAGCATTGTGTCCCTTTGAAGGTCCTGGGTGTTACTGTTTTTAAAATGGAGTAAGTATAAATTAAGTACTGGCTATAATAACTGGTTTTTCTTGCTGTTTAATTTTGGATGGTTGATTCTGGAAATTAATCCATGCAGGAATCATGTCTCATCTTCCAACACTATCCTTATGAACTAGTACAAGCAGTTTACATTATCAAACTGTCTTTCTGTAACACCCATTTTAATTTTATCCTTCTGTCTGGAACTAACATGAACAAATAAAGTGAGATACTAACAAAGTCATGGTAGGGTTGGGCTCTCCTTGCACTTTTATCATGAAGCGCAGGAATGTATTCTCCAGTAGCTCAGTGTCTTTTAGTTTCACTACAAAGAAGGGAGAATTTGCTTCTGCTCGTTGCTTCTGCTCCTCCTCTGTTACTGTAACATATCAAAAGAACATACACCAACTGCTGTCACATATTTTTCTCTTCAGATGATATGGTTTATCAGTTTACTTTCTTAACAATGTGAAGATACAATGCATTCACTCTGGGTTATGAAAACAGCTTTTCTATACAGTCTTCAGCATATGACTGCATAGAAGTACTACAATAAAACTCTCTTAGGTTAAAAGCAACCGTTGGCCTGAAACAGTTTTACTGTATTGAGTCACTGTGAAAATTTCACAAAATTGTATAAACATTTACAGACTTTGTAAACAAATGAAATGAAGGAAAGTAACTTAATGTCAGAACACCAATTCTAGGAAATAAGAAATACAACTTGAGTTCTTGGATAATAAAGCTGAAGTCAGTCACAACACCCTATCACAGCTCTGTAAACCTTGTTTGTATCAAAAGAAATATGGGTGTTACTTCCCAGTTGTATTAATATATGACACAAATACATTCCATCTTTACTCTGACAAACATAACCCTGTTACAGACAATGAATTCACAACACAGGAAAGAAGGTGATATAAGAGACTAGGTTTAATATCTCACTAGTAACAGGACATCCACCATCAGACACAACCCTAAGACAGTGCAATGTAATTAATTATATCAAAACCAGTTTCCTCAGATCCCACCACTTTCTTATTTCCCAAGCAGTTTATTCAAAGAGTTTTATCTACTAAAACTGTTTGTGCACTTTTTGTCTCACTTGTAAGAGACACTTGTCCATTTCACCTCAATGTCCTTCATTTAACCAGCTTTATGTTCTTCATACAAGAACAGAACAATATATATCTTCATAATGCAATTCTCTGCAGTTTTATCCTATCCTTATCTCTCTGATATATGAATATCTTCTTAAGTGTTTTGTCTCTAGAAAATAAAAAGCAATATATTACCTCTGAATAACACAGCTAATAGTTACTCAGCCAACTATGAAATTCTTTGCTCTTCTGGAGTCCAAAGGCTCAACAGAGAGATACCAAATCTAACAAACCCTATGTCACTCAAATATAGTTCACAGTATAACGCAATGTATTTCATAAAATTCATCTTAATCTGATCTATCCACACATTTTTGTACCGTGTAGATTTGTTTTACAAATCAGACATGATTTTGATTACTTTTAGAATGCAAATGAGACTAACATTCCTAGAAATGTGAGGCTTAAAGATACACTGCAATACTTACATTCCTGTACCACTAGTTGTGCAGTGCAAGTGGCACTACCAACAGCGTTTGTTGCTCTAGCAGTGTAAACACCAGTGTCAGACTCCCTACAATGCTGCACCTCCAATATGAACCTGGTGTTATCTTCATGAGATGAAGCCAACACACGGTCTGCTAATTTGTCTTCCATTGGCCTGTTGTCTTTCAGCCAAGTCATTGAACTTGGTGTATCAGATGTAAGTGCACATTCAAATAAAGCATTCTGGCCCGCTATGAATGGAAGCATTACAAAACAGTAAACATTATCTTACATTCTGAAGCACACACAAATAAAACAGTACGCTTAGCACTTTACACCCTTATTTAGTTAAACACTGTCTACTGTCTGAGGTATGCTAACACACATACTATAGTGATTACTTATGCAATTGGTGTATATGCAGATGCAACATCCCATGAAATTTGCAAGCATGCAGCTACAGACAAGCAATATCAAAATAGAAAGAGTTGTCCGCTGCAGATCAGAAAACTTCCTACTGATGGTGTAACACAACCTACTTACGTTCCAAGTTGCTGCCTTGAATGGTCTTTGTGAACACTGGTCGACCATCAGCAGATGTGGTACGAGTTAGTTTGAACACATTTGAAACTCCACCCATCTCCTCAGAGGCAGTTTCAACAGAACTTGATTCAAATCTCACACTCTTTGATGCAGATGAAGACATGAGTGTGTTGGATGATTCCATGTAGATTTCTTCACTTGAAAATTCTAAATGGACAGATATACGAACTCAAAGCACGTCATGCACACAGGGATGACAGGACACACATACACACACACACCTCTAGGACAGAGACAGAACAGAGCAGCAGCAATAGGCATTCCTATGTCTTAAGTTGCACATTGATTGAAAATCTAATCAGAGAAAGAAGAAAGTTCTGAGTGCAGAAAAATGTGAGTTGATGAAGTAAAGACTGGAGTGAAGTCTAATATTTGCCTCCAAAAATTGTATTAATATACTCAAGAAAAAACAATTCTATAAGAGTTAGATGTAGCATTCAAGTATCCTAGCTGCTCTACAGCTTCTGAACACTGCCATATTAAACAATGTATACTTTACAACTAACAGAAATATGTCAGGTAACTTTAAAACAGGCTTTAACAATAATTTTATCACCAATAGCTCCTACACAAAATTCTTGGGGATGACAATGGATACCTTGTCTTAGAATAATCATATCAATTTATTCATGAAAAAGTTAAGTACAGCTTGATGTATAATTAAAAATGCCAAAACATACATGTCTGCCTCGTCATTAAAAATGATTTAATGCTTTCTTTCACTCAGCTATGAGTTATAGAATTATATTTTTGGGAAACTCATCACACAGTTCCACAATTTTTAGCCTGCAAAAACAGGCAATTAGAATTATGGATGGATATGGGAATAGAGTTTCATGTAGAAATTTATTTAAGAAACCACAAATTTACTAAAAATTTTGCCTCTGACATCACAATATATGTTATCTTTCTGAATGTTTGTAGTTCAAAACAAAAACTTTTTTTCAACAAATATTGAAATTCAAAATACGGACTCTAGACAAAGAAATAATTTATACTTGCCTCAAGCAAACTTAATCATTTATCAAAAAGTAGCTTATTATTCAGGGATAAAAATTTTTAATAATTTACTCTTGGAGATTAAAAATTTCACTGGGAACAAAAAAAAGTTTAAAATTGCTCTGAAAAAAATGTTTATGCACATATTCATTTTATAAAATGGAAGAGTACCTTAGTCAATATTGAATTTTGTACCATGCTACAAAATTCCTTATTATATTGGTACTAGTTCTGAGGTTCTATCTATATATATTACATAAGTATTCACTGATTGTCTAATATTAGCTAAACACATTTCTTCTTACAAACTTGATGTGTCTTATTTATGCATTATATTCATAAATTATTATATGTATTTTATTGTCAAGACTCATTCTGTACTGTGCCTGTTGTTATCCAATGACAAGTTCTAAATCCACTTTGGTGGATCTCTGGAATACTGAATAAGTGAATATGAATTTGAATATCTGAAAAACAAAAGTTCCACACACACTTCTTACCGTATCATTGCCCACCTGAAATATCTATAAGATGCCACATGAAAAGGTAGCATCTTCAAGCTCAAATGTCCTGCATAGTTGTGCATTTGTTAACATATATATAAACTACACAAAATAGAGAACAAATTTCTAAACAATAAACATGCCAGGACTGACTGATTTCCTGGCACAACATGGTTAAACCCCTCAAAGAACTGATGTGCTTTCCACGGAGGCAAACATACAGTCAAGAAGTGTGGCTCTGCAATATTTCGAAGGGGTATGAACTCCACGATACCGAGATATGAACAGACATGTGTGATGTACCTTTCACAGATGTCACTGACTGGAAGTGTGCCATGGCTGCGTCAGTTTCACAGTCGTTAGCCTGTAGATGAAAAGCAGCCCATTATTACCACTCAAGGAGTATAGTTGTCTTGATAAACATACAAACATGTATACATGCACTTTCAGTTGTGACATGTAGTTCTTTGACAATGGTGTAACATTCGAAACATCACTGACATGATTTTGAACTATTTGCAGTCATGATGGAAATAGTTAAAAATCATGTCAGTGATGTTTATCATGGACTTCCAGAAATAAATGATGCCTCGGCCCAACTTACTCAGTCTTTCATTATTATTTCTTTCAGCATAAGCTGCAAACGTCACATCCTGTTGCAAATCACTAACCTTGACTTTCTTTTGTGCTAGCTGTGGATCAGCAACAGACACCACAGTTTTGTCCTCCTTCTGCTTTGTTGATTCTGTCTTCCTCTCAAAAGCAGTTTCTGGTTCCTCTTTAGGGGCCTTGATTTCAGGATCTAGTTCTTTTTTTTGAGCCTTAATTATAGGCCCTAATTTACTGCCAGGAGCTTTAACTTTAGACTCTGGTATCTTCTCAGGAGCGTTGATTACTGGTTCTAGCTGTTTTTCAGTAGCTTTGATTTCAGGCTTTGGTATCTTTTCAGCAGCCTTGATTATCAGCTCTGGCTCTTTTTCAGGAGCTTTGATTTCAGGCTCTGGTATCTTTTCTGTAGCCTTGATTATCAGCTCTGGCTCTTTTTCAGGAGCTTTGATTTCAGGCTCTGGTATCTTTTCTGTAGCCTTGATTATAAGCTCTGATTCTTTTTCACGAGCTCTGATTTCAGGCTCTGGTTTTTCAGGAGTGTGGGTTACTGACTTTGACTTTTCTGCAGCTTTGGTTTCAGGCTCTGATATCTTTTCAGCAGCCTTGATTATCGGCTTGGGCTGTTTTTCAGATTTGACTTCAAACTCTGGTTTCCTTTCATAAACACTGATTACTGGTTCTGGCTTATTTTCAGGATCTTTGATATCTTCCTCTGGTATCTTTTCAGAAGACTTGACTTCAAGCTCTGGTATATTTTCAGGAGACTTAATATCAGGATTTAGTTTCTCTTCAGAAGACTCAATTATTGGCTCTGGTTTATTTTCTGGAGCTTCAATTTTAGGATCAGGTATCTCTGGTTCTTTTACAGGAGCTTTGACTTCAGGTTCTGGTATCTTTTCAGCAGCCTTGATTATTGGCTCTGGTTGTTGTTCAGGATCTTTGATTTCAGACTCTGGTGCCTTGTCAGCAACTTTGATTTCAGACTCTGGTGCCTTGTCAGCAACTATGACTTCAAGCTCTGAAGTCTTTTCAGGTGCTCTGATTATTGGCTCTGGTTCGTTTTCAGGAGCTTTATTTTCAGGCTCTGGTTCTTCTTCAAAAACCTTAATTTCAAGATCAAGTATCTTTTCAGGATGCTTGATTTCAAGATCTGGTTTCTTTTCAAAATCTCTTACTTCAGCGTCTACTTTCGTTTCGGGAGCTTGGACTTCAAGCTGTGGTATCGTTTCAGGGAATTTGATTTCTGGTTTCTTCTTGTCAGGAGCCTTTCTTATTCCTTCTGATAGCTTCTCTGGTTCCTGTAAAAGAATTACAGTCTATGTATTTGTTACTTCAGTACTCAAAACAGTGTTTAGATATTACCAGCATCTGAAATATTACTTCACTCCACAAATGTAACATTTTCTTACAAATACATTTCTTTATACATTCTTTACATACAGCACATATGAGTGAACACATCAATAATGGAGAAAGCACACCTTTTTATCTATGTGCATGTGTTTCATCTTATAACTTATTTTGTTGTGGTCCGTAACAATCCACTAACCACATATGTTACTTGGAGCTCAAAATAAACTTCATGAAATTTTACCAAATGGTTTGTCAAGCAAAGGAAAAGGTACTCCATACAAAAAGGGGGGAGGGGGATAATTTTGACTTTCACAGTTTGTACCTGAAATATCTTCTATATTTTGTATATTGATTGAAATAGAAGGTGAAGTATTTTATGACCATGCAAGAGCATTTCCACTGTTGACAGTCATAACTTGTGACTCAAAACATGTTGAATTACCAGCCAGTGCTCACACAGTAGATGTGAGTACTGTTTCATGTGTTTCAGTTTATCTGAAATTTAAAATTTATAAACACATTACCTGGCTTGGTTCGGGGCCATTTAGAGCTTTTGCTGGCTCTGTTACAGTATCGTCCTTCCCATAAGGTTCTACAGCAAGTTTCTCTGGTAGCTGTACCTATTTAAATAAAACATATGACATATCACAGACTTAAAATATTTTACATATACACTCATTTGGTAACTGAATACTGTGTTCAGTATCTAGAAAACTAGCGTGCCTTACAGAGGAAATGTACATTACACAGAAATTCATTCAATTATTCACTGCATAAAAAATAATAATCCAGACTGATCAATATAAACATAAGAGCTCTTGGTATAATCACTTCATCAGATGATTAAAACCTCAAAAGTTAGTGGGGCTTGTTCCCACATCCCAACATACTGTAAGTCTGTAAAGCATTATTTCATGTGAGCTTGTAAAACCTTCCTGGCGTATTTTCCCTACCATATAAGGAATGAGAGACTTATGGTATCAACATGTATATATGTAAGTACACACAACACATTTCCAGATTTTTCAGTATTCTTCTAGTACAAAAGGTAAAAAATGAACTACAAATGACTGAAATATATGATTCATCATGTTTAATGTCATTTCAGGCAGCTATCAGAAGTGCTGGTACGCTGGTAATTTTATGTGTAAAGATAATCTATAATACTGTTTTGTAAAATGTTAGTAGTATTCTAGATTGTAAGAACTGTGTATATTTCTGTATTTATAACTTCTTCCACATCCTACTGTCTTTGTGACAATCTTATGGATCCATGAAATATATATACATGTGTGTGTGTGTGTGTGTGTGTGTGTGTGTGTTTTTACTATTGAACACATCATAACTTCCCATGAGACTTGTATCTTTGCCATCCTCCTGTGAGAATGTCAAATCCCACATTTCACACAAGTCTCCAATGTCAAATTTTCTGAAAAGCAATTCAGTAGATCTCAATTTTTTTACATGCAAAGAGAGACAAACAGATGGTATGGCTACAAACACGCCTCAAATGGTTGAAATTACAGGAGGAAACTTACCTTTGATGGTTCTTGAGGTGGAGGTGTAGTAGGTTCTGACTTGTCCTCGTTGTTACCTAGTGGAGTCTGGAGACGAAGATCATCAGCAGCGTGTTCAGCTAGAGCAACTTGGGTGATAAAGAAAACATAACAGATTCAAAATTATAGCATTAAATTATACTACCCATTTTTTGCCTCTCTTCTTAACCTATTTAAATTCATCAATGACAAATATTCAAAACTGATTTAGCAGACCTTCTGTCACAATTTTACTCACTCAGGTCTGATGCATACTGTCGGATCTCCTTAAGCCAGGCTGGCTTCACAGTATCAGAATGCGCCTTGATAGTGAGAGGATAATGACCAAACCCAGGAACAATGTGATGGAGCTCAAATGTGTGGGGGCTGTCCTTGAGGTCATTCACCTCAAACTCTGGCAACTTGTAAGAAAGATTATAATGATTTTATAGCTTAAAGCAGATCATCAGCTTGAAATAAATAAAGACAGATCCAGGACAAATGTACACACATTAGCTGACACACTTTAGATATGTTTGGGGTACGTATGACAACAGCTCTATATTGTAAAAGTCAAGAAAACCCTTTGTTGGGTCTACATAAAAAAAGTTTTGAAATCACTCCATGTTGTATATTACCCAATTTGCTTGTTTTGACTGTTTCATTGGAGCTGTTTTTAAATGTGTTTATGCAGTTTTATTTAAGACCACATATAAAGTGAGACAAATGCTTCATTCACTCACTCACTCACTCCTCCACCTCCTCACTTCTGCACATCCCATGTTCTACCATGAAATATGTTCTTCTGAATATGCATAAATAATATAATGATATTAGGAGTCAATGCTAAACAGACTTACGGTTTTAAAAAGTAATGAAGAGATTAAGGGAATGTCAAATGCCATAATCAGGCAACTTACACGGATAATTTCCTTCAGCACAAAGACAGACCGGTCATCTGAAATGCGACGCACCTTACAGATAAGAATACGGGCTTTGAACAGAAACAGGTAACGCTCCTTGCACTTTCTGTCCCTGTCAGACACAGTAAACCAATCCTGAAAATATATACACACACATATCAGGAACTATTATTCTCCATAAAAAATTTGGCCCTTGAAGATGACAACATTAAACTGGATTAAAATATGGGAACCCAATTATTTGGAGACACAGTGTCATATTCATGTAGAACAGAATCCTAAGCTATATTGCTGCAAAATCCTCAAAACTCCCAAGGAATTTCTTGTTTTTCTTTGATTTATAGTTTCAAGCTACTATGTTTACACAAGTCTAAAGAAGACATAAACAAAGCTGGGAGATTGCACAAATAGTATCTTTAAGAACTTGTGTGTGAAGTTGCAGCCTGGATTTGACTGACTTAAGATAAAGACATGTGGCTGGCTGTTGTAAATATGGTAATGCATAATCTGGTTTCATAAAAGATGAGAAATTTCTTGACTACCTATGCAAGGTTTAGTTTCTGCAGATCCTGCTTCATGGAGAAAGACTCAAGAGTACTCACGTGTCGTAGTAGTCGGCCTAGCTTGTGGATATTACCGTGGTAACCCTCAATGCTAGATATGAACTTGATATCGTTGGCCCGGTGGGGCACTCCCAGCATTAACTCTAGAGCCTTCTGGAGATCGCTGGTGTCTTCACCAAGCTGAGTGGAGTACTTCACCAACTCCTGGGAACCAGAAAGATACAGCCCCCATGGCTACACAGTTGCAGTATTTTGTATGTAGTATTGTTTTGATTTCAGGCAGTGGCAAGAGATTTTTTTTTTTTTTAAGCATCCAGAATGGGTCTGGAGTACAACTTACTTTCTATTCACGGGATTCTGCAGTGTTTTGCCCTGGAGGTAAAGTGGCCAGCGCATGAAGCTGATCATTCACCTCCATCTATTTCCAAGGTTGACTGTGTGTGAGATACAATTCCACTCCCACACAGTTTCGATTCTGACACTTAAATCAGTTGTTAATAGAGGCAAAGTTCGGGCTCCAAGAACGCTCATCATAAAATGTCAGTTTCATGCTAATCTACTACAGGTTAATAGCCATAAATTGCTTAAGGAAGATCCATACTGCTGAGTTTTTATACATTTGGATGGCCTGTAAGAATCAGAACATAGTTTACTTTACTTCAGCCTTTGCTCTTCCAGTATGTAAAGCAGCCTAAGTTGGTGGTCTTTTACTTGCTCGCCTTTATTTTCTTATAATAAAAGCAAATGAGATGCACTATTTCTCAGCTTTATTTCGTAAAGAACTCTACGTGTTCTTTACCAAATAAAGTTGAGAAATAGTGCATCTCATTGGCTTTTATTATAAGAATATATCATGATGCACAGTCCTCTGAATGTCAAATTCTCCTTTATTTTGGAAAATGGTGTGCAGTCAAACACAACTGTGTCACATGTGGTGTATTTAATGACTATATAATGTACAACTACATGTTTCGGCCTGTACTGGCCATCTTCAGGTTGTCTTAGGGGAACTTAAGATCTTACTATAAGCATGCGCGCACACGTGGTGTAGAGATCTCTACATACGGGCCTTATCAGCAAAAACAAAAACAGAAATCAAATAAAAACAACACAAAACAAGAACAGATAAAGAAATATAAAGCTATTGTGGGGGTGTGCTTGGCAGGTAT
>Ga0209755_10006636_pt1 | contig 12731 bp, 16 predicted proteins | sample TergutCo191P1_FD_187301 | JGI IMG/M metagenome (GOLD analysis project Ga0209755, IMG submission 187301) | Cornitermes sp. P1 segment gut microbial communities from Petit-Saut dam, French Guiana - Co191P1 (SPAdes) (version 2) | ecosystem: Host-associated > Arthropoda: Insects > Digestive system... | reverse complement strand
CCGTAGCACTCTGTGTTCAGCTTGACATAGCCATCCTCGGTTACGATTGCGCTGCCTGGCTTCAACTTGAGGCAGGGTGAATCGGCGTGCGTTCCGATTATGCGAAAGCCATTATCGCAAAGATCGCCGCCAACCTCGAAAGCGACGATGGCGGAGCCGTTCCTCCGCAGAAAATATTTGCCGCCTTCGGCGAGTTTCCATTTTTCGCGCTCGCACAGCTCCGCAAAGCCATTGCCAGTCAAAATCGTTGCGCAGTTATCGACGGCGTGGAAAGCCGTGGGGCTGTCGTTAATAAAATCGAGCAGTTCCTGCGCGTGTATGTGTTTCGCGTTTGTCATGAATCCCCCTTCGCTATGCTTGATTCGCTGAAATCGCCGTTTTGCAAGCCTCTGGCTGGCAAAACGGCGATTTCAGCATACCGCGCTTTTTGCCAGCAGGCAAGCGCCCGCTCAAACGGTTGCTCGTCAAATCGCTGAGACAAGCCAATTGACAAATACGCCATGCGTGTAAGCTGCAAAAGAAGAAAAGAAATGCGCAACTTCTTTTAGCGAACGATAAATACTCGCCGCGCCGTTCGAGGGAGGCCGCTCAACAAAAACGAGAAACCACATGCCGATGGATGTTAGCGCCTGGGCTCTTGGCACAGTCAGGCCGCTGATATTATTGAGAAAATGATCAGCGCCTCCCTATGGCAGCCGCTTGTTTCTGGCTTTCAATTTTGCGTAAATGCCTCTGGTAAACTCAATTATCGGAAGCATCATTACAGAGACGAAAGCCCCGGCAAACCCGTTGTTGTACAGGTTAAGCCCGCCGTTTATGTCGCCGATGAAAATCGCGATCGAGACGTGGAAAAAGCCGGTCGCGATTCCCCAAAGCCAGCCGTATCTGCCCGCGATTGGCGCAAGCCCCGTGGAGAAAAGAATCGCAAGAGTGTTGACAGGCGCGGTTACCTCGTGGTGGTTAAAGTGCACGGCAATGATGCTTCCAATTAAAATCGGAATCGTGTTGCGCAGATGCTTGCCGGACGCGGCGAAACCGGAAATCGTGAAGATTCCTCCCAGAATCGGCCCGTTGATCGGTATGCGCAGAAAGTGCATCACGCCGACGGAGAGTATGCACATTATGCCTATGTTTTTGTAACAACTGCTGCCGTACTTGGCGAAGTAGTCGCTGTCGTTCGGGTCGCTTTCTTCAAGAATGTTTCTGAAGCGCTTGAAAGAAACCGAAGGCTTGTTCGTGGCGAAGCCATAAGCGATAAGCGCCACCGCGATGCCGCAAGCGAGAATCGTCAGGTGCATCGTGTGCTCAGTGTCCCAGTAATTTTCCGGAATGATTTCCATGCCGATGCTTCTGAAAAGCCCCGCGAACATTGTCGCAATAAAGCCCCCGGCAATTCCGCCGTTGTAAAGGCAGAAATTGCTGTGTATTCGCTTCACATATTCCGCAACCGCCGGGAAAATAAACCCGACGGCAATTCCCACAGCATACGCGGCGGCAATCCTGTAAACCGCGCCGCCGTCGCCGGAAAACGCGACTTCGCTGACTATCGGCGCAATCGTCGTGCTTACAATCCCATGAAGAATCAGCGTCGAAAATTTTATCCCGGAAACTCTCCCGTAAAGCCAAACCCCGGCGGTGATCGGCAGCGTATTGAACAGGTTCTTGCCGAAAAGCGAGAATCCGATTGTAAGGAAAAGCACGGAAATTATTTTCCCGTTGGGAAGGTTTTTGGTCAGCACCAGCATAAGCAAATTGACGAAGAGCAAAACCGCAGAATTCACAAGCGCCGCGCCCAGCCCAGCCATTGCGATGTAATCCGAGATAAGAACGCTCCGCGAGGTGTGTATCCTGATAAGACCGGCAAGAATTTGCTGCGGCGTGTTGAAAATAAATGCAACTGCAACAAACAAAATACAGATGCCAAACATGATGCAATAGTCGATGGGGATCTTGAAGCTGGAAGGCTTGCTCATGTCGCTCGCTTGTTTCATTATTTTGCCAGCGTAACATAAATGCCGCAAAACTGCAACACGAAAAGCGACCCAGGCGCGCGTTTATGCAAAACCGCGAGTATGCGCGCGTCCGTCTTGCGCTTAGGCGCGGGTTTTGGTATTATGACATATGCAAAACAGAGCGAAAAAGTTTTGGCTCCTGCTGCTTTTCGTCATTTCAGGCGCCGCCCTTCTTGCCCAAGAACGCAGAGCGGAAGTGAGCTTCGAATTTGCGCGACAGGGCGGGATCGCCAGCAACCAGTTCGCCGTGTGGGTTGAGGACGCGCGAGGGCAATACGTGCGAACGCTGTACGCCACCAGATTCACCGCCGTCGGCGGCTGGCGCTTTCGCGAAGGCTCGTTGCCGCAATGGGTGAGACAATCCGGCTTGGCGGGCAGAAACCAGCCGCACGTTGACGCGCTGACAGGCCCCACCCCTGGGACGGGAATGCTTCGCTACGTGTGGGACGGCACGGACTACGCGGGCCGAGCGGTTCCGGCTGGCGAGTACCGGATTTTCGTGGAAGCGTCGCTGCGCTGGGACAACCGCGTCGTTCACACGGCTGTCATAAGGCTAGGCGGGACTGGGCAAGTTCGCGCGACTTCTCGGTATTACGGCGCGAGCACCGCGGAAAGGGGCATGATTGGCCCCGTAACGGTTACGTTTGAATGATGAAAGCGGCTTACCCTGGCTCATTCGACCCCCCCACGCTGGGACACCTGAACATTGTCCAGCGCGCGGCGAAGATATACGACCAGCTTCTGGTCGTGGTGGCGGAAAACCGCCAAAAAAAATACCTGTTTTCCGCCGAGGAGCGCGCTGACATGATGCGGCAGCTTGCGAAGGACTACGGCAACGTGGAAGTAACGATTTGCGATTCGCTCATCGTTGAGTTTTTACGGAAAGAAAACATCAAGCTCCTGATTCGCGGCGTCCGAGGAATGGAAGATTTTTCCTACGAATTCGAGCTTTCGATGGTTTACAAGGCTCTGGATCCCGGCATCGAGACGCTTTTCATGACGACAGACCCCGAGTATTTCGTCTTGCGCTCATCGTCCATAAAGGAAATCGCGTCGTTTAGCGGGAACGTCAGCGAGATGGTTCCCCCTTTGGTTGCCGAGGCGCTAGAAAAAAAATACCGATTTGGCTAAAATGTAGGTTTGGAAGGCTTTGCAGATTCTGGCTCGCGCAAGCTCATTCCATGACAAAAACGCAAAAAACGTCAGGCTGCCTGTTGACACAGATGCCGGTTTTTGCTATCATAACGACTGAGAGGTTTTGTATGGCTGTACCCAGAGGAAAAACATCAAAAGCGCGGACTAGCCGTCGGCAGTCCATCAACATGAAGCTTACCGCCCCCAATTTGGTTCAATGCGGCACTTGCGGCAACAAGGTTCTTTTGCACCGCGTATGCTCCAAATGCGGTTTCTACCGCGGACGGCAGGTTTTGATCCCGGATTCCAAAGTTTAAGAGAGGACCAAATGGACGATTTGTTTGAGAGAATGAAGGAGCTCATCAGCAAGCGGTTTGACATCGACGGCTCCAAGATTACGATGGACGCATCCATTCGCCAGGATCTCGGCGCGGACAGCCTTGACACCTACGAGCTGATCTACGACATCCAGGAAGAGCTAGGCGTGAACATCCCGGACGAAAAGGCCAACACGCTGGAGACGGTTAAAGACGCCTACGAATTTATCAAATCTGAACTCGATAAAAAGCAGTCGTGACGCGCTCCTGGCTTTGGAGTCGGGAAGAAAAAAAGAGCTGGCGGCTTTTCAGAAAGCCGCCGGGTTTAGGTTCAAAAGCCTTGCGCTTTTGAACCTCTCTTTTGTTCACAGATCCATATCCAACGAAACAGGCAGCCGGTTAAACAACGAGCGGCTGGAGTTCTTGGGCGATTCCGTGCTGGGCGTGGTTTGCGCAACCCTAATCTACCAAAAGTACCCCGAAAAGCCCGAAGGCGAGCTTGCGAAAATAAAAGCAATAGCCGTGTCGGAGGAAGTGTTGTCCGGCATAGCCAAAACTCTGCGGATCAACGACGCGCTGCTGCTTGGCAAGGGCGAGGAGCTTTCCGGCGGGCGCGACAAGAAGGCGATTCTTGCGGACACTTTGGAAGCCGTTATCGGCGCGCTTTACCTCGATTCGGGGTACAAAGCAGTTTTTTCATTCGTCAGCCGATATTTTTCTCAGGAAATAGAGCGTATCACGGCGGACGAATACCTCCGCGACTACAAGTCGGTTTTGCAAGAGATATGCCAGCGAAATTTCCGCGCCTATCCCAAATACCGCCTTGTGCGAAAATCAGGCCCCGACCACGAGCACATTTTTTGGATGGAGGTGGATGCGGGCGGCGCGACCTACGGCCCCGGCGCTGGCAAGACCAAGAAAGCCGCCGAGCAGGAAGCCGCCCGCATGGCGTGCAAAACGCTTGACAGTTGAGCGGGCGCTATTGCGGAAATGCGGCCTTGCAATATTTCATTCGTAGGGATAATGGTTTGGCGTTTTGGACTGGAATTCCTTCAGCTTGGCGATCCTGCCTTCGCCGTCGAATTCGACCACTGACGCGCCGTCAAAGCCGTGGTTTACCCCGCCGCATTCGCACTTGAAACGCCATTCGCAAATGCAGACATTTCCATCGTGCCAAAACCTGCTGATATCCCATTGAAGCACCCTGTTTTGCATATTCCAGTCGTCGAACCACTTTGCGATTTCGGCCAAGCCGCGGTACGCAGGCCCCCAAGACTCTATGTACTCGGCGTCGGACGAAAAGCTCTCCATGAATTTGGCGCGATCTTTGGCAAGCCATGACTGGAAGCAGCTTGCGATCAGCACCTCTCTTGCTTCCGATATTCCCATTGCGCCAGCGCCTTGTTTTTCCATCTTTGCTCCTCGCTTGTCTTCGCGCCATCCGATGGGGGTAACGCCCAGCGCAATGCCGCCAAAGTGTTGCCCGCAGCCAAACGGCGCGGAATCGCGTCCGGGAACCGCAGGCCGCCCCGGCGCTACCCCGCGCTGTAAACGCACTCCCCCGTTTTCAGGATGTGCTCGACGAAACCGCTGTCGTCGCGGGCGCCGTCTAGCAGGTGCGGCTCTATGTCGAAGCTGAATTCTCGCGCGAGCCTGCTGAGGGCGATGGTCGTCTCGTACCAGTCGCCGTCGAAATCGTTGCAGATTATGGCAATGTCAATGTCGCTGTACTCGGTCGCCTTGCCGCTGACGTGGGAGCCGAAAACCAGGATCGCGTCCGGACTCAGGACTTTCCGCACTTCCGCGGCGTATTTTATCGCAATGTCTCTAACAGCTTCTCTGTCCAGCATAGCAGCGCCTCCGCCTCGCCAACAAGCCTTGCGCAAAAGTCCCGCGTCAGCGCTTTGGCAAGCTGCTCCTTGTACGCGGGATAGCGCCCCTCAAGCTGCAGCGGCACAAGGCAATCGACGGCAGCCCTTTGCGCGACCGACATCTTGTCCCAGAAGCCGCCGATTTTGCCCAAGCGCGGCAGCTCGTGGATCCTCGGCGGAACCCTGCCCGTCTGCCTCGCGATAACAGCCTTGAACGCCTTCTCCACCGCCTGATGGCAGAAATAGCCGCAGTGGAGAAAGCGCCTGCCTTCCAGCAGCACCCTCGCCGTCAAAATATCGTCGCGGGCAAGCTCCAGCCAATACTCGTGCCGCTTGAAATTGGCGGGAGCGCCCTGCCCGGCGCGTCTCAAAACCGCGCCGCCCTACATGTTCAGCGCGGACTTGTCGTACCCCTCCGGGGGGAGGTAGCCAAGAAGATGGATGCAAGTCGCGGCGACGGAGCTTATCCCCAAGCCCTCGCGCAGGGCACCCTCCCCCGGCGTGTTTGGGTACTCGCCCTTATGCTCGGGATCGTACACGACAAGCGGCACCGGGTTCAGGCTGTGGCTGGTCTTTGCCTTGGGCGAGCCGTCCGGCTTCAGCGACACCGCGCCGGTCTTCTTGTCGCGCTCGTACATGTCGTCGCCGTTGCCGTGATCCGCGGTTATCAGCATGACCGCGCCGGCCTCCTCGACAGCTTTCGCGATCCTGCCAAGCTGGATGTCCATCGCCTCCATCGAGCAGACCACCGCCCGGTAGACGCCAGTGTGCCCCACCATGTCGCCGTTGGGAAAATTCAGGCGGATGAAGTCATGCCTGCCGGAGCCAATAGCCTCGATAACCGCGTCCGCGATCTCCGCGCACTTCATCCACGGGCGCTGCTCGAAAGGCACCACATCGCTTTTTATCTCGACGTATTCCTCAAGCTTCTCGTCGAACTTGCCGGTGCGGTTGCCGTTGAAGAAATAGGTAACATGCCCGAACTTCTGCGTCTCGGAGATCGCCATCGTCCTCACGCCGGTCGCCGCGAGATGCTCGCCCAGCGTGCGGTCGATGGAGGGGGGACTGACGAGATAGCGCCGAGGGACGCGCAGGTCGCCGTCGTATTCCATCATGCCGGCGTAGCAGACCTTTGGGCGACGCACGCGGTCGAACTGCGCGAAGTCGTCCTCCTCGAAAGCCGCGGTGATTTCCAGCGCGCGGTCGCCGCGGAAGTTGAAATACACGACCGAGTCGCCGTCCTCAATCGCGCCTATCGGCTTGCCGCCCTCCGCGACGACGAATTCCTTGAGATCCTGGTCGATCACGCCGGGGATTTCCCTGCGGCACGTTTCCACCGCCTCGCGCGCGGAGGCGAACTGGCGCGCCTCGCCTAGAACGTGCGCGCGCCAGCCGCGCTCGACCATCGCCCAGTCCGCGCCGTAGCGATCCATCGTGATCCACATCCGCCCGCCGCCGGAGGCTATACGCGCGTCGAAGCCGTCCGCGCGGATTTCCCTCAGAAATTCCTCGAAGGGATCGAGAAACTCGAGAGCACTGGTTTCCCCCACGTCGCGCCCGTCCAAAAGGGCGTGGACGCGGACGCGGGCGAGTCCCTCGGCTTTCGCGCGGAGGATCATCGCCTTGAGGTGATCCAAGTGGCTGTGAACGTTGCCGTCGGAAAACAGCCCGATGAAGTGAAGCGCCGCCGCGCCGCCTTTCGCGTTCGCCACGACTTCCTTCCAGGCGGCGCCCTCGAACATGGCGCCGCTCTCGATGGAGCGCGACACCAGCGCCGCGCCCTGCTCGAACACCCTGCCGCAGCCGATTGCGTTGTGCCCGACCTCGCTGTTGCCCATGTCGTCGTCGGAGGGCAGCCCGACCGCGGAGCCGTGCGCCTTGAGCCGGGCGCAGGGGCTTTTCGCCTTGATCGCGCCAAGGCAGCGCATGTCCGCGTCGGCGACCGCGTCGCCTTCCTTATACTTGCCGTATCCAACGCCGTCCATGATGACCAGCACCAGCGGCCCGCGCCGGCCCTTCCAAGCCGGGTTTTTCCTCAACGCATCCATTGCCACTCCTTTGCGCGCCTGCGCGCCAAGCAAATCATTCCAAGCCAATTATAATGGAAAACAGCGAGCTATTGTAGCGCCGCGCGCCCCCAAATCACGGCAACGCGCGAAAACGCAACACGCCAGCCACTTGGGATGCAGAACGCCGCGCGGATTTCTTTTCGCGCGCTTCCGGCATGGCCTTTCCATCTCACCGCGCGCGAGCCATCGCCTCCCGCGAAATGGCATTCATGCAAGCCCGTTTTGCTTGCTTTCCGATCGGACTCGGTAAAACCGGCAAATTTGCCGAAGCTAATCCCGCGGCTTGCCGCTTGACTGCTCCTGATACTCCAAGGCCAGGCGAATTTGCTTCAGAACATAGTCCTGGAGCAAGCCGTCGAGCTTTTTGAAGTTGGCAATGACCTCTTCCAGCTTGAAATCCCGCCCTTTTTCAAACATTTCCCCTTCGCCAGTTTTCAGCCAGTTTTCGTTCACGCCGTAGGTGAAGCAGATCAGCTTGATGGTTCGATCTGGAACTCCGTGAAAATTTCGCTCAAGCGCGCTTGCATTGGTTTGGCTTATTTTTAGATTATCGGCAAATTTTTGCTGAGTTAGCCCCAGCGCCTTTCGGGCTTCAATAATTCTCTGATTTACCCCTGCGTTCTTATCCAAAGATTTCTTCTTCCTGTATGCCCATACTATCAAAAATTCGCCTCCCTGGACAGGTTTTCATTGCGAGCGCTTGACAGTTTACCCGTTATTGCTATATCATAAAGCAATATTGGGTAACATGACAGGCGATATATCTACAAAATTGTGCGGCACGGGAAATTCCTGGGAAGAACAGGAAAAATTGAATGTCCTGGCCAGGGATTTCGGGAAGCTCGAAGAAGGGCGAAAGGATTATGTCTTAGAGCTGGTACGGAAGCTGGCTGGCATTCATTGCGAAGGGGAACACGGCGACGCGGTTTTTGGCAAAGCCGCGCCGCCTTTCCAAATATAGCTTATGGCAAAGGAGTTTTGGCATGAAAAACAGGTTTAGATTTCTCGGGATTGTCGCCGCGGTGGCGATAATCGGGCTCTCGATGGCAGCATGTGACACTGGCGGCGGGAACCTTGTCGGCAACGGTGGCGGCTTTAACATAGGCGATTTTATCCCTATACCCGAAGGCAATCCCACCGTTTCGGTAACAATTACGGGCATCCCTCAACAATACAGAGGCATGGTTGGGATGCTGCAAATTTGGTGTGAAGAACAATATATCTCTGCTCTAGGTATTCCACGCGGATTTACTGCGGCCACAACGGTTTTCGATCTCGCTTCAGTTGAATGGAGCGTGTATTATGACGAGACATATACTTGGCTTGGCAGTGCTCTGGAAGGATCATTCAATGTCATATTTATGATGGCTAACCCTGAAGATTTTGATCAGGATGGAGATGTAAGTTCATTCCTCGTCTTCGCTGCAGAAGGTGTAAATCTGTCTGGTAATAACACGAGTATAACGTTTCTTCCTGCATTTGCTTTCTTAGGTGCCAATCCATGCGATTGCTGGCCTACCTGCGATTGCGGTGACTGCATCTGCGATGCGTGGTGTGAGTGCCCATAATTAACCTGACGGCGGGATGACCAGGAGAGCCGAATCGTTCCCTTCTGGCTTTTTCGGGGCAAGGTTCCAATCCCTTGCCCCTATTTTCCTGGTGCGGTTCCTTAAAATGTTTTCGCCGCTTCCGTCCCACGCAAACGCGCTTGCCTCGGAAGTCCGATTTACCTTTTAGGTCAGCCCTTTTGCCTTCTGCCGCTATTCACGTCCCGCGCAAATCCCCGCCAGCGCCTCGACGACAAGCGCGTGTTCCCGCGCAAGAACGCGCGCGGCTAGCGTCTCGGGCGTGTCGCCCTCAAGCACGGGTACTTTCGCCTGCGCGACGATTTCGCCCTCGTCGTACTCGGCGCTTACGCGGTGGACGGTGGCGCCGGTCTCCGTCTCGCCAGCCGCGATTACGGCCCTGTGGACGTTCAGCCCGTGCATCCCCTCCCCCCCGTGTTTGGGCAAAAGGGACGGGTGGATGTTAAAGATGCGGCCCTCGTAGGCGCGCAGAATGCCGGCGCTGATTTTTTTCAAATAGCCCGCCAAAAACACGACGTGAATTTCGTATTCGCGCAGCGCTTCCAGCATGGCCTTTTCCAGCAGCGTCGGGTCTTCGATTTTCTTCGAGCTTAAATGCAGCGCCGGAATCCCCTCGCCGCGCGCGCGTTGCAGGGCAAACGCTCCGCTGTTGTTGCTGATCACAGCGCGAACTCGCGCGTTCAGCCGCTCAGACTTGCAGGCGTCGATAATGGCTTGCAATCCCGAGCCGCCGCCGGAGGCAAACACGGCAATGTTTTTCATGAAAAAACGACACCTTCGCCCGGCGCGACTTTGCCGATCACGGTAGCCCGCACGCCCAGCTCCCGCGCCCTCATTGCGACCAAAAACGCGTCCCGCGCATCTACAGCAAGAACCATGCCAACACCCATGTTAAAAACGTTGAACATTTCATCCTCGCCGATGCCGCCGCGCTCCCGCAAAAAGCCGAATATCGCCGGCACGTCCCAAGAGCCTTTTTCGACAACCGCGCCCAAGCCCTTTGGCATCATCCTGGGAATATTCTCGAAGAAGCCGCCGCCTGTGATATGCGCCATTCCCTTAACCTGCGAGGTTTCCAAAATATGCAAAATCGTTTTTACGTAAATCCGCGTCGGCTCAAGCAGCGCGTCCCCCAGCGTCGCGCCAAGGCCGTCGTAAGTCGCGCCAAGCGACAAACCGTTTTCCGCCACGATCTTGCGCGCGAGAGAAAACCCGCTGCTGTGAACGCCGGAGGACGCAAGCCCTACAAGAGCGTCCCCCTCGGCTATGCTTTCCCCGGTAACAATGCGCGATTTCTCGACGACGCCGACCGCAAACCCCGCGATGTCGTATTCGCCCTTCTCGTACATCCCCGGCATTTCCGCCGTTTCGCCGCCGATCAGCGCGCAGCCTGCCTGAACGCAACCATCGCTAACGCCCTTCACGATGTCCTCTACCTGCCCGGGATCGAGCATTCCGCAGCCGATGTAATCGAGGAAAAACAGCGGCTGCGCTCCCTGCGTTACAATATCGTTAACGCACATTGCCACCGCATCTATGCCGATGGTGTCGTGCCTTTCCATCGCGAAAGCGAGCTTCAGCTTCGTGCCCACGCCATCCGCGCCGGAAACCAGCACCGGCTCTTTCACGGAAACAGCGCTAAGGTCGAAAAGGCCGCCGAAACCGCCGATTGCGCCCATCACTCCCGGACGCATCGTTCTTTGCGCATGGCGCTTAATGCGCGCCACCGCTTCGTAACCGGCTTCGATGTCCACGCCGGCTCTTTTGTACGCGTTTGCCGATTCACCCATTGTTTTCAAGCTCCTTCACGGAAAATGTCATGTTGCGCGCGCCGTGGTAAAAATTCACCGTCTCCGCCGTGAACTTCAGCACGCAATAATCCTCGTCCTTCACGCCTTCCGGATAATAGCACTCGAAGCCGTCTCGCCACAACAAATCCTTCGCGTCGCGATCCGAGCAGATTTCCATCTTGCCGGTAAACAGCACGGCTTTGCGCAGCTCCTCGTCGCAGTAGTAAACCGACGCCTTCGGGTTCTTCCGGAACTGCCCGACGCGCTTCGAACTCGTGTTGGTGGAAAACAGATGCACCCGCATGTTGCGCCGTTCAAGCACGAACATGGCCTTCATCTGCGGAAAGCCTTCCTCGCTAACTGACGCCACATAGGCTGTATCGCTGTTCTCACGCAGGCTTACAATTTCGTTAACAATCGCGTCGTTCATTCCCCTTTCCCCCATTTGCCGCGCGCGTCTTCCGCGCAGTCGCAAAGCGCCGTCGGGTAGTCCCCGTTGAACGACGCCATGCACAGGCCGCCGCGCCTGCCCTCCGCCTGGACGCCGATGGCGGCGGCGAGCCCCTCCTCGCTGAGAAACGCCAGCGAGTTCGCGCCGATGATCGCGCATATCTCGTCCACCGAATGGCTGAAACTAATAAGCTCGCCCTTGGTCTGGATGTCGATGCCGTAAAAGCACGGGTAGCGGAGCTGCGGCGACGAGATGCGCACGTGAACCGCGGCGGCGCCGGCCTCGCGCAGGAGCCGGACGATGCGCTTCGTGGTCGTCCCTCTCACGATGGAATCGTCCACGACCACGACGCTCTTGCCGGCGACAACGCCGCGCACCGGCGACAGCTTCATCCTCACGCCCTGCTCGCGCAGCTCCTGCGACGGCTGGATGAAGGTGCGCGCCACGTACCTGCTTTTGACCAGCCCCATCTCGAAGGGGATGCCCGCGGTCTCCGAAAAGCCGATCGCCGCGGAGACGCCGGAGTCCGGAACCGCCGTCACGACGTCCGCCTGCGCCGGCGACTCCCTCGCGAGAATCTTTCCCATATTTTTGCGCGCCGTGTGGACGTTCACGCCGGCGATGTCGGAGTCGGGCCGCGCGAAGTAAATGTACTCCATGCTGCAGATCGCCAGCGACGTTTCCGGCGCGAACATCTCCGACCTCATGCCCTTGTCGTTGATGACGACCATCTCGCCCGGGCGCACGTCGCGCACGAAGGAGGCGCCGATGATGTCGAGCGCGCAGGTCTCGGACGCGATGACGTAGCTCTTCCCCAGGACGCCGAGCGACAGCGGCCTTATGCCGTCCGGATCGCGCGCCGCGACCATCTCGTTCTGCGTGAACAGAATGTAGGAGAAGCCGCCCTTGATTTTGTTGAACGTCCTTTTCAGCGTCTCGATGCCGGAGCGCGGCGTCCTCTTGATGAGGTGCGCCATCACCTCCGTGTCCGAGCTGGTCTGGAAGATGCTGCCCAGCTCCTCGAGCTCGCGCCGCAGCGTCCTGGCGTTGACCAGGTGCCCGTTGTGGCAAAGCGCCAGGCTGTCGTTCTCGAAATGGAACAAAAGCGGCTGCACGTTTTCCAGCTCGTTCTTGCCCATCGTGCTGTAGCGCACGTGCCCAATCGCGGCCGTGCCGCGCAGCCCGTCCAGCGCGTCCTTGGTGAACACCTCCGCGACCAGCCCCAGCCCGCGGTGGCGCGCAAGCCTGGCGCCGTCCTTGACGACGATGCCCGCGCCCTCCTGCCCGCGGTGCTGCAGGCTGTGCAGCCCGTAGTACGCGACCTGCGCCGCGTCCTTGTGCCCCCATATCCCGAAAACGCCGCACTCTTCGTTAAGGCCCTTGATTTCATCGGCAAGCACTGCCGCCTCCTTCCGCGCCTCGCGCGGCGCTGAAAAAATCGCGCAGGGTTCTTCGCATATGCGAAAGGCTAGCGCAAAATCGACCGAGGTTCAAGGCGGCG
>Ga0209755_10006635_pt1 | contig 12735 bp, 11 predicted proteins | sample TergutCo191P1_FD_187301 | JGI IMG/M metagenome (GOLD analysis project Ga0209755, IMG submission 187301) | Cornitermes sp. P1 segment gut microbial communities from Petit-Saut dam, French Guiana - Co191P1 (SPAdes) (version 2) | ecosystem: Host-associated > Arthropoda: Insects > Digestive system... | reverse complement strand
GGCTTTAACCTGCCGCTTGCGACGATTGGGCTGAAGCGAAAGTGATCTGAAACCCCCCCGCCCCGACACGCGATTTCGCCCCCTCAGTCACGCCTTACGGCGTGCCAGCTCCCCCGCACGCGGTGGAGCCCTTGGCAACACCTACACAATTGATTAAGCGTCCACCGCGAAGCGGCTAAAGTTTTTTGGGCACCTTTTTTTCAAAAAAGGTGCAAGAAGGAAAGATTGCTATGACTTGGACACAAGCGCTCATTCTTGGTTTGGTGCAAGGGCTCACGGAGTTCCTGCCGGTGTCGTCCAGCGGGCATTTGGTGATGTTCAACCACCTGTTTGGTGACTACGGCGGCGGTGACTTCACTTTCACGGTGTTCCTGCATTTCGCTACGCTCGTGAGCGTGTTCATCATGTTTTGGCGCGACATTGCCCTGCTGGTGCGCGAGTTCTTCTCGCTGCTGGGTGACCTGTTCCGTGGCAAGTTTCACTTCAACACGCCGGAGCGCCGGTTTTTGCTCATGGTCATCATCGGCACGATTCCCGCGGCGGTGATTGGCTTGGGCATCAGTGCGCTGGGGCTCACACACGCCCTAGAGAACATCTTCGTGGTGGGTGCGCTGCTGCTGGTGACCGCTGCGCTGATGTTCAGCGTGGATAAACTGTTCGCCAGCCGTGCACACTATGACAAGACCAACGCGCCCTACAAAAGCGCATGGATCGTTGGCTTGATGCAGGGGCTGGCGGTGTTTCCGGGGCTTTCGCGCAGTGGCAGCACGATTTTCGGCGGCGCGCTGGCGGGCTTGGAAAAAGACTTCGCCGTGCGCTATGCCTTCATCCTGTCCATCCCCGCGATCTTGGGCGCTGGCTTGCTGGAGGGCATCGCAGCGCTCCAACACGGCATTGACTTCCACGCGCTGAACTGGGCGGTGGGCTTTTTGGCGGCGGCGCTCAGCGGCATTGCGGCCATCTCAGTCATCAAGCTGCTGATTCGCAAGCGCAAGTTCTATCTGTTTGGGTTTTACTGCGTGGCGGCGGCCATTGCGGCGTTCGCCATCGGCATCCTCGTATAAAAAAGGAGAAACATAACTATGAGAAGATTGATTGCAAGCGCACTAGCGGCGGTGTTTGGTTTTTTTGGCTTCGTGCTGATTGATGCCAGCATCGAAAACCGCGTGGAGACTTTGGAGTCACAGGTCATGAGCTTGGAGGCACGACTGGACGATTGGTATGATGTTTGGCTGGAGTTTTCGAGCACCACCCAACCACCTCCAACTACGGTTGCGCGTAGCGTGCATATTCTTGGCGGAACCAGAACAGTTACCGTTGGTGATACTATTGGTTTTACTGCGGTTGCTATGCCATCAAACGCTGTTGTACAATGGAGAATCGTGGCAGGCAATGAATTTGTCACGCTTCACTCAACCGCTGGCGTAACAACAACGATAACCGCTACGACAACCGGCGCAGCACGACTCGAAGCTAGCATTGCTGGTGAAACGGCTGGTGCATCACGTATTGTTGCCACTGTTGACATCATCATCAACCCGTAGAAAAAATATCCAAAGGAGAGCAACATGAACATCAAGGGCACACGCACCGAGCAAAACCTGCGCGATGCTTTCGCGGGCGAATCGCAAGCGCGCAACATGTACAGCTACTTTGCCAGCAAGGCGAAGAAAGACGGCTTTGTGGAAATCTCGGAAATCTTTGAGCGCACAGCCGCCAACGAAAAAGAACACGCGAAAATCTGGTTCAAGCTGCTGCAAGACGGCGGCGAAATCGGCGCAACGTTGGACAACCTCCTTTCCGCCGCTGCTGGTGAGCAGCACGAAAACGAGGAGATGTACCCCGGCTTTGCGAAAATCGCACGCGAGGAAGGTTTCGACCAAATCGCCACGCTCTTCGACCAAGTGGGTGCGATCGAAAAGCACCACGAAATGCGCTACCGTGAACTGGCCGAGCAAGTGAAAAACGACACGGTCTTCACCAGTGATGACGCAAACACCGCCTGGGAATGCGGCAACTGCGGACACATCCATGTGGGCAAAGATGCTGTGAACACCTGCCCTGTGTGCCGCCACCCGAAGGCATATTTCTTCGCACACTAACACCTGCGGGCGGGTTTACATCCGCCCCTACATATGAACGCATGAAGCGGTAATCGTCCACCGCGAAGCGCCCCTGCGGGGAGCAAGTCGCTTCGCTGCATCCTATTCCAGCCTCATCAATCAGCCACCGCGGAGCGGAATAGGTTTTTTTGGTTCTTTTTTTGCAAAAAAAGAACATAGAGAAAATCAGGAGGCTACAATGGCAAAGGTACTGAGAACAGAGGGCATGGGGCGTTGCATTGGCTGCTTTAGCTGCATGATGATGTGCGCGGGCGTCAACCGCAAGAACCACTCCACCAGCCGCAGCGCGATTGCCGTGCAAACCCGCGGCGGCATGAGCGGCAAGTTCGTGGCGGTGGTGTGCCAGGCGTGCAGCGAGCCCAAGTGCGCGGCGGCTTGCCCAACGGACGCACTGTTGCTGCGCAAAGGCGGCGGCGTGACGGTTGACGAAAGCAAGTGCATCGGTTGCCGTGACTGCATGGCGGCATGTGCCGCGCAAGCCATTGGCTGGGATGACGATGCCAACGCGCCGATCATCTGCCGGCATTGTGGCGCATGCACGCGCTTTTGCCCGCACAACTGCATTGCGATGGAGGAGGTTGAAGGCTGATGATTTATGAGAAATTTATTCGTGTGCTGTATGTTGACATGACGGCGCAAACGTCGCGCGTGGAAGAGCGCGAAGACTTGATGCCGTACATAGGCGGCGTGGGCATTGGCGTGAAGCTGCTTGAAGAAAACATGCACCCCGACCTCCCCCCGCTTGCGCCGGAGCAACCCATCGTGCTCGCCATGGGCGCGTTGAGCACGGTGTTCCCGGTGATCACCAAAACGGTGGCGCTGTTTGTGTCGCCGCTAACGGGTGAACTGGGCGAGAGCTACGCCGGTGGGCGGCTGGCGTTTTCCATGTTGCAGGCTGGGTATGACGCTCTTGTGATCACCGGCCGTGCATCGCAGCCGTTCTATCTTGCCATTGACGAAACTAGCGTAAAATTCCGCGACGCTCGCCCGCTGTGGAACACCAACCGCGACGATGCCGGGCGCTATATCCGCGACAACGAGCCCGGTGCGCGCGGCAAACGCTCGATTATCCGCATTGGACAAGCAGGCGAAAACGAGGTTGCCTTCGCCTGCGTGACGGTGGATCGCTACCGTCACTTTGGGCGGCTGGGCTTGGGTGCCGCGTTTGGTTCCAAGCTGCTCAAGGCCGTGCATATTTCCGGCGAGCGCAGCCTGCCTGTGCATGATTTCAAGCAATATTTCGGCGTGTATCGCCAGTTGTATGCCATCGCCCACAAACCCGGCGGCGTGATGAGCAAATACCACGACCAAGGCACGCCCATCAACATTGAGGCGCTCAATGCCATCGGCGCGCTGCCCACCCGCAACCTGCAAACCACCCGCGTGGACGAGCCCGAGAAAATCAGCGGCGAAGCCTTTGCGGAAAACGATCTCGTGCGCAAGCAAGCCTGCGTGGGCTGCCCAGTGGGCTGCATCCACATCGCGCAGTATCGCCGCGCGTTCGCCGACGGCTATGAGTACGAAACCCACGGCGTGGGCTATGACTATGAGCTGTTGTTCGCGCTGGGCACCTTCGTTGACCTCAAGGAGCGGCAGGATATTCTGGCGCTGATTCACGAAGTGGAGCTGTGCGGGCTTGACGCGATGAGCGCTGGCGTGGCGCTGGGCTGGGCGGCAGAGATGCTCGACCGTGGCTTGGTAAATGTGGAAGAACACACCCTCATCCCCGTGAAATTCGGCGACGTGGATAGCCTCAAGCAGACGCTACGCTACATCTCTAGCGCAGAAAATGACTTCTATCGCGCGCTGGGCGGCGGCGTGAGACACGCAGCTGACATCTACGGCGGCGCGGACTTCGCCATGCAGCTCGGCGGCAACGAGATGCCAGGCTACCACACCGGCTACGGCAGCGTGGTGGGCGTGGTGGTGTCGGCGCGGCACTCGCATTTGTGCAACGCGGGCTACTCCATTGACCAAGCGCTCAAGCCCGGCGAGCCCATCGAAGCCGCCGTTGTGGCGAAAAAACTCCTCACCGAAGAGCTCGAGCGCTGCATGCTCAACAGCCTAGTGATCTGCCTGTTCGCCCGCAAAGTCTATGACCGTGAAACCGTGCGCAAGTGCTTCGCCGCCGTTGGCCGCGAGATGACCGACGACGAGCTCGACGAAGCCGCGCGGCGCATCTATGCCACCAAAGTGCGCATCAAACGCGCGCTGGGCTACGACAACAAGCAGGTGAAAATCCCCAAGCGCTTCTTCCAAACCCCCACCTCCTACGGCGCGCTGGACGAAGGCTTTGCGCAAGAAATCATCGATGAGTTCAACAAGCTCGTCAACGAGGTTTCCCCTGTGTAGTGGAGAATTTTCATGTTGAGGAGGTTTTTTTGCCGTGAACATCACCGTCACTGCGGGCAGCTGGGCGCGCGCATGGCTGCCCGGAGGTCGAGCCGAACTCAACCTCCGCTGCCCCGCCGTCGTGCAAGACGTGCTGCCTGCGCTGAACTTCCCCGCCGATGAAGTCGGACTATTCGCCATCAACGGCATCGCCGCGCCCGAAGATACTCCCCTAAGCGACGGCGACACCGTGCGGCTGTTCCCGGTTGCGATGGGCGGCTGAGCGCCGCGCTGACGCGAAGTTTTTGCACCTTTTTTTGCAAAAAAAGGTGCGCAAAAAAACCTAGACTTTAAAATTTATGCCCCCCCCCCACTCACTGCAACGCAGAAAGTGGGGGCTTGTTATTTTCTTAATCGTCCACCGCGAAGCGCGCCTGCGGCGGGCAAGTCGCTTCGCTGTGCCCTATTATAGCCCCATCAAAATCCCCCGCGAAGCGGCTAAAGTTTTTTTGGTTCTTTTTTTCAAAAAAAGAACAGAAAACTCACGCCGTGCGGGCATCCACTTTGCGGCGCCATTTTAGCACCCACATGAGAGCCACGCCGGTGAGGGCGCAGGCGGAGGCGATGACGAAGGCGGGGAACATGTAGCTGATGTCGCCGCCTTGTTGGACGACGAGGTTGTTGAAGTGGCCGCTGATTTGCCCGGCTGCGATGGCACCGGCGCCAAAGCCCAGCAGCACAAAACCGTAGTTGGTGGCCATGTGTTGGGGACCGAACAGGTCTGCGGTGAGCGCCGGGAAGGTGCCCAGCACGCCGCCGTAGCTTAGGCCGATGAATGCCACGAGCACGAACACGGCGCTGCCGGAAATGATACCAACGAGCAGCGACAACACAGCGGAGCCGCCAAGCATGAACATGATGGTGTTTTTGCGTCCAAGTTTGTCGCTCAACCAACTCCAGCCCAGGCGACCAACGGCGTTGAACAGGCTCACCACCAACACGCCGAGGCTTGCGATGTCCGGGTTAAAGCCATGCGCCTGCAAAATGGGACTAACGAAGCCAATCATCATCAGCCCGCCCATGCACGCCACCGCAAAGGTGGTGACGCACAGATAAAACTTGATGCTTTTGAGCATTTGCACAGGCGTGTAGTTCTTGATGGGCTTGGCGTTGGGTTTTGCTGCCGCTTGCTCCAGCCGCCAACCTTCGGGCGGGTTTTTGCAAAAGAGACTGCCCACCGTGCATACCACGAAAAACACAATTGCCAACACACGAAAGGTGTTTTGTTCGCCATAATTAACACCGCCGAACTGCACCAACAGCCACTGCGCCGCCGGCGTGAACATCACCCCGCCCAGCCCCAGCGATGACACGATGATGCCGGTGATCATGCCCTTGCGGTGTGGATACCACTTTTGTGCGCAGGCGATGGTAGTGGAGTAAGTGAAGCCCATGCCCATGCCGCCCATGATGCCGTAGGTGAGCCAAAGCAGCCAGCCAAAGCGCGGCGTAACAAAGGATGCGCCCAAAAAGCCCAAGCTCAAAATCAGCCCGCCAATGAACACAATGCGGCGTGTGCCAAAGCGAATGCCCAGCTTTCCACCCAGCGCACTGCCAACGGTTAGCGTTGCAAGCAACAGCGAAAACGTCAGCTGTGCAGAGGCATGGTTGCCGTCAAACAGCGAGTTGGCAATGCCGATTTGAAACAAACTCCATATGTACGCAATGCCCAGCGTCATCTGTATGCACACCGACGCGACCACCGCGTAAACTCCAGGTTTTCTGCTCATGAAAGCCCTCCTTTTTATGCCACTTTTTTGAAAAAAAGTGGCGCAAAAAACTTCAGCCGCTTCGCGGGGCTTTATTCAACCATCGCCGAAGGCGACCAAAGTTCTTTTTGGTTCTTTTTCTTTCAAGAAAAAGAACAATTAGGCGGCGCCGTCTTTTTCGCGGATTTCCACGCGGCGGATTTTGCCGCTGATGGTCTTGGGCAGCGACTCAACATATTCGACCACGCGCGGGTATTTGTAGGGCGCGGTGGTGTTCTTCACGTGATTTTGCAGCTCGCGGGTGAGTTCGGGTGTGCCTTCATAGCCTTTACTGAGCACGATGGTGGCCTTCACGGCAAAGCCGCGCGCTTCGTCCGGCACGCCGGTGACGGCGCACTCGGTCACGGCGGGGTGCTCCATGAGCACGCTTTCCACCTCAAACGGGCCGATGCGATAGCCGCTGGACTTGATGACATCGTCCGTGCGACCAACATACCAAAAGAAGCCCTGTTCGTCGCTGTAGGCAGTGTCGCCGGTGTGATACAGACCGTCGTACCAGCTTTCTTGCGTCTTGTCCTCGTCGCGATAGTAGCCCAAGAACATGCCGCAGGGCTTGCCGCCGCCAGCTTCGTCAGTGCGGATGCAGATCTCGCCAATGGTGCCGGGGGCGCATTCGTTGCCGTTTTCGTCGGCGATAATCATGCGATAACCGGGCACGGGCAAGCCCATGCTGCCCAGCCGCGGCTGCATCCAGGGGTAGCCCGTCCAGCAGCACAGGGTGGTTTCGCTTTGGCCAAAGCCTTCAAAGGTTTTGCAGCCTGTGCCGGCTTTCCATGCGCGATAAACCTCGGGGTTGAGCGCCTCGCCTGCTGTGGTGCAGTGGCGCAGCGCCGACAGATCATAGGCCGTCAAGTCCTCTTTGATGAGGAAGCGGTACATCGTCGGCGGCGCACAGAAGGTGGGGATTTTGTAGTCTTGCAGTTTTTGCAGAATGTCGCTTGCGATGAAGCGGTCAAAGTCGTAAGTAAACACGGTCGCGCCAGCCATCCACTGACCATACATTTTGCCCCACAGGCTCTTGAGCCAGCCGGTGTCGCTGATGGTGAAGTGCAGGTCACCTTCTTCGCAGCGGTGCCAGAAGCAGCCGGTCATGATGTGCCCGAGCGGGTAGTAATAGTCATGCGCCACCATTTTGGGGTAGCCGGTTGTGCCGGACGAAAACGCCATGAGCATCATGTCGTCGCCGCCAGCGTTGCGGGCGATTTCCGTCTCCGGCGCGGCTTCAAATTCAGCGTCGAAGTCCAGCCAGCCTTCGCGTGCGTCACCCCACACGGCGAGTTTTTCCACCGTGGGGCATTCGGGCAGGGCTTCTTCCATCGCCTCGCACACGCCATAGCGCGGGGTGGTCAGCAGCATTTTGATGCTCGCGGCGTTGCAGCGGTATTCCAAGTCCTTCTTCGTCAGTTGGAACGACGCAGGCACCGCCACAGCACCCATGCGATGCAGACCCATCAGCACCGGCCAATAGCGCCAGTCGCGTGCCATGGTCAGCAGCACCATGTCGCCTTTTCCAATGCCCTGCGCAAGGAAGAAGTTCGCGGCTTTCAGCGAAAGTCGGCGCATTTCCTCAAATGTAAAGCGCATTTCTTCCCCATCGTTGGCCAGCCAAAGCATCGCCAAGCGGTCGGGCGTTTCGGCGGCCATTTCGTCCAGGCAGTCGAAGGCATAGTTAAAATTATCGGGTGCGGTAACTTTATAATTCTTTTGCAGGTCATCCAGAGTAACATAGTCGTCGCGGTTGCGGCCGGTGAATTTTTCATAAAATGCCATAGGTCGTCCCCTTTTCATATATAGTCTAATGGTTTATTATACCACACTTGCGGTGGCGCGTCAAGAAAAAGATTTGGCTCTTTTGACAATGGTATTGATGTGTTTTTTTTGCTTCGGGCGGCGCGCCCGCCGCCCCTACAAGTGGATGTCTCCTGCAAGGCTATGTCAAGCCGCAACATGTAGGGGTGGCGGGCGCGCCACCCGAACTACATATCAATACAAAAGCAGCCAAAGATTATCAGCGCACAAACCAAGTGTTGTTGAATTGCTGCAATGCCATGCTGATGTCTGCAAACGCTTGATAGTCTTGCTCGTTGCCGTCACGCCGCGACAAGATGACCAAGACGAACGGCGACGGTGCGTAAACAATGGCCATGTCGTGCCAGGCGTAACCCCGCAACCAGCCACTTTTGCTCGCCACGGGGTAATCCGACACAATGAACGGGAACAAGTTCGAGAGCAAACCCGCCTGCAAATCCGAGCTGTGGGTGTAATCGGCTTCAATAAAATTGTGAATTTCACGCGCGAACAAGCCTGCATCATAGGCGTTGAGTTGTGAGTTGAACACGTTGTAGCGCACAAACCAACGTTGACCGCCCAATTCGTCCACCCATTGCTGATAGCCCTCGATGCCATGTTTGCGCACGAGCATGCGCGTGGCAACGTTGCAACTGGCACTCAAGTGATAACGCAGCACATCGCGCTGGCTGATTTGCGCGCCAAACGCATAGCGATGGCGAATGATGCCCGAGCCGCCCCAGTAGTCTGCCGCGGTGAAGGTGAGCATGTCGTTCAAGCAAGTTTCGCCACGTTGCGCCATCTGGAAGATATACAGGGCGAAGGGTGCTTTGCTCACACTCGCGCCATGGAACACCCGCTGTGCATGGCGGGTGATGGCAAAATCGTGGTCAATGTTGCGGAAATACACCGCTAGGCTTGGCTCGAACTGCTGCAGGAATTGCTCAATGTCTTCGGTGCAAATTGCGTCAATGTCCACTTCGTGCGGCTGCAACCCGCGCGGCGGCGGTGGCTTTGGTGGCGCGGTGGGTTCTTGCGGCGCATCAACAATGGGCCGATATTCCTGCGGCGGCTCTGGCGCAACAAGAAATCGGCTGTTCACGAACACGAAAACCAACGCGCCCGCACTCATCAATGCGAGCAAAATGATCAGCCATTTCTTTGCAGCTTTCATGGCTCAAATTCCTTTACGCATTATGCTTAGCACAGTAGCTCATGCTACAGGCAAAAATTCCTCATTCAGCGTCAGCCCGAACTCGCGCGCGACCGACAGAAAATCCTCCCGCGTAATCGTTTGGCGCTTGTGCTCCCCTGCCATGCTCATCGTAGCCACCTTGATGGCGGCGGCTTTTTCAATCACATGCAGCAGACCATAGGTGCTGTCGAAGTCCTCGCCCGTGCAAAAGATGCCATGGTGCGCCCACACAGCGGCTTCGTAGGTTTCCATCAGCTTGCTCGTAGCGATGCCCACGTCGGGCTTGCCGGGCAGCATCCACGGCACAACGCCCACGCCAGCCGGGAAGATAATCGGGCATTCGGTCATCATCTGCCACAGCTCGTGCGTGAACACTTGCGCGTCCAGCGGCAGCACGAAGGTGAGCGCGATGATGTTCACGGGATGACCATGATATACCACGCGGAACTTGCCGTCCGTGGCGAGTTTTTTCACTTGATGGTTGAGCAAATGCGTGGGCAGTTCGCAGGTTGGGCCGTTGCCGTCAACTAGCCCCCAAACCACGCGATATTGCTCGCCGGTTGCGTCAATTTCGAGGATGCCGAGGCAGGTTTCAGGCGAGAGCTCCACGTTGCGGAAGAACTTGCCCGTGCCGGTGAACAGGAAGTGCTCCCCTGCTAGGTTCGGCACACTGGCGCAAATGGGCAGCCATGCGCCGCTGGTGTTGATCTGCGATGCAATGGCGGCGATTTCTTCGGGCTTGATGCGATAGGACGCGTTGCCGCCGTTGCGCTCGTGCCAGCCAGCGGCATAGCCGTCGCTGCACATGCGGATGAAGCCCTGCATAAACGGTTGGTTCAAAACAGACACAGTAATCCTCCTTGATTGTGAAAAGCCCTTGAGGTCGTCAAGGGCTTTGTTGATAATTTTTGACGAAACGTTAAGCGTGCACAGCGAAGCGACATTTAGTCTTCGCCTTGTGCCATGGTGTAGCCAGCTTCGCCGTTGAACTCCGGCAATTTCTCCACGTGCATCCACTCGTGTTTGGCAGCAACTTGCGTCAGCAGCGCCATCACCATGTCGGGCGTGGCATCGGCAGCGGCATCACGCAGCACAAAACGGCAGCGCCAATGGTCAACGCAGTCAGGCGCGGTGTCACCAACGGGATAGACTTTCGTGCCGCGGTTCGAGATCATTTTCAGCCGGAACGGTGAATCCGCAACAACGCTGTCGAGGCTCTGACCGAGCGACTCGGCGTTCTGCGGCCACTCAATGAAGATGTCTGCGCCAATCACGCGGCGCGACGCAGGCACGACCGTTGCGGGTTCATCCGACACCGTCGGCATTTGGATAGCTTGATGGTCACGCGCTTGCCAAGTGGCAGGCTTGCGACCGAGGTTGTCGATAATCGCTTGGGTATACTCACTGGTTTTTGCGCCGTTGTCGTAGCCAACCACGTCGCCGGTGGCAGCTTTGCCCTCTTCGATGGTCACCATCACCGCGTTTTCGATGCGCGTTGCGGCCTCGAACTCGCCGATGTGCCGCAGCATCATCACCGCAGACAAAATCACCGCCGTGGGGTTGATTACATCTTTGCCGGCGTATTTCGGCGCAGAGCCATGCACGGCTTCAAAGATGGCGATGTCGTTACCGAGGTTCGCCGTTGGCGCAAAGCCAAGACCACCCACCAGCCCCGAGGTGAGGTCGCTGATGATGTCGCCGTTCATGTTGGTGGTCACGATCACGTCATATTGCTCGGGCTTTTTCACCAGTTGGTGCGCGCAGTTGTCGATGATCACATGCCAAGACTCAATGTCTGGGTACTCCGGCGCGATTTCTTCAAAGGTCTTTTTCAGCAAGCCTTCGGTCATTTTCATGATATTCGCCTTGGTGGCACAGGCCACAGACTTGCGCCCCTCTGCACGCGCGAACTCAAAGGCCGTGCGCACGATTTTCTCACAACCCTTGCGGGAAATGAGCTTCAGGCACTGCGCCACGCCGGGTGTTTGCATGTGCTCGATGCCAGCGTAGAGGTCTTCCACGTTTTCGCGCACCACCACCAGGTCAATGCCGCGACCGCTGTAGGGCGTGGTCACCCCCGGGAACTCGCGCACCGGGCGGATGTTTGCGTAAGTTTCAAACAACTTGCGCAAGGTAACGTTGGCGCTCTTTTGACCAAAGCCAACCGGCGTGCCCAGTGGTCCTTTGAGCACCACGCGGTTTTTCTTGATGGATTCAATGGTGTCAGCGGGCACGCCCGAGGGAATCCCCTGCTTGAAGACACGTTCGCCTGCGTGGCGTTCTTCCCATTCAATGCTTACACCGGCAGCGTCGATGATTTTCATCGCCGCGCCAACGCATTCAGGGCCAATGCCGTCCCCCGGAATCACGGTGACTGTTCGTTTGTTTTGCATAATTATCCTCCAAAGCTCGAAAGTAAAGGGTTAACTAACAATTGTGTGCCTCACGCACAATCGGCGCAAGGCACAGCGATGAAACTCTCGCACAGGCTGGCGTAATGCACAGCGAAGCGACCGAGCCCCACCGCAGGTGGTGTCTAAAGTGACAAAATTTAATACCATAGACAAACGGTAATAAATTGGGCTGTTTTGCACCCTGCGCGTTGCGGCAACGCACACAATCAAACTTTGCCTACGACCTAGTATACCACATTGCGCGGGGATTGTCAAACAAAAAATACCCGCAGGCTCGTGTTTGAACCTGCGGGCTAGATTTACGCCGCCAGTGGCAGTGCCTCGGCCTGCGGCACGACCTCCACGCCGTCGCGGAACAGCACGGCCAATCGCCCATCACCGTGCACAGTCACGCGGTCAACGGTGGTGTACCACAGCTCATCATCGAAGTCGGTCACGAGGTCGGGCTGTCGTTTCAGCGTGGTGAGAAATCGCTTGATGTTCGCGCGTTTGGCACGGCGTTCGCTGCAGGTTTTCTCAATCTCGCCAAGCCGAGCGTGAGCGGTTTCATAGCGCGCAACCAGCGCATCATGCCGCTGCTGGTAGTCGGCTTGGTCAAGTGCTGTGCTGGCATTTTCCTGCACAGCGCGGCGAGTGAGTTCCATCACGACTTCGCATTCCTGCGTGAGGGTTGCAGCCTCGGTATCAAGGTCGCTGGTGTCGGTGAGTGTCGCCAACACGTCATCATAGGCCGCGAAAATGGCAACACGGTTAGCCAATCTTTGATTGAACGCCGCGAGGAACGCCAGCTCGATTTGCTGGTCAGTCAGGTGCGGTGTGCGGCACACACTCTCGCCGGAATATTTGCGGTTGCACTGCCACACTTCACGCCGATGCGGCGTAAGCGTCAAATAGAAAAGCACCTGTACAGGTGTGGGATTTTGTGGTATAGTCGATTGGAACCGTCGCAGGAGTACCCAGAGGCACAGGCGAAGCGAAAAAAGAACGGTTTTTTGAGAGGAGAGATGCAAATGGCACAGCGTCGAACAAAAGCTGAATGGGCAAGAAAGGTGGAT
>Ga0209755_10006634_pt1 | contig 12738 bp, 11 predicted proteins | sample TergutCo191P1_FD_187301 | JGI IMG/M metagenome (GOLD analysis project Ga0209755, IMG submission 187301) | Cornitermes sp. P1 segment gut microbial communities from Petit-Saut dam, French Guiana - Co191P1 (SPAdes) (version 2) | ecosystem: Host-associated > Arthropoda: Insects > Digestive system... | reverse complement strand
GTTCATGCTGGGGGTGCGGGGGATTTGTTCCCCCGCGATTACATAACCTTCAAGGTGAAATCTTCAATACCGCAGAGCTCTGCTCTGCGGATATTTATTTTTTCAAATGTCTTCAATACTACATTAAATATTTCTCTACATTCTTGTCGATCAGAGCCTGTCAATTACGTTGGTGGGCTGCCCTAAACATAACAAAATATTGTATTGTATTTTATTATATGGTAATTTAAATTGATTGATAGAATGAAAAAATACCGAAATTGAATACAGATCATATTGACAGTCGTCTTAAATATGGTATGATAATCAACGAAACATTTAATAGTTTTTATATTCCTGAAACAGGAGGGAACAAATGAAGAGCAGTATATTAAAACATTTAAGGGAAGAAAAAGAAACACGCCTTAAAGGAGGGTTATATCATTTTACCCAGATAAAATTTGCTTATAATACAAACCGTATTGAAGGAAGTCATCTTACAGAAGATCAAACAAGATATATTTATGAAACAAACACAATAAGTACAGGTGAAAATAAGACAGTGAATATAGATGATATTATTGAAACCGTTAATCATTTTAGTTGTTTTGATTATATGTTAAAAGTTGCGGAAGAACCTTTGTCAGAGAAGATAGTAAAAGAATTTCATTCTATCTTGAAACGAGGAACCACAGATTCTTTTAAAGAATGGTTTAAAGTTGGAGAATATAAAATCATAGAAAATTTTGTCGGTGATTCAAAAACAACTTCTCCATCTAATGTTAAAAAGGAGATGCATGGTTTAATTACAAAATATTCAAAAGGAAAAATCGATTTAGATAAAATAGTTGATTTTCATTATAATTTTGAAATAATACATCCTTTTCAGGATGGGAATGGTAGAGTTGGTAGGCTTATTATGTTTAAAGAATGTCTTAAACATAATATTGCGCCATTCATAATCGAAAATGAAAACAAACAATTTTATTATATGGGTTTAAAAGAATACCCCAATTCCAAATTACGGTTGAATGATACCTGCCTTTTTGCGCAAGATGTATATAAAGATGTCTTAAAATATTTAAACATAGATATTGGGGCAATTTGAAAATTTTATATTATTTTTACACCTACTAGTAAATTACAAATATATAGCCATCAGCAGGTAAGGCGTAACTGCTCACCGCCCTATTCGGGAGGCCGCTAAAAAAGTCTTATGAGGAAGCCGTTTCTGCCAAAAATACCTATGAATGAAATCATAATTCCGTATTAAATATTCCATATATTGTCATTAACAGCTCCCAAGACTTTTTCAGTGGCCTCCTATTCGACGGTCAGTCACCCACGCAACAAGGTATAAAGGCGAAGCTGACCCAAATCAAAAAGTGTTAGGCGGCGTTTTGCATGGGAATCCTCTTCACTCACAGACAGCGTACTTGCTGTTCCTTTCCCAAAAACCGGCTTTCCCCTAAAGTCTAACCAAACCAAGCAGCGGCAGAACGTCGATTGCCGTTCCCACGAAAACGTGGTTTCGCCCGTTTAGAAGGCGGAAACCCGCCACAACGGAAAACAGTTCCAGATTCACGTTCTCCACTTCAATGCCAAGTCCGGCGCGTAAGCCCGCCGTGAATATGTGTCCGTCCAGGATAAATCTTCTGGCAATTATGTCAAAAAAGAAGTAGTTGGCGGAAACGAACGGGCCGGCAAACATCCTGATAGACGCCGCGGCCCATTCCGTTGGGTTTTCGCCCCGGATTACCGTATTGAACACCGTGCGGGACAGCACGTTCCAGTACAGGGTCAGGTTAAGCAGGCTAAAATGTTCGCTGTTGTTGCCCAAAGGGTAATTTCCCAAATGCGTCCACACGGTAAACGGGTTGAACATCAGCCCCAGGTTTGTTCCGTTGTGTTCCGCCCCAAAGCCCAGTGCCACAAAGCTCCCTTCAACACTCGCGTGGCCGGATTCCGAGGCAATGGGAATAACGCCGCCAATGCTTAAGCCCAGCATACTTATGTTGGTGCTAAAGCCGCTTGCCCTGGCGCTTTCGCCGGTTTCCAAAGTTTCATCCAGCGCGTGGACGGGCATGGCCATGGCTAATACCGCAAAAACCGGAACGCATTTCAAAACCATATTTTTCATAACGGTATTAGCCCTCGCGATAGATTCTACCACCACCAGTGGCTTACAATCCACATATCCCTAAGGAACCAGGAAGCCAGAAGCGGAAGAAGGTCTATTTTTGCGCCAACAAAAAAATTGCCCTTTCCGTCGACAATCCGGAAACCGGTTTCCATGGAGAAAACGTGCATGTTCATCCAGTTGGTTTCCATGCGAATTCCGCCGCGCAGTCCGGCCGTAAACATGTACCTGTTCCATTGAAACGCGTCGTCAAAGAGCATGTAATTGACGGTGGCAAACGGGCCAAAAAACAGCCCCCTGTGCGACACCGCGTTCCAGTACACGGTCAGGTTAAAAAGGGAAAAGTAGCTGCTTTCGCTGTTTTCTTCTACCCAGGCAAAAATGCTAAAGGGACTGAACGTCATTCCCAGATTTGACCTGTTGTGTTCAACTCCGATATCCAACACCGAGAGGCTTCCTTCAAAACTCGCGCCTCCTATTGCAAAGGGAAACAGCCCGCCAAAGCCCAGGCTTCCCAGGCTCCAGTTAATGCTGACTTCGTTTGCTTCCCGATGCGCTTCCATCTCGTTTGTTGCCATCTTTTCAAAGGCATGAACGGGCATGCCCGCGACCAGCACCGCAAAAAACAGGGTGCTTATCAAAATCACTCGTTTCTTGTTCATATCGTAAATTATACCGCTTGCGCCCTAAAATATCAACCTATGCTTTCAGCCCCTGCATGGCGTTGCCGATTTTCTGTTTTAGCGAAGCCTCCGGCGTGCCGGTTTCAAACTCCGCGGCAATGCGGCCTCGGTACATAACCATTACGCGGCTGGCCAGGGCCAGTATTTCGTCCAGGTTTGTCGAAATAAGAATAATCGCCGCGCCGGCTTTACGCAGCCGCGAAATTTCGCCGTGGACAAACGCTCCTGCGGAAATGTCCAGGCCCCAGGTTGGTTCGGAAAAAACGATATAGTCCTTGAACTGGTCAATTTCGCGGGCAAGGATCAGCTTTTGCAGATTACCGCCGGAAAGAACGGCGGCGGAATTTGTTTTACCGGCGCCGACAATGTTGTAGCGGTCGATAAGCCCGGCGGTAAATTTCCTGATGGTTTTACCGTCAAAAAAACCATTGCGGGTAAACTCCTGTCGGCGCGTAACAATCATGTTTTCATCGACCGTGGCAGCCAGGGCGCTTCCAACGCGCAGACGGTCGGCGGGGACGTATGCAAGACCCTGTTTGCGAAGGCGGCGTATGTTAAGCCTGGAAATGTCTTTACCGTTATGCGTAATTTTTCCGGAAGACGGATGCAGAAAACCGCCGAGTACCGCCTCCAGTACGCCAAGCCCGTTCCCTCCCACTCCGGCAAAACCGACCGTTTCTCCGGGGCGCACCGAAAACGAAACCCCGTCCAAAAGCGGCTGTTTTTGCCCGCGCCGCAGAACCGTTACGTTGTCAAAAACGATGACGGGTTTTTCGCCGGCGGGAAAACCGGTGTTCGCCGGTTTCGCGTTGCCGGTTTTGTTTTGCGGAATCTTTACAACAAGATTATCGGCGCCAAGCATCATTCCGGAAATGTCGTATTCGTCGGTGTCTTTTGTGTCGCAAACACCGACAAGTTCGCCCCGCCTAAGCACGGCAACCCTGTCGCCGATAAGTTTTATTTCCTTTAGCTTGTGCGTAATCAGAAACAGGGACTTCCCGTCCAGCGCCAACGCCTTTAGCGTCCTAAAAAGCGCGGCGACTTCCTTTTCGGCAAGCACCGCGCTCGGTTCGTCCAGAATAATTATATCGGCGTTGCGATAAAGCAGGCGGCATATTTCAACCTGCTGCATTTCGCCCACGGTAAGGTTCCGCACCGGAGTATCCGGAGCGATGGAAAAATGGTGCGCGTCGATTATCTTTGCGGCTTCGGCCCGGGCTTTTGCACTGTCCAGAAACACGCCCCATTTTCGCGGCTCCATACCCATAACAATGTTTTCCGCAACCGTGTATTCCGGAAAAAGCATGAAGTGCTGGTGAACCATCCCCAGCCCCAGATTTCCGGCGGCGTGCGGCGAGTCCACCGCAACGGCGTTACCGTTAACGAAAATTTCCCCGTCGCTCGGCGTTTCCAGGCCGTTGAGTATTTTCATCAAAGTTGTTTTTCCGGCGCCGTTTTCCCCGGCGATGCACAGGATTTCCCCCCTGCGGATACCAAGGCTTATGTTGCTGTTGGCTCTGGTCGCGCTTCCGGGATACGTTTTGCTGATGCCGCGAAGTTCAACGGCATAGTCGCCGGCCATCCAAAAACGTTTTACAGCGGCGGAACGGTAAATTCAATAAGCCCCGCGCGAAAATCGTCCATAAAGGCGGCCAGCCTTTCCTGTATGTAGGCCGGAACGTGGTCGCGGAAACCGGGATCGTCAAAAATAAAATCAATGTAGCCTTCCCGTACCCCCAGCGTTCTTGCCGTTCCGAATTGGATATTGCCTTCAAGGAAATTCGCGAGAATTGCCTTGGTCAGTTCCCGCTGGCCGATAATACCGCTGCCAACGACAAAGCCGGGGGCCTGGCCGTACTCGTTTGTGTTGAAAAACACCGCGTAAGCGCCCCGGTCCGTTATGGTGCGAATAAGCCCATGCGTCGCGCCGCCGGCAACGGACGTAAACACGTCAACCCCGGCGTTAATCATCCCTTCGGCAAGATCGGCGGCGGTGCCGGCGTCGTACCAGTTGCCGATAATGCGAAAGTCTAGTTCCATTGCGGGATCCACGCGCCGCGCTCCCTCGATAAACCCGGGGGCCATGTGCCTTGTAATCAGCGGGAATTCCTGCGCGGCGATAAACCCGACGCGCCTTGCGTTGTTTGCGTGGGGCATGTTACTGGTGGAAACAAGCCCGGCCAGGTAACCCAGAAACAGCGCCTGTTCAAACTGGTTGAACAAATATGTCATTATTTGCGGGTTGCCGCTATAGTAGGCGTCGGTAATGACAAACTTCTGCGACGGAAAACGCCGGGCCACGCTGGCGGCTATTTCCGGAAGCGCCGGGTTGGAACTGAGCACAAGGTCGTACCTGCCGGTTGCCACCAGGGACATCAGCTCCTCTTCCCACAGGGCCTGGTTGAAACCGGCTTCGTAAACCCTGATTTCCATTCCTTCGTTTTCCCGCGCGAATTCCAGCGCGCCTTCCGCCATCATTTCATAAGTGGGGCTTCCGACAACCATGCCCGGAATGAACACCAGAACGGAAACCGCGTCTCCGGTTCGTCTGGCACCGTCACCGCGCCTGCATCCCGGAAGCAGCAAAAACGGGAGCATAAACGCCGCAAGAATAATCGCAATTCTGTTTCTCATTATGGATGCAGTGTAAAGGAAAATCGGACGCGGTACAAGTGGCCGGCGACGGCCCCAAAACCTGGAAAGGCGGGCCCCTAAAAACGGAGTAAATTTTTCGAAATTTTTCCGCGAAGCCGCTTGACACTCTCGCCGACAGCCTGTACAATGCACACTGAAGGGCATAGATCAAACGTTCTACTTCTTTGCTGCACTTCTGAAAACCAAAAGCGCCCCAAGGGAACAATTATGGGAGGCCATTACATCCCTCGCCAGGACGGTGAATTTGACATCTGGTTTCTGAACCTGTTGCAATATATCAGGAAGAAAACGCAGGAAGGCCCCGGCAGGTGGACCGACATTCCGGAGCGCGAAATTTCCGCGCTGATTGCCGCCAACGAGGACTGGCGTACCTATTACGAGCCGACCCTGCTCCCGCACACGCCGGCGGCAACCGCCGACAAGAACAACGCCCGCAAACGCGCCGAAAGCGTTATTTCCCATTTTGTCCAGCGTTTTTTGCAATGGCACCAGGTAACGGACGCGGATCGCGTCAACATGCGCATACCAACCCGGGAAAAAACCCGCGCCGTACATTAGCTCCGGACGCCGGAATTCAAATATCCTTCGGTTCCGGTAAATTTCAGGTCTTATCCCGCCCCAGCCTAAAAACACGCACAAACTCCTCCGGCGTTATGTCCACGGCACCAAGGTCGTTTTTGTAATCCAGCGGCATTCCCAGGTCGAAAAAGGCAAAACCGTTTTCCCGCAAATAACGGGTGGTAAGAATAAGCTGAACGGTGCCGCTGTTGCTTTCGTCGTAGTAACCGGAATAGGAAGTGTAAACCCTGCCGACCTTGACGCCGAATTCGCCGGCAACCGGTTTTCCGTCCCGGTAAAGGGCAAACGACGTAGGATACACGCCGCGGTATCCGTTCCGGCGTATGTCCCTGATCGCGGCAACCAAGGGCGGGGTAAGCCATTCCTCCCCGTGAATTTCCAGGCAACGGTTCAGAATAAAATCAAAGTCCACGTCGGGGCGCAGTTCGTATCGGCCCAGATACCGCCTGATGGATTTTTTTACGTGAAGATTGTCAAAAAACAGCGCGGAGCGAACCAGATGCAGTTTGGGCAGGGGCAGACAGTACGTTCCGTTTTCCGTGGGGTTTTCGTCCGGCGCGGCGGTTTCGTCGTCGCCGTTTTTTGGCTCGTCAAACTGCGCGGACATAACCAAAAAACCGGCTTCCATTAGCCCGGCGATAAACTCCGGGGCGAAATCCAGGGAAACGCAAAATTCCTTGTCGTAATTGGTTTCCAGCATGAAATCCACGATTTTGTCCGGATCGTCTTCCTGCAGGATAACCAGAAAACCGGTTTCTGTATAACGAAGAATCATAACGGAAAGCTAACTCCCCCGGACGCCGGCGCTGCCGGCCGGCACAGCCTGTTTGCGTTGCCGGAATGCCCGGGGGAATTAAAAACTACTTCGCCGCGGAACGTCCGCTGCCGGCCGCCGGCTTTTTGGCTTCGGCCGGTTTCTTCGCTACCGCGGCTTTCGCTACCGGCGCTTTTGCGGCGGCGGGTTTTTTCGCCGCGGCGGGCTTTTTGGCGACGGCCGGCTTCTTTGCTGCCGCGGCTTTCGCTGCCGGCGCTTTCGCTGCTGCGGGCTTTTTCGCGGCGGCGGTTTTACCTGCCGGCCCCTTTTCCGCCGCAGCTTTCCCCGCTCCCGCTTTTGCGGCTGCGGGCTTTTTGGCAGCGTCAATGCCCTTCTGGAACTTGGAAATCTTCTTGACAACTTCCATCAGCTTTTTGTCCTGGGCGGACTCACTCAGATCCCATCGCATCTGCATGCTCAACCAGTATTCGGGGTTGGTGTTGAAGTACTTTGCCAGCCTCCACGCTACGGGCACCGAAATTCTGGTCTTGCCGGTGACGATTAAACGCGCGGCAGACGGACTCAGACAAATGTCCTTCGAAAACTTGAGCATGGAAATCTTGTGCTTCTCCAGCATTTCCGAAAGAAATTCTCCAGGGGACTTTCCGATCTTCGACATAACTCGTTCTCCTTTTCCTTAGTGATAGGCCGACCACTGCGGCCTTCCGGAATACGTCGGTTTTTAGAAACCGCGTTTGTAAACCCATGTGTGCCTTACGAAGGTGTACTTAACCATAACACAAAACAAAAAACAAGTCCAGCGAAAAAACAGCCATTTGCCCCAATAATGCAAAAATGTTATGCTGGGGCATGTCCAGCAAGAAGCCCCCACTGTATTTAATCGACGCGTACGGTCTAATCTACCGTTCGTACTTCGCTTTTTTGACGCGCCCGCTGCGAAACAGCGCCGGAAAAAACGTTTCCGCGCTTTTCGGCTTTGCCCGCACCGTTATCGGTCTGCTGAACGACGGTGCCCCGTTGGTGGAGGGCGACGACCGCGTAGGGGGGGAATCCTGCGCGGCAAAAGCGCCGCCGGCACTTTTGGCGGCGGTATTCGACTCCCGCACCCCCACTTTCAGGCATAAAATGTACGCGGAATACAAAGCCACTCGGCAAAAAACGCCGGAAGACCTCCACGCCCAGGTTCCGCTGGTGGAGGAGTTTCTTTCCGCGCTGAATATCGCCAGTCTGCGGGTGGACGGTTACGAAGCGGACGACATAATCGCGACTCTGGCGTGCAAATGCAGGCTGGAAGGGCGGCAATGCTACATTCTGTCCTCCGACAAGGACCTTCTGCAACTGGTTGGCGACGGCGTTTTCGCGCTGCGCCCCGTAAAAACGGCGAAAGGGGAGCCGGCGGCCTCAAGCAGCGGTCCGGCGTGGGAACTTTTGGGTCCGGCGCAGGTAAAAGCGGAATGGGGGCTGGTGCCGGAGAAAATCCTGGACCTGTTGTCGCTTTGCGGGGACGCTTCCGACAACGTTCCCGGCGTAAAGGGCATCGGCGAAAAAACGGCGGTGGAACTGCTTTCCAGATACGGCTCGCTGGACGAGGTTTTCCGGAACATCGCCAGCATTCCCGGGGCGCGGGGCAAAAAACTTGCCGAAGGGAAGGAAAGCGCGTACTTTTCCCAGTCGCTAATCCGGCTTGAAACCGCCGTTCCGCTGCCCTGCGCGCAAACGGACGAACTTTCCGCGCAAAGCCTTAACCGGCAGGCGGCGGCGCGAATGCTGTTCCGCGAGGGCATACGCCAAAGCGCGAAACAGCTTGATCCGGAAGTCGGCGCGGTTTCCGGCGCGGCCCCGGCGGGGACGGACGGGCCGGAACCTCCCGCGCCCCCCCCCGGAGGGCCGGGGCCGGGCGACGATTCCGGGCCGGAAACCGGCGAGCGGCGGGACGTGTCGCTGTACACGACCTACTCCACGGACAGGGCGCTGTTCGGCAACGGCGAATACAAAACGATTTTGGACATCGCGGAACTGGAAACCGTTTTTAGGGAGGCCGCGAAGCAAAAACTTGTCGCCATAGACTTCGAGACCGATTCCCTGGTCGCGTGGCACTCCAGACCAATCGGCCTTTCGCTGGCACTGAAACCCAGGGAGGCGTACTACGTTCCGCTTGCCCCGCACGGCGTTGCCGAGGACGGAACCGCCGCCGATCCGGTTTACAACGATCCGGAAAAAGTCCGAGGGCTTCTGGCCGCGCTGCTTGCGGATACGGAAATGACCGTGGTCGCCCACAACGCGAAATACGACTACAAGGTAAGCCGGGGCTGGGGTATCGATCGCTGGAAGTGCAAAATCCGGGACACCATGGTGGCGGCCTGGCTTTGCGATCCGGAACGGAACAACTATTCGCTGGACTCGCTTGCCGCGTACACCTTCGACTACACTCCGGTGGCGTATCAGGACATAGTGCCCAAGGGCCGCACTTTCGACGCGGTGTCCCTGGAAACGGCAACCCGCTACGCCGGCGAGGACAGCGACCTTTGCCTGCGCCTCATGCGGCACCTTGAACCGCTGCTCGAACAGGCAAACGCCATGCCGCTTTTCGTGAACATCGAAATGCCGCTGCTTCCGGTTCTTGCCGAAATGGAAGGCGCGGGAATAAAAATCGAGGCGGAGGTTCTGACAAACTACGGCAGGGAACTGGAGGTCGAACTGGAGGACATCCAGCGCCGGTCGTGGAAAATGGCGGGCCGCGAATTCAACCTGGCCTCGACTAAGCAGTTGCAGGAAATCCTGTTCGTGGAGCGCAAACTGAAACCCGGAAAGAAAACTAAAACCGGCTATTCCACCGACGCGGCCTCCCTGGAGGAACTGGCCCGGGAGGATCCGCTTCCGGCGCTGATACTCCGGAACCGGACCCTGGCAAAGCTGAAATCCACCTACGTTGACACGCTGGCGGAAATGGCGGACGGGGAAGGCCGGCTGCACACCAACTTCGACCAGTGCGGAACCGCCACCGGCCGTCTTTCCAGCCGCGAGCCCAACCTGCAGAACATTCCGGTTCGCGCGGAGGAAGGCCGCCGGATTCGCGAATCGTTCATTGCCGGCCCCGGCTGCCTTTTGATCTCCGCCGACTACAGTCAGATTGAACTGGTGATTCTGGCCCATCTTTCGCGGGACGAAAACCTGGTTGCCGCCTTTAACGACGGAACCGACGTCCATGTCCGCACCGCCGCGCTGATTTTCGGCACGCCGGAAGACCAAGTAAAAAACGACCAGCGAAGAATCGCCAAGACGATAAACTTCGGCGTCATGTACGGGATGAGCGCCTTCCGGCTTGCCAACGAACTGGGAATCAGCCGCACGGACGCGTCGCGGTTTATCGAAGCCTACTTCAACACGTATTCCGGAGTGCGGCACTTTATAGAAGAGCTAATCGCGAAAACCGAAGCCTGCGGTTACGCCTCCACGATTCTAGGCCGCCGCCGCTACATTCGCACGATAAACTCGCTGAACAAAACCGAAAAGGCCGCCGCCGAGCGTATAGCGGTAAACACGCCAATCCAGGGCTCCGCTGCGGACATAGTAAAAACCGCGATGCTGAATCTGGACAGGCGCCTTTCCGCCGAAAAAAGCCCCGCGCGTCTTCTGCTTCAGGTCCACGACGAACTGATTCTGGAATGCCCCGAGGAAATCGCCCCCCAAACCGCGGAACTGGTAAAAGCGGAAATGGAACGGGCCATGACGTTGAGCGTCCCCCTGCGGGTAAGCGTGGAAACCGGAACGCGATGGGGGAGTTTCCATTGACGGCGGCCTGCCCAGATTAATCCGACGGTCGAAGGCCGCGCCGCGTTTACGCCCGCGCCTTCACTACCTGCAGTGTACCCCGGTGCGTACCCACTTACGGATTTTTGATAACTGTCATCCCGGCCTACCTTTTGCGTTCGTGTAGGGCGGCTTGCCGGAAATATACGGATTGCAAAAACAGCAAAATGAACCGCGAACTTCCGTACCGGATTTACCACGCCCATCCCGCACCAACGCCGGCCCTAAAGCGGAAGGTTTCAGGCCCGGGCACCAAGGGAAAAATGCTGATAAACGGGTTCACAAAAAAACTGCCCGTCCGCCCGCCAAGTCGCAGGCCGATGCCCAGGGAGAACATCACTCCAGCGTAAGACACCCAATCTTCACCCCTGCTCCACCTTCCACCCCAGGGATCATCTACCCATATCCTCTCCTCTGTCCACCCAGACCCCCAGCCAACTCCCAGTCCACCTTCGAAATAAAACGGGGAGTCGCCCGCGAAAAGACGGGCGGTTACCATAACACCGAAGTCGACGAAAAAGTTGTACAGAAGGAGTCCGCTCATAGAAAAGACTTGGCCTATATTCCGTTCATAGCGAAGACCGAAACCCAGACCGAAACTATCCAGAGAAGGCAATCCAGAAGTGAAGGAAACCTCGCCCGAAACCCGGTTTACACGCGGTCGATCGGGGGCTCTGGGTTGCCGTGGCCCCCAATGTGGGGGGCGCGTTCCGGCGGCCGGCGCGAGCCCGGCGGCGGGGTCCATCAAGGACGCGACAAGGCCGTCGTTTTGAACGTTCGCGGTATGCGCGCTTATAACCTCCGCGGTTTCGACGTTGATTACCCAAAAACTAAGGCGGAAAAAGTTTGCCTCCGCTTCAAACGTGCCGGTAACGACATACCTGGCACTCATAAGTATTCCCAAAGACTGCGCCGCCGCGTCGTCAATCAAATCGGCCGTGCTGAAATTCAGTTGCGCCGCAAACGTGTCCAGTTGTATCCGGTTTACCACGGTAAAACCGCGCGCGTGCTGCATGCCCATAAAGCTGACAATCATTTCGTTGATTATGCGGTCCGACATCCGCGTGGAATCGCTTTGCATTGCCACCACCGCAACGCCGGAGTCCCTTTCAAAAACGGCGGAAATCTCCGCCGTCGCGTTTCGAATTGCGGTGTCAAGTTGGAGCATTTGCGCGTGCGCCGTATCCGCGCCGGCCGTTGTCATGTACACCAGCGCACCAATTGCCAACAGTATTTTTTTCATTGTTCCATCTTCCCCAAACTTTTGCTCCCGCCCGAACGGGCAGGGTGTGGAAGCCGTTCCGGTTTTTATGTTTGGAGCGGCTTCGCGTACCGGCAACCGGATTACTCCGTCGGCCTTGTGTTGCGCCTTATCACGATCTCCATTACTTCGCAATCGCCCGCAGGATTCTGCGATACCTCGATATACCTTCCGGTGTACCGTATCACCACCGCCGACGCGCTGCTTACAGTCACCATTCCCCTTCGGTCCGTTACAGTGTCTATGCGCACGTTGATGATGTCGTGCCCGCCCATCGCGATTGCCTGTGTCATAAGATCCGCGACCAGCGTACTCTGGTTTACGTTCCTTAACACAATGGCCCCGATAACGACATACTCGCTGGCGTGGACGGACGGATGCGCGGACCAGCCGACCCTTCCGGAGCCGAACCGAAGATCAAGCTCGGGCGGAAGCGCCTGCGCGGGAAACATCTGCACGCCGGCGCACCCGACCAGAAAAAATCCGATTACCGCCACCGCGGCGGTAATCCCGAAACGTTTAAAAGCGTTCTTCATAACAGAACCCCTTTTTGCGACACCCGTCCCCGACGGGCAGTCGCCTTGATTTGTCCGCCCCAAAAGGCGGTCCCCTGACAGGGGATATACATTGGCCGGAAACCGGCCCTGTATCCACGCGAATAGCCGTTTGCGCCAATGCGGTTTGCTTTTTGCGGTAAAGCGCGACCGCGCACTGGATTGTGTAAAAATACGTTTTTTGGAAAACCAGCGCGCGGCGTTTTTTGCGCGAGCCAACACGGCCCGCCGTTTACGATGGGACGATTTTTCCCTCTCCGGTAACCGGAGTAAATTGTTATATACGGGTAATAGGGGGGGGG
>Ga0209755_10006633_pt1 | contig 12739 bp, 10 predicted proteins | sample TergutCo191P1_FD_187301 | JGI IMG/M metagenome (GOLD analysis project Ga0209755, IMG submission 187301) | Cornitermes sp. P1 segment gut microbial communities from Petit-Saut dam, French Guiana - Co191P1 (SPAdes) (version 2) | ecosystem: Host-associated > Arthropoda: Insects > Digestive system... | reverse complement strand
ATTTGGAAGAAGGCAATGGAAAAATTACTATAGACGGAATTGATATTCGCCGCATAGCCCGCCCGCATTTAAGGCGGCATATAGGGCTTTGCCTGCAGGAGCCGTTTTTGTTTTCCAAGACAATTAAGGAAAATATTGCAGCTTGTCTGACTTCAGGCGCGGAGAATACAAAGACAGCACAAATACAAAGCGCCGCAGAAACGGCGGCAGTGCATGACACTATCGAAAATTTTACTGACGGTTACAACACAATCATTGGTGAACGCGGCGTAACGCTTTCAGGCGGTCAGAAACAAAGGGTAGCAATTGCCAGAATGCTGGCGGGTAAACCTCCCGTAATGATTTTTGACGACAGCCTTTCCGCCGTGGATACGGAAACCGACGCAAAAATCCGCGCGGCATTAAAACATCGCGTTAAAAACGCCGCGGTTATTATAATTTCGCACCGCATATCAACTCTTATGCAGGCGGATAAAATTTTAGTATTAAAAAACGGCACTGTTGAGGCGTTCGGCTCTCATAAGGAATTAATGGAACGCGAAGGCACTTACCGCAGAATTTTTGATATGCAGGCAAGCGGTTTATCTGAAGGAGAAATAAATGACTGATTTTGAAGATATTGATTATAACAAACCCTTATCCATGAAAGTCTGGAAAAAAATGTTTCCGTTTATCGCGACGGAAAAGAAGACGCTGATTCTTTGCGTATGCTTGATGTTTCTTGTCGCCGTTATAGATATACTCTACCCCATTGTTTTAGGTTATGCGATAAAAAACAACATTGAGCCGCAGACTGCGGACGGGATTTGGTTTTTACTTGCGGCAACAGGCATACTTGTAATAATACAGGCTGTCAATGTTAATCTCTTTGTCTCTAAAGGAGTTAAAGCCGAATGCGGAATGTGCCGCGAGCTTCGTAACGCCGTTTTTTTGCATTTGCAAAAGTTAAGTCTTTCCTATTTTAACAAAACTCCGGTCGGCTACTTAATGGCGCGTACCAATTCTGACACAAGCAGAATAGGAGATTTAGTCGCGTGGGGGTTAATCGATTTTACATGGTCTGTTTTTTACTGCACCGGAGCGATTATCGCCATGTTTATTGTGCATTGGAAACTCGCACTCATCGTCTGCGCAACAATTCCTGTCATGGCTCTTTTAACATGGTTTTTTCAAAAAAGAATTTTAACTGTAAACCGCATCGTGCGAAAAATTAATTCCAAAATGACAGGAGCCATGAACGAAGGTATAACCGGGGCAAAGACCGTTAAAGCGCTTGTGTCGGAGGAGCAGAGCCTCTGGGAATTTTCCGAAATTACATCGGAATACAGAGTAAATGCAACACGCATGGCAAGGCTTAGAGCAACTTTCATTCCGCTGACTCTTTTTATCGGTTCGTTGGCTACGGCTGCGATTTTAAGTTTCGGCGGCTATGAAATTATTTTTCTTGGGGCGCAGCTTTCTGTTCTTGCGATTTTTCTGCAATACGCCGGAGGTTTTTTCTGGCCTATTCAGAATATTGCGCGAATTTTAACAGACATTGTTTCCACTCAGGCAAATGTGGAACGAGTCGGAAGTCTTCTTGAGCAGGACCCCGGCATTGTTGATAAACAGGAAGTTCTGGAAAAATACGGCGATGTCTTCGCGCCCAAAAAAGAAAACTGGGAATCGATTAAAGGCGATGTCGAATTCCGCAATGTAACATTTAATTATCCCGGTTATAATAAAAATATACTGGAAAATTTTAATTTAACCATTCCTGCCGGCACTTATGCTGCCATTGTAGGAGAGACGGGCGCGGGCAAGTCTACGCTTGTTAATCTTGTATGCCGTTTTTTTGAACCGACTTCCGGCGAAATATTGATAGACGGAAAAGATTACCGCGAGCGAAGCCAGCATTGGCTTCACAGCGCGTTTGGTTATGTTCTGCAAAGCCCTCATCTTTTTTCCGGCACTATCCGCGAAAATATACGCTATGGAAAGTTAGACGCAACAGATGAAGAAATAGAAAAAGCGGCGGCTATTGTTCATGCGGATAAAATTATCGAAAAAATGGAAAAAGGATTTGACACAGAGACAGGCGAAGGCGGAGACAGGCTTTCCACAGGAGAAAAGCAGTTAATTTCATTCGCCCGCGCAGTTCTTGCAGACCCGAGAATTTTTATTCTGGACGAGACGACAAGTTCAATTGACACTGAAATGGAAATGCTTTTGCAGAATGCCATACATACGCTGCTTGAAGGACGCACAAGTTTTGTAATCGCGCACAGACTTTCTACAATCAGAAACGCTGATATTATACTTGTTGTTGACGACGGAAAAATAATTGAACGCGGCACGCATTCAGAGCTGATGCGCAGGCATGAATATTATTATAAATTGTACACGCGTCAATTTGAAGAAGAAAAAGAGGAAGAGGCATTAAGATAAAAAACTAAGATGTGTGATAACTTTCGGGAGGTCCGAGATATGACGGCAGGGGTTCTCTGCCTGTTTTGTATATAAGAATTTTTTCAAGCACAAATCCGGCTTCGAGCGCGCCGATTGAAATTTCCTGAACGCCCTTTTCAAAATTAAAAAACGCTTCATTAACGCGTATATTATTTATAACACCATCGCTCCATCTGAGATCGAACGGATCTCCTGCTATGTAATCCAGAGGTACCGTTGTAATAATCTGCTTGCTGCCTTTTGCATCAGTTATTAAACACCGCAGCGGACGTTTCTTTTGCACTGAATTAGTCGGAGCTGTCCATATTTCTGCGGTATACTCACCTGCATCTTCGATTAAAAAGCGATATGATAAAACCGGTTTTTCGTCATTCTCATTAAAGTTAACGGTTGTCGGAAAAACTTTCATCGCGTTTCCGCTTAATCCGTAATTCTTTAGTTCTATAAAACCGCATCCCAACACATCGCTTTTGCTGCAAAAGTTATTTGCTCCGATTACAATTAATCCTTTGTTTTCCAGAAATGTCATCGGCGGCAGATCGTTTGTATTAATGTTTTTTGCTTTAATATCAACTGCTACGGTTGTTTCCTTATCTTTAATAAGAAGCCGCGCTGTCTGCACTTCGTACGGGAGATTCTGCTGTTTTACGTTTATCGTTATTTCTTCCTGAAACTCAACTTTTCCTTTTAATGAGCTTACTTCCAGCCAATCATTTTTTTCTGTTTGCTCAATTACATAATCCAGTTTTCCGTTTCCGTCGTTAGCAATTTCTATTATTACCGGCTTGCTCCCGGCAAAAAGAAAATCATTAACTTCAATGGTCATTGGATTACCGTAAGTCTTTGTAAAAATTTCATCAATATCCTTGCGTGAAACAATCATGCGCGGTTTATTCACAGGCTCAATATAAATACACTGAGGATATCTGCAGCCGTCTTCGTTCCACCTGATAAACCCGATATGCTGAGCACGCTCCATACCGCTCCATTTTTTATTTTTAAATTTTGCAAATTCTTCCGCAAGCCAGCGATCTTTTTTAATGCACTCGGTAACAAGCTCGGCGTAATCATTTGCGATTTTTTTATTCTGATTTGCATAATGGCGGTTTTTTGCCGCATACAAATGCATTTGAAGCAAATTCACGCTTGCCTTTGCCGGGAAATAAATAATGCTGTAATAAGCGTCTTTTTCATTTTTTGGAAGCTCTTCAAAAATTTCTTCATTTAAATCATCAATATTCTGCGCAAGTTCCAGCATTCTGTCAGTTTCCATATAATTACACGGATGATAAACATAAGGATTAAGCGCTTCCGGTCTTCGCATTGCATTCATTCTGATGTACCCATGAAAAACTTTTGCAATTTTTTCGCGCGTAGATGCTTCTGCGGCTGTGAAAGTTTTTTCCAGCCATGCAATTGTATAATTATCAATGCTGTTGGGCGAAGAGGTGCCCCACTTTTTAAAATCGTAAGCAAGCTCCATAAAATAAGCCAAAGAAGCTTCGTTAAACTTTAAATCGCCTGCATTTACTATCCACACATCCTTGATACCGTAATCATACGCCATGCACATCTGTTCCCATATTCTTTCAAATGATGTGGAAGGCAGCCATTCGTAGGAAATGGGCGCTCCGTGGTAATCAAAGTGATAATACATTCCAAAACCGCCCTTGCGGCTGCGTGTTTCTTCCGTAGGGAGAGTGCGCATAAAGCCGAAGTTATCTTCACATAACATACAGATAACATTATCAAGCTCATCCCAGTCTTTTAAACCTTCTGTCTTTTCGTTTCCGTAGAAATATTCTTCTACTTCCTTATACAAAGCAAGCAGCTGCGGAACTTTATCAACATCAGGATTAACGTGTTGTTTTATAAGCTCTCTTTGGTTTTTAATTATATCTTTTAATAAATCAATATTATCTTTAAGCGAAGAATTTCTTCCAAGCATGGAAGTATCGCGCTCTCCCCTCATTCCAATAGTGATTATTTTTTCATACTTGCCGCTTCTCTTTAATCCATCTTCCCAGTATTTTAAAAGTCCTTTTTTATTTGTGTAAAAATTCCAATCGTTTCCGTATTCAGGTTTGGGTCTTTTTACCTTGCCCCATTCTTCGCTTGCGCGAAGGCACGGCTCATGATGCGAAGCGCCGATTACAACGCCGTAAATATCAGCCAGCTCTTCGCTCAAATTTCCGGGACCATCAAGCGCAAAAGAAGACGACCACATCGCAGGCCAAAGATAATTTCCTTTTAAACGCAGCAAGAGCTCAAAAACATGTTCATACATTTTTGCGGTAAAGCCGCCGAAATGCTCGAATGTCCATGATCCAAAGCACGGCCACTCATCGTTTATAAAGAAACCTCTGAATTTAACATCAGGCTCTTTTGAAACAGTTTCTATCTTTTCGTCAATTTTAACATTCTCGCGGCGAACAGGTTCCGCATCTCCCCAAAAATGCAGCGGTGAAACGCCGATATATTCAGACAGCGCAAATATCCCGTAGATTGTTCCGCGCTTATCGCTTCCGCAGATAAGAAGAGTTTTTTTTGCAACATCCACGAATCTGATTTTATATACTTCTCTTTTTCCTGCAATGTCGGAAGGATCAAATATTCCTTCTCTTGCCAATTTATCCGTTATTGCGCTTTTTCCAAGCGTTGCAAAAATAACCAGAGTTTCGCCTGCAGAGACTGCGGGAATAGATTCTGCGGCAGAGGGAAGCGCGCCTGTAACTTTTTCAAAGTCCAGCGCCGCCTTTTGCGCAATTCTTTTTACGCCTTCGTAACTTTCAGCTTCTGTTATAAAAATAAATTTATTCATAGTGTTTAATATTCCGCCGTCCGCATCAGCCTCTTTCTTTCATTGGAACATAAGTCTTAGGCTTTGTAACAGATTTGTAAGCAGGGCGGATAATCTTTCCGTTGTTTACAAGCTCTTCTAATCTATGCGCACTCCAGCCTGCAATACGCGCAACTGCAAAAATCGGCGTGAATAATTCAGCGGGAAGATCCAGCATACTATAAACAAAACCTGAGTAAAAATCGATGTTAGCGCTGACGCCTTTATAAATCTTTCTTACTTTTCCTATCATAAGGGGCGCAAGCGTTTCAACTTTTGAATAAAGCTTATATTCATCATATCGATTTTTTTCTTTGGATAACTGCTCGACAAATTGTCTTAGGATAATGGCGCGCGGGTCTGAAAGAGAATAAACAGCATGACCCATTCCGTAAATCAATCCTGATTTATCAAACTTTTCTTTATTGAGCAATCCTTCTAAATATTTGTTTATTTCTTCATCATCATTCCAATCGGAAATATTATCCATCATATCGCGTACCATCTGCACAACCTTGATATTCGCGCCGCCGTGCCTGGGACCTTTAAGCGAAGCAAGAGAAGCGACAACCGCTGAATATGTATCGGTGTGCGAAGAAGTAACAACATGATTTGTGAATGTCGAGTTATTGCCGCCGCCGTGTTCAGCGTGAAGCACAAGGGCAAGATCTAAAATTTTTGCTTCGAGGTCTGTATAACTTGAATCCGGGCGAAGCATGTGAAGAATATTCTCCGCAATGAATGCGCCCTTTTGCGGCGGATGAATCATAAGACTTTCGTTTTGGTGAAAGTGATGAAACGACTGATACCCATAAACGGCGAGCAGCGGAAACTGCGCAATAAGATTGATAGACTGCCGCAGAACATTCGGGATGGAAATATCATCGGGGTTATTATCATAGGCATAAAGCGTAAGGACGCTCTTGGAAAGAGAGTTCATTAAATCTCTTGACGGAGCGCTCATGATTGTATCGCGCACAAAATTATGAGGGAGATCGGTTTGTTCTTCAAGAACATCGAAGAACTCATTAAATTCGCTTTTATTGGGAAGGTGTCCGAATAACAAGAGAAAGCATGCTTCTTCAAAGCCAAAGCGTTTCTCGTTTAAAAAACCATCAACAAGTTTTTCGATATTAATGCCGCGGTAATAGAGTTTGCCGTCGCAGGGAACAAGGTCGCCGTCCTCAATAACATAAGAGATGATTTCTGATATCTCTGTAAGTCCGACAAGTACGCCCTTTCCGCTGATATCGCGCAGCCCGCGTTTTACTTCGTATTTTAAGTACAGATCATTGTCGATCATTCCATGCTCTAGCATGTGATTTGAGTATTTTTCAATAAAATTACTTATAAGCCCGTTATTCATGACATAATTGTATCATTAATGTATAATACCCGCAAGGAGATAATAATGGTATTTATACTAAAGCCCAATGTGTCTAAAGAAAAAATTGACAGATTTATTACTGATTGGGAACAAAAAGGCTTTTCTACCATATATAGCGTAGGAACAGAGCATACCGCTGTCTGCCTGATTGGGAATACGGCAACTATCGATCTGGATCATGTTGTTGAAACCAATGATATTATTGATTACGGAAAACGCATCACGGAGCAATTTAAAGCGGTGAACAAGACGGTCCATGAGCATGGCACGATTGTTAAAGCAGGTGATGTATCAATCGGCGAAGGTTTTTTCACGGTTATATCGGGACCATGTTCTGTCGAAAGCAATGAGCAGATTCTTGAAATTGCAAAAAGCGTTAAAGCAAGCGGAGCAAAAATACTTCGCGGCGGCGCATTTAAACCGAGGACTTCGCCTTACGCATTTCAGGGGAAACAAGTTGAAGGGCTTGATATGCTTCGTCTTGCAAAAAAAGAAACAGGTTTGCCGATTGTCTCGGAGATAATGAATCAGACACAGATTGATTTATTTGAAGATATTGATATTGTACAAGTAGGCGCAAGAAATATGCAGAACTTTGATTTATTAAAAGAGGTAGGCAAAATTAACAAGCCTGTTCTTTTAAAACGAGGTCTTGCCAATACTATCGAAGAATTACTGATGAGCGCGGAGTACATTGTCTCGTCAGGTAACCCCAATGTAATCCTTTGCGAGAGAGGCATCCGCACCTTTGAGACAATGACGCGTAACACTTTGGATTTATCTGCAGCGGCAGTGATAAAGCAAAAATCGCACCTGCCTGTCATTGTAGACCCAAGTCATGCTTCAGGCAGCCGAAGCCTCGTGCCGCCGCTTGCAAAGGCTGCCCTTGCTGTCGGCGCGGACGGTCTCATGATAGAAGCGCATAACAATCCTGCAAAAGCTTTGTGCGACGGCGCGCAGTCGCTTGATTTGGAACAGTTTGCCGCGCTTATGGCAGAACTTAAAAAACGGGCTGCGGTTGAGGAGAAGGTAATATAAATGCTAAAACCGGCTTTGGATGAAGCAGAAAGTATCGCAGCTTTAAAACAGTACGATGTGATACCTCTCAGCACTGAGATATACTCCGATATGCTTACGCCCATTGATGTGTTAAAAAAACTCATGAATGTAAGCAAACATTGTTTTATTCTCGAAAGCGCCGAGGACAATAAAACCTGGGGCAGGTATACCTTTCTTGGTTTTGATCCTTCTCTGGAAATTACCTGCCTAAACGGCGCAATGACGCTTACTTCTAATTTAAAAATTAATGATCAGACTGAAAAGAAAACAATCAATACAAACAATCCCAACGATCAGATTCAGGAAATTTTGGATAAAAACAAAAGTATCAAGTTTAATTATCTGCCTCCGTTTACGGGAGGGCTTGTCGGCTACTTCGCATACGATTACGCCAAGTACTGCGAACCGACGCTTAAACTTGATGCCCATGATGAAGAACGCTTTAACGATGTGGATTTAATGCTCTTTGACAAGGTAATTGCTTTTGACAATTACAGGCAAAAAATTATTTTAATCGTAAATATTAAGACTATCGATTTAAAAAATGAATACGAAAAAGGAAAAACGCAGCTTGAAGATTTAAAAAAATTGATAAAAACAGGCAGTTATGCGCAAACTCCGAAAGCAAATATAAAATCGGAATTTAAACCATTGTTTACAAAAGACGAATACTGCCAAATGGTAAACAAGGCGAAGGAGCACATAAAAGAGGGCGATATTTTCCAGGTCGTGTTATCCAACAGGTATGAAGCGGATTTTGAAGGCAGTATTTTTGACACATACCGCGTTCTGCGGACGATTAACCCTTCGCCGTATATGTTTTACTTCAGCGGAAGCAATCTGGAAATAGCGGGCGCATCCCCCGAAACTTTGGTAAAATTATGCAATGGCAAACTGTTTACCTTTCCTTTGGCAGGAACGCGAAAACGCGGTGAAACTGACGAAGAAGACATTGCTTTGGAAACAGAGCTGCTTGCCGATGAAAAGGAGCTTGCCGAACATAACATGCTTGTAGACCTCGGCAGGAATGATCTTGGAAAAATCAGCAAGTTCGGTACTGTAAAAGTTGATAATTATTTATCCATACTTAGATTTTCTCACGTTATGCATATCGGCTCTACAGTGACGGGAGAAATCTGCGATGACAAAAAAGGCTTGGACGCAATTAACGCTGTCCTTCCCGCCGGTACTTTATCGGGAGCGCCGAAAATTCGCGCAATGCAAATAATAAATGAACAGGAAAAAAACAAACGCGGCATTTACGGCGGCGCGATTGGTTACCTCGATTTTACCGGCAACATGGACACATGTATCGCAATAAGAATTGTGTACAGGCGAAACAACAAGGTGTTTGTAAGAAGCGGCGCAGGCATTGTTGCAGACAGCAATCCCGAATCGGAATATCAGGAATGCGTAAATAAATCCGCTGCTGTTATGAACTCGTTAAAACTTTCATCGGGAGGCATTGAATGATCCTCCTAATCGACAATTACGACAGTTTTTCTTATAACCTATATCAGCTTATAGGCACTGTAAATCCCGATATTAAAGTTGTGCGTAACGACGCTCTGAGCGTAGAAGAAATAAAAAAAATGGCTCCAAAACATATTTTTATTTCTCCCGGTCCCGGGAAACCATCCGACGCCGGTATCTGCGTTGATTTAATTAAACAGCTTCATACTGTTATACCAATTTTAGGCATCTGTCTCGGACATCAGGCGATTTTTGAAGCATTCGGCGGCACAGTGTCTTATGCAAGCAAGTTAATGCACGGCAAGTCTTCGCAGGTTACAATTGACGCAGAAAATGCTTTATTTAAAAACATGCCGAAAGTTATTAAAGCTGCGCGGTATCATTCGCTTGCCGGGATTAAATCTACATTGCCAGATATTTTAAAAATAACAGCATGGACAGAAGATGGCGAAATCATGGCTGTGAGCCATAAAGAGTATGCAGTTTATGGAGTGCAGTTTCACCCTGAATCAATATTAACTTCTGACGGAGAAACAATAATCAGGAATTTTCTAAATGGCAGCCATTAAGTTATTTACTTTAAACAAGCAAACAGTTTCCCGTATTATCGCGGCAATTATCGGAATTTCCTTATTATCGCTTGGAATATCCTTTATGCGTTACGCGCTATTCGGTGTTGACCCCATGTCATGTTTTAATGTAGGCATGGCAAAACGGCTTAATATGTCTTTCGGAACATGGATGGTAATAATCTGCTTTATTATGCTGTTCGGCGTTTTCTTTGCGGATAAAAAGAAAATTGGTTTTGGAACAGTTTATGTCATGCTTCTTTGCGGTTACACGTCAGATTTCTTTTTATGGTTGATCGAGCAAATTCCATTTTTGGAATTCACAATGGAATACAGAATTGCCTCTCTTGTGCTTGGACTTTTCTTTAATTTTTTCGGAGCGGCTATTTATATAGAATCAAACATGGGGCTTTCTCCTTACGATGCTGTAGCGATTATTATTTCTGAAAAAATAAAGAAAGAGCACTGGTTCAGATGGATAAGAATTGGAACCGATGCCTTATGCGTATTCGGCGGATTTTTAACAAAGAGCGAAATTGGCGTTGGAACTTTAATAACTGTAGTTATATGCGGTCCCTGTATCGCGTTTTTCAGAAAACATTTAAAAAAATTAAAAATATTTCAGGTTGAACAAAAAGATTTAATATTTAATATCCTTAAAGAAGCGTCAGCATCCGTTAACGTACCTGTTCATGAGCAAGCTCAAATACTTACCGCTGCTCTAACCTTCTCGCCTGCCTTGCTTGAATACTGTAAAACCAACGCCTGCGGCTGTTATAATAAAACGTGGACATGCCCGCCTGCCTGCGATTCAATACAAGAACAACAGAAAAAAATTCTTGCCTATAAAAACGCATTTGTATTTACGACTAAGCACGAAATAGAAGACCCTCTTGATTATAACGGTATGACAAAAGGCAGAGAACGCCACACCCTGCTCACCGCTGAAATAAAAAAAATGTTGAGTAATACTCCTGTTTACGGCGCCGGCAGCTGTACTGTTTGCGCTAATTGCGCATTTCCAAAGCCGTGTTTGTTTCCAGAAAAACAAATCGGCTCAATTGAAGCCGCAGGAATAGATGTAACAGAGTTGAGCAAAGCGGCTGGTATTAAGTATAACAATGGAGAGAATACTGTTACGTTTTTTAGCATGGTGCTGCTGTGATGGAAGCGTATGTATAATTATTACGAAAGAGCCATTTACTGTGCAAAGAATCCAATTAATGATTTAACAAAACTTGGAATTAAAAAACAAGATAATTCACACAATATTTTATATGAATGGAAGATAGATAAAGAATTGTGGTGTAAAGCAATTTATCCATTAAAAAAAATATATATTAAAGATTCTTTGGAATATATTCTATTTTTTTTATTTTGTTTTTTAGTTTCTCCAATTATTACCGCTTTTATTAGCAACGATTTCCATAATATAAATATCTCATATAAAAAATATTTAGAAATATATATTATTTCTAGTTTTATATTTGTACCAATCATTATATTAATAATTATAAAAACAATTAAAAGTTATCATTTTGTTTGTTCTCCAAATGATTGTATTTTTTTTATGACGAATGCGGGAATATTTAATGGAAGAGTATATGAAACAAAAATATTTAAATATTGCCTTGATAAAAATGAAAATAAATTTTGCATTCTGCTTACACAATGCAGTTTGGGTAATATATCAGGAGGAAGTGGTCCTAATCATTTGACATATGGAACTGGTGGAAAAACACATACTTTTTGGAATAATTTTTATTATAATAATGAAGATAAAAAACATATATATTCAATACTTGCTATGTGGGAAAATTGTAATATAATTGAAGCAGAAAATTATCTATCATATAATATTTTACATGAATACCTAACCTCTCTTACTCACACTGATCTTGCGGATTTAAACTAAAGCTTATAAAATGGTTAAAATTTAAAAATATAAATAGGCAAAAGAATGAATTAAATAATTGGAGAGAAAGTAAATTTTTTAAAAGTGTACAAATACAGTAATTACCTGACAGTCACCCTCCGAACGAAACCGAAATTAAGCCGCTTTTTCCTCCTGTGAATTTGGAAGGGAAGCGTATGTATAAAAATTTCTTGACTTTATAAAAAGATACCCTTATACTCGTAATATGATTAAATATACCATATTATTAACATGGGATGAGGAAGCTTCTGTGTGGGTTGCAGAAAATGACGATATACCTATCGCTCTTGAAGCTGACTCCCTTGATAAACTTATAGAAAGAGTTAGAATTGCAACGCCTGAATTACTGGAATTAAATGGTAAAAACAATGAAAACATCACACTTCATTTTGAAATGGATTGTCAGGCAATGGTGGCATAGTTTTGGCAGAATATGAAAAAAAAGTTCGCGAGAAATTAAAAGAAAACGGCTGTTATTTTATTCGGCGAGGAAAAGGGGATCGTGACATTTGGTTCAGTCCAATATCAAACAAGACTTTTCCGGTAGACAATGTAATTAAATCCAGACATATGGCAAACACAATCATGAAGTAAGCTGGTACCAGACACCATTTTTAATAATATTGAATTAGTATCTTGTATACATCAGACACTGATTAACACGAATTAACACTGATTAAGAAAAATCGGTGTTGATTTGAATAATCCGTGTTCACTCTTATCTTAATTATTGATTTTATTAAAAGGTAACTTTTCACGTTGGATGGGAAATGAGAGTATTTTCGGGGCTTTTTAGTTTTTTGATTCAAGATGTCTTGAATAAATTGACATAAAAATTGTGGTGACGCGAGCAATTGCAAAATGAGGCTCCAAAGCCTTTTCTTGTATTAATTTCTTGGTAGGAGGATATAATAAATCATTTATATTTTTAGAGTTATCATCATCAAATGCTTTACAAAGCAAATCTACTATATTTTTAGGGAAATATTCATCAAACATTTCTCTAGATAAAAGGAATTCCTCGAATA
>Ga0209755_10006632_pt1 | contig 12742 bp, 10 predicted proteins | sample TergutCo191P1_FD_187301 | JGI IMG/M metagenome (GOLD analysis project Ga0209755, IMG submission 187301) | Cornitermes sp. P1 segment gut microbial communities from Petit-Saut dam, French Guiana - Co191P1 (SPAdes) (version 2) | ecosystem: Host-associated > Arthropoda: Insects > Digestive system... | reverse complement strand
TTTCGGCTCTCCGGTTTCAGCCGCCGATCTGAACCAATAAGCGCCTTTTTCTAAACTAATCTCAACATTTTCCCCTTTAAAATACATCTCCGCCAATTCAACACATGAATCCGCGTGCCCCTGCTCCGCGGCTTTTGTAAACCAATGAATCGCTTTCGCGTGATCCTCTTCAACGCCGTCTCCGTCTAAATAACAATAGCCGAGGAAGTATTGCCCCTCTGCATATCCCTGCTGTGCGGCTTTTATATACCATTCAACAGCTTTCGCAAAATCCTTCTCAACCCCTTCTCCGTTGTAATAACGGTCGCCTTCCTCAACCTGCAAAGCCGGATCTGTAATTTCATTACTCATTTTATTCTCCTTATTATTCTCCTTATCAACTATATCATATAAAAATAAATTCTATATGTAGAAAAAGCGCCAAAACATGGACTTTTGTTGCTGTCTATGTTAAAATATATTTGCGGAGAAAATTTATGGATGAACCTCAACTAAACCATAATGATGAAATATCCCCTCATGACGCGAATCTTGCCGGAATGAGTCCTGCCGAAGCAAAAGAATATATCTACAATTTTATAACAACTTTGAAACTTACAGAAAAACAGATTTATAATCTTGATGAAGAAATTAGCAAATGGCAGTCAAGAACAGATCTTGCCAATTCAAAAAACGAAGGAGAACTTGCGCTCGAAGCGGAGAAAGAAAAAAAACGTCTGCAAGAAAAACAAGCGGCGTTAAAGGCGGAAGCAGAACAGCTCAAGCGGCAGATCGAAGAAATGCGCCGTCAACTGCCTCTTCTTTCCGCCCGCGAGCGGAGCGTTGACACCGATCTTCTTGAACAGGAGCTGATCATGGCTTTGGGTTTTATGCCGGGCGATGAAGAAAAAGCAAGAGCGGAACGCAAGTTCAAAGAAATGGAAAAAGATCAGGCTGCCGATGCCGCGTTAGAAGAATTAAAAGCAAAAATGCGGAAGTGAAGAAATCGTTATTGCGCTTCCCGCTCTGCCATCTCATCTTCATACCCTTTCATGCACGGATCAATAGCGTATAACGAACCTGCGGTAATATTCGCCGCTTCACGGCAGCCGCAGTCGCAGATCGATATGTCTTTGCAGTGACTGCATACGTCAGGGATGTAATCGCGGTTTGCGAATTGATTCCAGTAATCAATATCGTTTATTATTTTTTCGTTGAAAATATGCCCCACTTTTCGCGGAGAATGGTTGCACGCTCTTATAAAGCCGGCGGGGTCTACCACAAAAAATCTTTTCGCGGCGGCGCAGAGAAAGCCGATTCTAAGCCGTTTGTATTCATGCTGATTTTTTTTTAAAACACAGAACGGAATTTCCGTTCCGGCGCCGCCCCAGCGTCTTGCTTTTGCTAGAACTTCTTCGGCAGTGTCCAACATTCCGTTGACCTGCTCGTGTGTCAGCGATAAATCGTTTTGATAGCGTAATCCTCTTCCGCCGATTAAAAAGCGGTTGAGAAGCAATGTATCTGCGCCCGCGATAAGGGCGTACGAAATAGTTTCGCGTAACTCATGGTAGTTGATTTTTGTTACCGTTATATTTGCCGTTGTCTGCACACCTTCCTGCGAGGCGCGTTTAAACCAGTGAAGTACGCCGAGAGCGTTATCAACTCCAGTGTGTTGTTCGAAAGTGTTTATTCCGGGAAGTGAAAGCGAAAGATGAACCTTGTGCTTTTTAAAAAAAGCAAGATGCTCTTCCGTCATCGCTAAACCGTTGGAAATTACAACGATGTACTTATCTTTGTTAAAAACATTTTTTTCCCGCATATAAGCGATAATGTCAGGTAACGCCGGATTAAGCAGAGATTCTCCGCCTGAAATCGAAATATTCTCCACGCCGTTTTTTTCAAGAATATCCAGCGCCCGTTTCCATTCTGAAAGGCTCAACTCTTCTCCCTTTTCATATTTTGGAAAACCGTCCATGTCATTTTCCCACGGACAGGAACAGTATTGGCACTTGTGATTACATCTGTAAGTTAATTCGAGGACTCCTGTAATTGGAAGCTTCGGCTGATTACTCATTTTTACCTATCGTCATCCATGTCTCTAAAATGATCCGGACCCATTTCATAACACATTGCGGTTGCATCCGGCACATCAACATCATCTGGCGGTAATTTATCAAGGTCATCATCAATTTTTCTGCCGTTACAATACGGACATTCTTCCGATTCTGAATCATATACATGACCTTTTGGGCATTTTATAAAATCACTCATTTTATCCTCTTTAAATAATCACTCGGGTCCTATCATATAACAATCCGCCATATCTTTTAAAATATCTTTTTTGACAAACGGTTTATCCGGTAAATTTTCAAGATCATCATCAATTTTCAAACCGCTGCAATACGGACATTCCGTCAATTCAGGATTATAAATATGTCCCTCAGGGCATTTTTTAAAACTAGCCATAAACAAGCCTCCTTGCTTAGTATATAATAGAATTAAAATGAAGGATATATTTTTTCTTGATATTTTAAAAATCTATGGTATATTGATTGTTCTCTGTTCTTTTTTCTTTTTTCTTTGTTCTATGCTCCCGTTCGTGTAGTTCGTTGTAAAAATTTTATTCTCCACTCCGTTAAAAAACCAACCGCGTAACAAACTGATCAAGCAGCACCAGCACGCCGAGGATCCCTGTATAGACAGCGAAACCAACCAGCGATTTTTCTCTGATTATTTTAAGCATGAATCTTACGGCGAAGAAACCAACTATCGCGGCGCTTATAGTTCCGGCGATATACGCGAGGATGTTGATCTCTTCTGAGATGCCGCCTTTCACAAGGTCTTTTGATTGTAAAACTAACGCGCCTAAAATAGCGGGGATTGAAAGCAAGAAGGAGAAGCGGGCGGCGAAGTCGCGGTTTAATCTGCAGAAAAGTGCGCCGCTTATTGTCGCTCCCGAGCGGGATATGCCAGGCGGGATCGCGATTGCCTGCATAATGCCGATGATAAGAGCGTCAAGCCAGCGCATGGTTTTTTCTGTTTTTAAAAACGCTTTTTCATTATCAACTTCAATCTGTTCTCTTTCCACGGCGCGTCTTGACAGGATTTCCGCGATGATCAATATGACTGTTGTGAATAAAAAACAAAACCCTAAATATTTGGCGGATTTAAAAATATCTTCGATAGAGCCGCTGAAGGCAAGCGCCGCAATGACCGCGGGAATTGTCGCCAGTATAAGAAAACCTGTTAATTTCTGAATCGGCTTTTTTAATAATTCCCAAATATCTTTCCATAAGACAATAAAGACAGCTGTCAATGTTCCAGCGTGCAGCATTGTATCAAATAATAATCCCGGCTCATTTATATTAAAAATTTTCTGCAAAAGCACCAAATGCCCTGAACTGCTGACCGGGAGGAATTCTGTTAAACCCTGAACAATACCTAATATGATCGCTTCAAAGATACTCATTAGATTATTATATAATTACTTGAGTGGAGTGCCAATAGGGAGCAAAGAACAATGAACAGAGAACAATGAACAAAGAATAATGAGCAGTTTGAGATACCTTTGTTTATTGGGGGAGTATCATCGCGTGTACGGTAAGTCTCTTTTCTTTTACCGCGCTGTCTACCATATCTTTGGTGATCTTTCCTCTTGGTCTTGGATGAGGCGGAGCGTCTCCGATTAGGATCATAATTCTTGACTGGGCTTCCCATGAAAATTTTGCCGCCCCTTCATGGAGCGCTTCGTAAACCGCTTCGGGGATATCAAAACCTCCTGAGACGCGGATCGCGTAAAGCTCGGTTTGAAAGCGGGAAAAATCTGTCGTAAAGGGAACTATTTTTGTTAAGTATATATCGTTGTAATCTTTAAATAAAACCATGCCGATTCTGAATGAGGGAAAACCGCTCAACATTTCCTTGAGCATCGGAATAAGTTTCGCTCGTACAGAATCAATATATTTTCTCATACTGCTTGTAGTGTCCAGGCAAATTACTAAATCAAGAGTTTTGCCTTTTTCTCTTTGCAGCACTAACTGAATTAATTCTACAACATCATCAGGGCTTTTTGAATAAATCAATTCTCCGTTGCCTGCAAGAGCAATCTCCGAGAATTTTTTAACGGTCTCTTCCATATAGTTGCCTGCGGGCTGACCCGGCGATGGTTCCTGTACCGCTTCCAGTCTGAAGGGATTATCAGCAAAAGCGCCTCGGTAATCGGCATAGGGCAGCGCAAAAGCTCTGATATTTAGAAATGTTCCGTCGGTGAGATAAACCTCTCCGTGACGGGTATCAGAATAACCGTAGTAAAGTACGTAAGGAATATATATGTGAAACGCCGATCCAAGCGTAGGATGATTTACCACAGTTGATGAAACAAGCGAATAGATTCTGCTTTCTCTCGAAATAGGGACGCCGTTTAGTATACGCATTTCATCGCCATTAATCGCGTTCCATTCACCGGCGCGGTAAGCGTAATTGTCGGAACGCATCGTTGGATCACGAGTAGTTTCCGTTAAAAGCACCGAGGAGATATTAGGCTTTTTTCTGATAAACAGGTGATAACCGCCGTCAGGTCTTAATTCAAGTATCAAATCTCCTGTTGAAATGCTTAAATCCTGCCCAAATATTGAAAACGCAAGGAAGGTAAAGATAATTTTGATGAAAAAACATTTTTTCATTCTATATTATCGGAATTTTAAGTTAAAATATGAGCAGATACGAATTTTCACGGATTTTATTATTCTGGGGCAGTAGAGTAATTCTAAAATTTACCACGAACCACACGAAACAAAGAACAAAGAGCAAAGAACAGAGAGCAAAGAACAAAGAAGAAAGAGCAGAGAGCGTAGATTACGGACTGAACTTTGTTCTTTGTTAATTGTTCTCTGTTCTTTGTTTATCGGCGGTTGAATTAAAATGAGTAAAAAAGTATTATTTATATATGAACTCTATCGAACTTGCGCAGCAAGAAATGGCGAAAGCTTATGACCCTAAATGTTTTGAAGATCGTATTTACGCCTTATGGAAAGAATCGGGCGCGTTTGCTCCTAAGACAGCGGAAAACAGCTCGAAGCCGTTATCGCAGCAGCAGGATGATAAATTTGTCGTTGTAATTCCTCCGCCGAATGTTACAGGCGTTTTGCATCTTGGGCACGGGCTTAATAACAGCTTGCAGGATATAATTGTACGTTTTCACAGGATGAGAGGCGTTCCGACCCTCTGGGTGCCGGGCACCGATCACGCGGGGATTGCTACGCAGAATGTTGTTGAGCGTAAACTGAGAGAAAAAGGGCAAAGCCGCCGTGAGTTAGGGCGGGGAAAATTCCTTGAAGAGACATGGAAAATAAAAAATGAGCATCACGCGATCATCACAAAACAGCTTGAAAAAATAGGGGCAAGCGTTGACTGGAACCGCGAGCGTTTTACAATGGATGAAGGACTTTCTCGCGCTGTCCGCGAAGTTTTCGTAACTCTCTACGAGCGCGGGCTTTTATATAAAGGAAATTATCTTGTAAACTGGTGCACATCCTGCGGCACCGCTCTCGCGGACGATGAAGTTGAACATGAAGATATAAAAGGCGCAATGTACCATCTTCGCTATTTTTTTTCTGAAGACAAGGAAAAATACATTGAGATTGCCACAACACGGCCCGAAACGCTGTTAGGTGACACCGCAGTCGCCGTGCATCCTGAAGATGAGCGTTATGCCGCTTTCAAAGGCAAAAAACTCCGCCTGCCTCTTACAGAAAGAGAAATCCCGCTCATTTTCGACGGGTACGTTGAACGATCTTTCGGAACGGGAGCGTTAAAGGTTACGCCCGCCCATGATCCAAACGACTGGGAACTCGGAAAAAGGCACAACCTCCCGGTAATCAATATATTGAATCCGGACGGTACGTTAAGCGATGAAGCGCCGCCAAAATACAGGGGGCTTCCCGTAAAAAAAGCGCGCGCTATTGTAATTGAAGATTTAATCGCGGGCGGCTGGTTTGTAAAAGAAGAGCCTCTCAAACACTCTGTCGGGCACTGTTACCGCTGCCATACGGTAATAGAGCCGTTCCTCTCCGAACAGTGGTTTGTAAAAATGAAACCGTTAGCCGAAAAAGCTCTTGCCTGCTGGCAGAGAGGCGAGATAATTTTCTATCCGAAAAAATGGGAAAACACCTACAAGCACTGGATGGAAAACATTCGCGACTGGTGCGTCAGCCGCCAGCTCTGGTGGGGACACCGTATCCCCGCGTGGACATGCGCCGCCTGCGGCAAACTGACAGTTTCACGTAACGACATCGCCGCCTGCCCCGATTGCGGGAGCGCGAATGTTGAGCAAGACCCTGATGTGCTTGATACTTGGTTTTCAAGCTGGCTTTGGCCGTTCAGCACATTAGGCTGGAATGAAAATACTCCCGATCTTCAGCGCTACTACCCCACTACCGCGCTTATCACGGCGTACGACATCATTTTCTTCTGGGTCGCCCGTATGATCATGGCAGGGCTTGAGTTTACCGGGAAGGCGCCGTTCCGCGACATATACATTCACGGTCTTGTGCGCGACAAACAGGGGCGCAAAATGAGCAAGTCCCTCGGTAACGGACTTGATCCTTTAGAGCTTGTCGATGAGTTCGGCGCGGACGCGATGAAGTTCACCCTTGCTTTCATGTGCGCTGCAGGGCAGGATGTTTTAGTTGACAAAGAATCTTTTAAAATGGGATCAAAGTTCGCAAATAAAGTGTGGAACGCAAGCCGCTATATTCTGATGAACCTAAATGAATGTCAGATAACAGAAAATCCAAAACTGATTTCCGCGGACAAGTGGATTTATTCGCGTCTTAACAGCGCTGCTAAAACGATGCGGGAAGCGTTTTTATCATACCGTTACAATGACGCGGCTATTACAGCTTACGAATATTTTTGGAACGATTTCTGTGACTGGTATGTCGAAGCGACAAAACTTTCGATAAAAAGCGGGGACTCGCAGGAAAAAAGCCGCGCTGCCGCTATCCTTCTTGATGTTTTAACCGAGTCTTTGAAATTGCTTCATCCTCTTCTTCCCTTTTTAACTGAGGAAATATTTCAAAAAATTTCCGCATTGCGAAAGACGGAGAACAAAGAACAGAGAACAAAGCTTTTAATTGATAGCAGGTATCCTGAATATGATGAGAAATTGTATTCTCCCGAAGAAGAAAAAAATTTCGCGGCTTTACAATCGCTTGTAGGCATGATTCGCACATTACGAAGTGAATGCGGAATAACTCCTGAGAAAAAATTACCGATACTAATACGCGCTTCTTCAGAAACGAAAAAACCTTTCAAAGAGTACGAAGGACTTATAAAACTTCTTGCGGGAATCGGAGAGCTGTCGATTGAAACAGCAGGCGCGTCAGAGCGTCCGTCAGGTTCAATCGGCATGGCAGGCGCAGGATTTGAGGTGTTCGTATTTATCGCGCAAGCTGTTGATATAACTGCGTTAAAAAAGAAATTTGCCAATGATCTTGAAAAAGACAGAAAATATATCGAATCGTTACGCACAAAGCTTTCTAACGATCAATTTGTAAAAAACGCTCCTTCGGAGCTTGTGAGCGATCAGAAAGCGAAGCTTGAAGAAACCATTCTTCGAACCGGAAAATTTGAAAATTATATAAGGGACCTATAATGAACAGCGAACAAACAGACCAGTTAAGCGAAACATGTCTTGCTCCGTACATACAGGTTGCGACAGCTTTAATCGGCAAATCACGCGAAGGAGGCGGAAATATGTTCCGCCATCAGCTTGATACAATGTCAATCCTGATTGATTATAAATATATCAATTCAGTATTGCTTAAGGCGTCTCTCATTCATGATGTCATTGAAGACATCCCCGAATTCAATCATAATGTTTTACTGTCCATTGATTTTGAAAGCCAGGATGTTTTTAAACTGGTTCAGGAAGTAACACGGCGCATCGGAGAATCGAAATCGGATTTTCTTACTCGAATAAGAGAAAAAGGATCCGGTAACGCGAAAATTTTGAAAGTAGCGGATCGAATTTCAAACATGATTTCATTAGGCTTTGTCAATGATCTTGAATTTGTTGATCGATATATAAAAGAAACCGAAAAATATATTCTTCCGCTCGCTGAAGAAGTAAACAAAGATATGCTGATTGAACTTACAGACCTTGTAAAATCAAGAAAAAAATATCTTGATGATTTCCGTAATTTAGAAAATTTTATAGTTAAATATACTACGGAGGTTTAGCCGTATTTGAATTATTCACTGGAAAATATTAAATCTCCTTATGATATAAAAAAGATGTCATTCCCGGAGTTAAATCGGCTTGCCCAGGAAATAAGAGAACAGATTATCGCTGTTGTTTCGGCTAACGGCGGGCATCTTTCGGCTAACCTTGGAGTAGTTGAATTAAGCATCGCGCTGCACTATGTTTTCGATTCGCCTGCCGACAAAATTGTATGGGATGTTGGGCATCAGTGTTACGCGCATAAACTTCTTACAGGACGCCTGTCTTCATTTGCGCAGCTCCGTAAACACGGCGGATTGGCGGGTTTTCCGAAACGCAGCGAAAGCCCGCATGATCCTTTTAACACGGGGCACGCTTCCACATCAATTTCCGCCGCCCTCGGCCTTCTTGCCGCAGATCGGATTCATGGCGGAAAAAACCGCTCTATTGCGGTAATCGGAGACGGCGCACTTACAGGCGGGCTTGCCTATGAAGCGCTCTCTCACGCCGGTCATCTTGGACTGCCGCTGGTCGTTATCCTCAATGATAATAAAATGTCCATCAGCCGCAATGTTGGAGGTCTATCAAAATATTTAAGCCGCCTTTCCATGAAGGAAAAATACCAAACATTTCGCCGACATTTTGACGCTATAGCAAAAAAAATTCCTTTTATAGGACAAGCGTTTTTCAATCTAGTAGTCAGATTAAAAAGAGCCGTAAAAGCCGTCTTCTACATTGACAATTTTTTTGTCGATCTTGGCTTTGAATATGTAGGTCCCATCGGAGGTCACAACATTCAGGCGCTGATCAATGTTTTACAGGATGTCCGCAAACTAAACCGTCCTGTTGTTGTCCATGTAATCACCCGTAAAGGCAAAGGTTTCAATCAGGCGGAAAACCATCCAGACAGCTATCACGGCGTTACATCTTTTTCGGTGGACGAAGGAATCGCTTCATCTCCAAAAATAAACGCAAATGAAGGCGATAATGCCGTTATCTGCAAAAAAAAGACATTTACCGAAGCCTTTTCCCAAATTATAAAGAACGCCGCTGAAAAAGATTTGCGCATAACAGCGGTTACAGCGGCGATGAAAACAGGCACAGGCTTATCGGAATTCGCTGAAAGCTATCCGAATCGTTTTTTTGATGTAGGTATCGCAGAGGGGCACGCTGTTACCTTCGCCGCTGGACTTGCCGCTAACAATCTGAAACCGGTAGCCGCCATTTATTCAACTTTCATACAACGCGCTGCCGACCAGATAATCCACGATACAGCCCTTCAAAAACTTCGCGTAGTTTTCGCCCTTGACAGATCCGGCTTTGTCTCCGCAGACGGCGAAACGCATCAGGGACTTTACGATATCGCTCTTTTCCGCAGCGTACCTAATATGACAATTCTCGCTCCGGCTAGCGAGAATGAATTGCGTTTAATGATGGAGTGGGCAGTTAATTGTTCTTTGCCTTCCGGTCCTGTGATCATTCGTTATCCGAAAGCGGTTTGTCCTGATGAGGTCGAAGCTTTTTCTCAGCCGGTTGAGTTAGGGCGCGGGGTATTTGTTTCAAAGAACGAAGGGGCTGAAGTTTGTCTTGCTTTTACGGGGAGCCTTTACAGTGAAGCTGCCACAGCGGCAGTAATTCTTAAAGAGAGCGGCATTGACACAGCGCTTTACAATCTTCGCTTTTTGAAACCGTTAGACGAAAAATATCTTGCCCAACTGATGAACGATTACAAATTGACAGTTTTTATTGAAGAGGGGATGAGAGAAGGCGGGTTCGGCGAATACGCGTGCGCCCTTGCTTCAAGGCAGGGAGTTAAATCAAAGACCGCGGTGCTGGCTGTCGAGAGCAGTTTCTTTGAAGAGGATAAGGCGCTTGGAACCAGAGAGGAGCTTTTGGCTATCAGCGGTCTTGACGGGAAAGGGATTGCCGGGGCGGTGAAAAAGATGTTTTGTCTATTAGATAGATAGGAAAGAAGATTTCTCGCAAAGACGCAGAGATCGAGGAGAACGCGAAGTTATTGTTAGATATATTATCTTATTCTTCTAAATAAATTTACTTCGAAGTATAATAACTGAATTACGGGACTCTAGCAAAACTGAAGTTTTGCTAGAGCCTCTTAAATGAAGAATTTTGTTTAGGCAGCCAACCTACAGGAGCGCTAATTACATTACCATTGTAGGTTACTTGTTCCGGCATTAGGGATTTTTTCAAGTCTCTGTCTTGTATCTTTTTAAAGTAGTCGGCGTGTTGTTTTAGGTTCATTGTGGACTGGTTTTGCGGTACGATTATTCCAACCTTTTCAATAGGACAGAGTTTTTTTAGTTTGGTTATTACGGGGGCAAAGTCGCTGTCGCCTGACAGGATTAGGGCTGTGTCGAATTTGTCCGTCATGCCGTCAGCAAGTAATGTGATGGCTATATTTATATCGGTTTTCTTTTCTTCGTGGGATTGGTAACGTTATGCGCATAACGGACATCTTCTATTACGGATTGTGAATTTGCCTAATATATCTTTTACGCCTGCGGTGCGGATGGGGTGAATGTATAGAAGGTGTTTTTTGGCTTTTTCTGGTTTCCATGTTGTTAGGGCAGTGAAATAATATACGGCGGAGATTTCTTCTGTTTTGGGATTGATGATTCGTTTGGATAGTTCCATGAGGTTGAGCCAACGGTTGGTTGGATGGGCGAATTGAAGTGTGCTGTGATATAAATTAAAACCGTCTATGTAAACACTTACTCTGGTTTTTGGCATTCGATAACCTTTGAGCAAAAAAAATGCCAGGCACACTGCCCGGCGGGGGCAAGCATACGTCTCTTCGGGCCGTTTGCCGAAAGGAAATGATTTTACGCGCCGCCATTCAGCAGCTAACGTCATCAATAGTGCTTGCGGGTACATTCATAATATATGGTATTTTGGAAATGGTCAAGTTGACGTAATACCTCACGTAGAATCTAATCCTAAGAGGTCTGATGCCTCAAGATAAAAATCTAACCATACGGAAAGTGAAATAATACCGATAAAACGATTTATCGGGGTAAGTATGGAGTTAGATTTGAAAGACAGAAAAAAATTAACAGCGGTTACGGCAAGAAAGTATGGTACTGCAGAAAAGAAAAAAAAGACCAAGATCCTTGACACTTTCATTGAGCAGACGGGATTTAACCGGAAATACGCGATTCACATTCTCGCCAACGAAGGCAGAATAAAACCTGCCGGGAAAAAAGTAAGAGCGAAAATAACGCATAAGATTAAAAAGAAACGTGTATACCCTGTGACCTATGACAAAGCGGCACAAGAGGCGCTGGCGCTCATCTGGGAGGCATTTAACTGGCAATACGGGAAACTGCTTGCGCCGTTTTTGCATGCGAATATCGACTGCATAACTAGTCGCTCCTTAAAATTAACATAAGTCTATATACCACAAAGAAATAAGCACCAAAAAGTGTAGCTAAAAAAGACCTGAAGTTATATAATTATCTCATAAAATCGGAAAAAAAGGAATGCTAAAAACAAGTTTTTTATGAAAGGCACATTACCCGACCAAACCCAGCGTGAAATGTTTCGTCCTATGTTATGCGACATGATAGACCCAAATCACGAATTGGCGCTGTTAGCGGACAAAATCAAATGGGATTATTTTGAAAGTGAATTCAGTTCTCTGTATTCGAATGTAGGTTAGGCCGCAGTCCCCATCAGGCTGATTGTAGGCTGCCTTATATTAAAGCAGCTAAAAAATCTGGGAGACGAAACGCTCGCCAAGTCATGGATAGAAAATCCGTATATGCAGTATTTTTGCGGGATGAGGTGCTTGCGAACCTTCGGTTCGAGAGCATCGGTTTCCGTTTAACCCCAGCGACTTCGTCCACTTTCGCAAATGGATCGGAGAAAGCGGATTTGAAAAGATAATCGCCTACAGCGTGCAGGTACATGAGGAAGAAAAAGACGGGAGAAAAGCGTCGTCCGCAACAGAGGCGAAGTGGCATTTATCCGATACTACAGTACAGGAAAACAACATAACATTTCCGACAGACGCGAAATTATGCAAGAAGGTAATAGACCGCTGCAACCGGACAGCCGGGAATGCGGGAATAAAACTGAGACGGAGTTACCGCAGAGAAAGCAAACAGCTGCTTAGGGACAGTTACAACGGGAAACATCCGAGACGGATGAAACGCGCAAAAAAAGCGCGGAAACGGCTGAAAACCATAGCAAACGCGCAGATTCGGGACTTAAAGAGGAAAATGAATGCGGAGCAAACGGCAGCGTATCATGATAAGCTGGAGCTTTACATACGGGCAGTGAACCAACAGCATCATGACCATGATAAAGTATACAGCTTACACAAGCCGTTCACACGGTGCATAAGCAAAGGCAAGGCGCATAAACAGTACGAGTTTGGGAACAAGGTAGGCATAATCGTTACCGGCAATAAAGGGCGAAAAATAATCACGGCAGTTAAAGCATTCGTAGATAATCCGTATGACGGTCACACGGTGGAACCTCTTTTAGAGCAGATGGAACGAAACGGATGGCGGCTGCCGA
>Ga0209755_10006631_pt1 | contig 12745 bp, 14 predicted proteins | sample TergutCo191P1_FD_187301 | JGI IMG/M metagenome (GOLD analysis project Ga0209755, IMG submission 187301) | Cornitermes sp. P1 segment gut microbial communities from Petit-Saut dam, French Guiana - Co191P1 (SPAdes) (version 2) | ecosystem: Host-associated > Arthropoda: Insects > Digestive system... | reverse complement strand
GCCAGCGCTGTGAATATCGCAAACACCGTTGTGGTCAGCGTATCAATGCGGCCAACCATGTCCTTTGGCGGGATTTTTTGTTCCAACGACCGGTACACAACACCCGATGCGCTTCTGAATGTTGCAAACAACACCACAATCATCAGTGCGACATTGAATTCTTGAGCGATCACTTGTACAAAAACAATCCGCATAATCCCGGCAAGCACAAACAAAAACAAAAACAGAAGTCCGATTTTAATATGCTTACCAAAAATACCCACCACCGTGGACGCGATCACACCGCCAATCATGCCGACAACACTAACCAGAATATAACCTCTTGCACCCGCATGATATTCGATGAACTCCGGCATGTTGATGATGGAAACCTGCGTGATGACTGCCATCACCACAAAGATAATAACAATGTACAACAAAACATTGCGGCGCAAAAACGTTACGCCTTCTTTTAAGTCCATGATGTATGTTGTTTTTTGATGTTCCGATGTATCGTTTTTGGGATTTTTTAAAAACAATGTAAATACAAACGACAGCACCAAGAATCCACCGGACAATCCGAAGATATACGTAAAATCAAACATATCACCCATAAAAGTCATGATGATAAACGCAATCGCCAATCCGCCAAGGTACGAAACCGTTTGAATGGAGGCGTTGGCTTCCATGATTTTATCTTCATCCACAATATGCGGAATAAGCGCATTTCCAGCCGGTGACATGAAAAATACCGTAACGGAATAAATAAATATTAAAACAAACATATAGATAACGCTTAAATCACCTTGCACCATGATAAAAATCAGCATTGCCAACACAATGATTTCAATAAATGTGGTGATGCGGATGATGTTAACTTTGTTCTTTCGGTCAACAATAGGCCCTACGGCAAAGGAAAAAATAAACGGCACCGACATCAAGAAGCCCGTAATGCCTGTATATAATGGATTGCGGTAAATCATATGCATTGAAAGCAGCATAAACATGGAAAAAATTCCACCACCCAAACTTGCAAAGAGTGAATGTCCCAGAAAAATACGAAACTGTGTGTTGCCTTTGATTAATGCCATCATAATTAATCGCCTCCTGATTTAATTTTTCATATTATAACGGAAATCATACAAAAAGACCATGATTTATCTCAGCCATGGTCATTCATCTTAAACAACATCACATTCTGACTTCATCAATTGGTTTGATGGGGATATAACAGGTAATCGTGGTGCCATGATCCAATTTACTTTTAAGTTCTATTTTGCCTTTATGATGTTCTGTAATATGCTTGACAATAGACAAACCCAAACCGGTGCCGCCGGTTTGTTTTGACCGTGATGAATCAACGCGATAAAAACGCTCAAAGACATGCTCTAACTTGTCTTCCGGGATGCCGATGCCGGTATCCGAGACCGAAATTTCACAAATATCACCCAATGTATTGATAGAAAGTGTGCACTCCCCACCGGGTGTGTTGTATTTAATCCCGTTGATTAGCAAATTGCTCATCAGTTCATCCAAGAGCCGTGCATCAGCCGTTACCATTGTTGGCGCACCGACAAGCAAGAGTTCGATGTTGTTTTCTAACGCACGATCACGCAGGGATTCTACGATGTTGTGTGCCACTTGAAAAATATCAAAAGTGGTAAAGTCACTTTTTGCTTTCGATTCATCAAATTCAGAAAGCCTGATAATATCGTTAATGACATAAACAAGGCGTGTGGAATGTTCTAAGATTTTTTCAGCCGAACGCTGAACATCTTCCGGTGCAATCATGCCATGCGCCATCATTTCAGAAAGTGCGGATATGGATGTAAGCGGTGTTTTCAGCTCATGAGAAACATTCGCAGAAAATTCTCTGCGCTGTGCTTCTGCCTTGTGCTGGTTGGTCATGTCGATGAAAAAAATGACCGCGCCATTATTTTTTCCATCCGAGAAAACAGGATTAAAATAAATCATATATTTTTTTTCATTGCGGCTAAATGAGCGTTCCAAGTGTTCACCTTTTAAACAACGCTTCACCGCATCTGTAAACTCAGGGTCACGATAAATTCTTATAAAATTTTTATGAATCAATTCAGCGCGTTCTGATAAATTAAAAATATCCTTCACGGCTTTATTAACAGACAATACATTGCCGCGCTCATCTAGCAGAACCAAGCCTTCTTGCATGTTGGCAATAATGGCTTCAATGGTTTCGGCACGGGTTCTTAAAATATGTAATTGTTCTTCGTTGTCGGCTTTATAGGCGGCGATGGCAGAAAAATACGGCCAAAATTCTTCATAAGTGGTTTTGCTTTCGGTGTTTGATGTAAAAATATTATTGACAGGTGCCATGATGCGGCGCGTCAATCTGCGCGCGATGGTGATGGCAATGGTGAGCACCAAGACAGAGGCAATAATAACCGCAGGCAGCAGTGTTGTGATGATAGAATACATAGTCGCATTTTGATCCGAGGCAAAAAGTGTGACCGCAAACAGTCCTGCAAGTAAAAACACACAGACCATGATGATGATGGCAAAAGATATAAAAATTCGTCGCTGCACTCGTCCTCACAAACTCCATTCCGTCGTCCGAACATACGTCATTCCGTTGCGTCCGCCTTTGGCGGACATTCACTGTATTGCGTTGTTCGTCCTCTTCCCCCCAAAGCGTTGCTTTGTGGGGGCCCCATCAAACTCCATTCCGTTGCGTCCGACTTTGGCGGACATTCACTGTATTGCGTTGTTCGTCCTCTTCCCCTCAAAGCTTTGCTTTGCGGGGGACTCAAATTCTACTCCATTATATTAATCGCCCAGTTTGTAGCCAACATTGCGGATGGTCTTGATGTATTGACCGTTTTCGCCCAATTTGGTTCGCAGCGCTTTGATGTGCATGTCCAATGTGCGGGACTCGCCTTCAAAATCAAAGCCCCAAACCGTTTGCAAAATTTGATCTCGTGATAGAACCATATCAGCGTTCAGCATTAAATAATACAGCAGTTCGTATTCTTTAAATGTCAAATTCACGACCGCATCGTTTGAAAACACCGTCCGTGAATTGTGCCGAATTTCAATGCCGCGATATAAATATTCGTTGTTGTTTTCTTTTTTGCTGCGCCGCATTAATGCCTTAATGCGCGAGATAAGCTCCATGACACCAAAAGGTTTTGAAATATAATCATCCGCGCCCAAATCAAGTCCGATAATTTTGTCGTGTTCACTGGATTTTGCAGTCAGCATGATAATGGGTAGTTGTTCAAATTCGCGCGTTTTACGCAACTTTTTAAGGATTTCGAGCCCGCTGACACTCGGAAGCATAATATCCAAAATAAGCACATCCGGCGGATGTGCTGTTTTATCGTCCAGTGCACTAAAAAAACTATCGGCATTGTCAAATCCGCGTGCCTTATACCCCATGGTTTCAATAGCGTACGTTACGATGCCGCGAATATCATCATCGTCCTCTACAATCCAAATAAATGCCATATCTACTTCCCTTCGCGGTGTTCGTTTGCAGATTCACCCTGCTTGCCTGTAATAGAGAAAACCACCCACTCGGCAATATTTGCCGCATGATCACCAATGCGCTCAAAATACTTTGCAATCATTAAAAGGTCAATGGCTTGCTCACCACAGGAATGATCGATGCGCAACAGTTCAATTAAATCAAATTTAACGGTATCAAATAGCTGATCCACGACATCGTCATATTCAATCACGGCATTTGCCATCTCAAGATCTTTGTTAATAAACGCATCCACGGCTTGCGTCACCATTTTTACAGAAGCGGTTGCCATTTGCGGAATATGAATAAGCTCTTTAATATAAGGGGTTGTGCCAATCATTAACACTATTTCGGAAATGTCGCGTGTTTGATCACCAATACGCTCCATATCTGTAATCATCTTTAGTGCCGCAGAAATCATCCGCAGATCCTTTGCGACGGGTTGTTGTTGCAATAAGAGTTTGAGGCATAGTGCTTCAATTTCTTTTTCTTTATTGTCTACTTCTTGTTCAAGCACAATGACCCGTTTTGCAACTTCGCCATCTTGATCAAGCAATGCTTGATTGACAAGTGTGATGGATTTTTCCACCAACGCACCCATCTCCAGCATTTTATCATTTAAATCTTGCAATTGTTCATCAAATCTCCGCATATACGGTACCTCCATTCATAAATTTTTCCGTTACTTACCCTCTCGTGCCAATGGCACTGGCCGGGTGGCCCTCGCTTCCGCTCGCCTGCTTTGCAGGAGTCTACCCTCTCGTGCCAATGGCACTGGCCGGGTGGCCAATTTTACCCAAATCTGCCGGTAATATAATCTTCTGTACGTTTGTCCTTGGGCAACGAAAAGATTCGCTCCGTATCACCGTATTCAATCAGTTCACCCAAGAGGAAAAACCCGGTGGTGTCTGAAATACGCACCGCCTGCTGCATGTTATGGGTCACGATGACAATCGTGTATTTTTCTTTTAATTTAATCGCCAACTCTTCAATCTTTGCGGTTGAAATCGGATCCAGTGCCGATGTCGGCTCGTCCATCAAAAGCACATCCGGTTCGGCGGCAAGTGCTCTGGCAATACACAAACGTTGTTGCTGTCCGCCGGAAAGAGACAATGCTGATTTTTTTAACCGGTCTTTTAATTCATCCCAAATCGCCGCATCACGCAAGGATTTTTCAACGATTTCAGACAATTTAAACTTTGAACGAATACCATGTACACGCGGTGCATACGCAACATTGTCAAACACGCTCATCGGAAACGGGTTGGGTTTTTGAAATACCATCCCCACGCGTTTGCGCAACATATTTACGTCAATATTACCATAAATATCGGTGCCATCAAGCAAAAATTCACCGGTGATTTTACATCCGTCCACCAAATCATTCATGCGATTGAGACTTTTGAGCAGTGTGGATTTACCACAACCGGACGGACCAATGAACGCCGTAATTTCTTTATCGGCAATGTCCATGTTGATGTCCTTTAGTGCCTGAAAATCATTGTACCATAAATTGACATTTTTTAATGCATAATTACTCATATTTACCCCTTCTTCAGCCGCTTTCCTATAAAGTTGGCGAATGTGTTTAATATTAATATAACCACCATCAACACCACTGCTGTGGCATATGCACGGTTCATGTCCGTGCCTTCAACGGTAATGGTGTACATAAATACGGCAAGTGTTGACGATGAACTGAACAAATTCTGAGGAATCCCGACCAGTGTACCCGCAGTAAGAATGAGCGCGGCGGTTTCACCCACAATGCGGCCGATTGTCAAAATAACAGAGGCCAGTATTCCGGGAATCGCAGAAGGTAAGACGGTTTTGGCAATGGTATAAAATTTTCCGGAACCTAAAGCATAACTGCCTTCACGATACGGCATGGGCACCGATTTTAACGCTTCTTCAGAAGACCTGATGATGATGGGCAACACCATAATGGCAACGGTACAAACCCCTGCCATGATGGACCACGACCACCGTAAAATGATGACATAAAATAAAAAACCAAACAAACCATAGATAATTGAAGGGATTCCGGAAAGCGTTTCAATCGCCATGCGTATAACTTTAACGACACGAGAACCTGTTTTGGAATATTCATTTAAATAAATTGCAGAGCCAATCCCTACAGGAACGGCAATCATCAAGGTCAATCCCACCACAATAAATGTCGTGATGACCATCGGTATGATCGTCTGTCCGCGCGGTGCGCTGACATCAAAAAGAAAATCTAATGTAATATGTTGCAGCCCATTAATTAAAATATACATAAGAATACCCAGCAAACAGACAATGGTGATGCCAATGCCCAAATACGTTTTTATATGTCTTAGTATATTTTTTACATCCCGCATCATCGTGTCACCGCATTCCTTTTTAATCTTTGGGTTTATTTAGTATTGTCAGTACGATATTTAAACCAATAACAACCGTAAAAAGCACCACGCCGATACCAAAGAGCATGTTTTGATGCAGCCCGGTTGCATAACTCATCTCCAGTGCAATGGCGGCTGTCATTGTGCGTGCAGGTTCAAGGATTCCGCCGGGGATAAACGGCGCGTTGCCGATGACCATAATGATGGCCATAGTTTCACCGATTGCACGCCCGACACCCAGCACATAAGATGCCGAAATCCCGGAACGCGCTGCCGGTACAACGATATCATACACCGCTTCTGTTTTGTGGCATCCCAGCGCAAGTGCACCTTCAAAATAATACGACGGCACGGCACGAATCGCCGCTTCCGATAAATTAATAATCGTGGGTAAAATCATCACCGACAAAATAATAATCGCCGCCAGCACAGAATTTCCGGGTCCGCCAAAGGTGTTTCTTATAAACGGGACAATAACCACGATGCCGAAGAAGCCATAAAGCACCGAAGGGATGCCTCCGAGTAGTTCCACCATTGTTTTTAGTGGTCGGTAGATTTTCTGCGGACAAAACATGGATAAATACACCGCACACCACAACCCCACACGAGAACCGATCACAAATGCCATCACCGTTGTCACTGCGGACGTAAAGATGAACGGGAAAATACCGTATTGCATGATCACCGGACTCCATGTTGTGCCGGTGAGAAAATTAATAATGCCACTTCGATGATGGCCGGAACACCACGGCTAAAAATAAAAAAGATGATGATGAACAACATCACGACTGCCGTAAGTGCGCACAACATGAACACAATGCGCATGATGATTTCGGAATATTCAATTTTTGATCCGGCATTGTTTGCGCCCGTCATGACACAAACCGTACATATCCGGATTTGCGCACCACAGATTGCCCTTCATCAGATAAGATAAACGCAACAAAGTCACGTGCGGCATCGGACAAATCATCCATGACACCGATAAAAAATGTGTTTGCAAAAGCATATGTGCCTTCGAGGACGGCTTGTTCGGAAAAATGCACACCATTAATGGACACGGCATCAAACCCCGGTGCAACCACACCGGTCGTCACATACCCGATTGCATTCGGATTGTCGGATACCGCCGCAATCACAGCGCCGGTGCCTTGGCAAATAATGGCGCGCCGAGATACGGCACTTGCCATGATGACTTTATCCCTAACTTGATGGGGATCTTGCACCGATGCAAAGGTTTCAAAGGTCGTCCTGATTCCGGAACCTTCTTCACGTGATACGACTGTAATCTCGTGATTATTGCCGCCCAGTGCTTGCCAATTGGTGATTTCACCACGAAAAACAGCCGTGATTTCTTCCAGTGATAAATTCCGAACAGGATTATGAGGATGCACCACAACCGCAATACCGTCGATGGCGAAAGCAATGGGCATAATGCCCTGCGCTTGTTCATCTTGTGTGATTGCGCGTGAAGACATGGCGATATCACTAACCCCTTGCAGCGTCGCGTTGATGCCGGCAGATGTGCCCAGTTCCTGCACTTCGATTGACACTCCGCGATGTTCCGCTTCAAAGACCAATGCAAGTTCACGCATTACCGGTGTCACGGTCGTTGAACCGGCAACAATAATCGTGTTTGTGTGCCCACCGGATGCATCATTAGGTCTGCACGCGGCGGTGAACAACACTATATTCATGAACATGAATACCAACAGAAACCGTTTCACACACATGCACTCCTCGCCTAACATACTGAGTCCTATCAACAGTTTACCAAATATGCGTAAAAAATAAATAGCAGCAATGTAAAGAATATGTAAAATTTATAAAAATGTTCATTTTACATTTTTGAAGATTTCGATAATATTGTCTATGCGTGCATAAATTTCATCTTCATATTTTTTTGCACATGTATCAAATAGTTCCACCACCGGTTGGTTCTTCACAATATTCCATTTTCCCGCAACAAAACCATCCACGGCAATGGTGGGCAAACAAATCCCGGATGATAGCACCACTTGTTTTTTATAGATGGACGGCAAGCTTAAACGGTTGTCCACCGTATAAGCGGAAAGCACCGGATCAAAACCGGACAACAGCGTCATTTCCGGGATCTCACATACATCTTGTCCGTCATCAACATAATAAAATGTTTTGCGCCCCAATTCAATGCGTGCATACTCATCAAGGTTTAAAGTTTCAATGTATTTAGCGGCGTCTTTGTTTAAACTAAAAAACCATGCGGCATCCGCAAGCGTTGCAGGACCATAGGTTTTAAAATATCGTTTTAATAATCCGGGCATCACATCCGCAAAGGTTTGCGTCGGCTCTGCGCTGATCAGTTCAAAGTCGCGGCTTGTCATGCTTTTAAATGCAACCCGGCCTTGATCCGCAAGCAATACAAAAATACCACCCCATGAATTAAACACCGAATCCAGCAGACGCGGTTCATAACTGGTGGATAAAATTTCACGAAACTCTTTGCGGCTGCACACCCCATCTTCCATTAAATTGATGATGAGTTCCGAAATTTCACGAATGGGTTCTTCGCCATGACTGTTCATCAGCCATGAATAATATCCGTCTTTCGTATCACCGACATTCAGCGCCAGCAAAGTAGAAAGATCTTCATATACGACTCCGTTTAGCCGGCCATACAACCATGTTTTGGTCAGCCGGTGCTTGATGCTGTGCACATCCGCACCGCGGATAATTGCAGAAAAGACCACATTGCGGTAAAACCAACAATGCAGCCCCATTAAATCATGTGCCAAACTTTCCAAATCTTCACAACGCCGAGACAGATACAAATGATGCATCCGCCGCCGAATAATGTTTTCAATAATATTTTTATCGTGCATGTTATAAAACAATCTTTGGTTTTTCGTGATTTTTGCGGTACAGCACAAAACGCCCGCCAATCACTTGCACCACGTCTGCGCGGGATTTTTCAGCCAGTTCTTCTGCGGCTTCATGCACAGAAACCGGTGATGAATCCAGCACATGCAGTTTAATCAGCTCGCGCGCCGTCAAGGCTTCGTCCACTTGATGAACGGTTTCATCCGAAATGCCATTTTTACCAATTTGAAAAATAGTGTCTGTTTTATTGGCCAGTGCACGCAGCTTCGCGCGTGTTTTTGAATTTAACATGGATTGTTGAATCCTCCTTGAATGATATCAATGCCTCTTTTCGCCGGCTGAGAAAAAAGTCATCCCAATTTGTACCGAATGTATGATACCTATTATAAACAAAGCGATGACAATTATCCAGTAGCCCGCGCCGAATGCAATGCTGATCATCTCTTGTATGTTTATAAACAGGGCAAAGAACCCCAACATGTTGGTGATTGAATCATAAATCAGCGCCGGAACGGTGCGGATGATGACCCCGGCAATGACAATAAAAATGAGTGCCATTGCGGATGCAAATGTTTTGATGATTATAAATTTATTTAAAAGTGAAAACAACAATGTCAATAAAAGCATCACCAATCCAAGTACATATAAAACAACAGAAATAACAATACGCGGCACAACATCCCGCACCAAGTCATTATCCGTCAACATATTGAATACTTCGGAATCTACAATATTTACATCACCCATTTGGCTGCCGGAATCTTCAAAAACAGTCGCCACTGAAAAACTTGTTGTACGCGAAAAACCAAAAAACGACATGGTGACATGAATCGCCGGCATAAAAAACCCGGCAAAGGCGGCAAGACACAAGCCAATGACGAAATAGCGTAATATTTTATTTAATTTTTCATGTTGTTTTGATGATGTGGCTGTCAAAACATCTGTGTTGTTATAATTTTCTTCTGTGTTCATCTTTTAATTCCCATCATGAGTTATTATTGAAATATAAATTTCTAAATATATACGGTAAAGTCTTAGAACATGTGCCATGAAGCTGGAAATAATGTTATTGATGTTTATATTTTGTGTAATTTTCCGTGTACGGACACCAAAGCATACATTTCTGGCATAAAGTGCAACGTTTTCTAATCATCATTTCATCTCTCGTGGTGGTGGTGTTCCATGTTGTACCGCGCAAAGATTTTGCTGAACATACATCAGTACAAATATTGCAATCTCCGCATTGAGGCTGTGTCGGTATTTTACTCATGGTTACAAAGGGGGCTGTGGTCAAAACTTTTCCAAACATAACCGCACAACCATATTGTTCAGTAATCAATAAATTATTTTTACCTATAAAGCCTAATCCTGCATTAAGGACTACTGTTTTATGAGGTAGTCGTCCAAATTTTAATTTACCGACGCTACTGTACCCCTCAGCTTCTAGTAGGTCAGCCACCTTTATAGCAAGAGCGTCCATTTTACGCTCGGTGTTAATAATTTCTTTTGTCTTTGGCTTTTCATTAGCTCGCATTGCATTTATATATTCTCTTGATATCGCTTTACCAAAAAGAATCACGCACGAATACCCATCTACGGCATCTGCCGGCAACACAGAGGCATCAACAAAATATACAAAATCTGCACCCTTACGTATTATGTTATTTTCCCAAATTTTGTTGAGTGATCCAGACATGCTTTTTTCTCCTAGCTACTGACTTTATTTTTGAAGCATATCAAGGCTGTAATATATGTCCTGTTTTTGTTCGATTTGCCACGGCTGCAATGTCGAATTGTCTAACTTTTTGAACCCAACGCTTTCGTACATTCGTTGCGCAGGAATAAAGCCACTAGCTTTACTTGTAGATACAAAAATTTTTTCGCCGCCGTTTAGCATGATTCTATTTATCGCTTCTTGAAGTTGTAATTTGCCATAACCCTTACCTTTATGTTTTGTGATAATACAGTTATCACCAATTATTGCGTATACAGGTAAATTTCTTGGATCCCAACAAATGAAGCCAATAATTTCATCATCCAACGTTGTTATAATGCAGCAAGTGTCGGCGGTTTCTAAACCGACATAATCATAAAATAAGTTGTCATTACCACGCCATCTTTCTATTTCTACGTCTACAAGATTTTTGTCAAACGAGTATGCATCTGCCAACAAATCAGAAAACTTTAAGCGGTCATAATCACTGAGCTTGTGAAACTTAATGTCCATATTTTGATAACCTCCATATGCGCCTACTATAATTTTGCGCGTGCCTCACTCGTAGTGGTACATAAGTGTATCTTTGTCTTAAAAGCAATGGTATATTGCTGCCTTTTCAGCCTGTGACGTTATGTCTACCCTTTGTTGTACACATCCTATTATTCATCCGTATCCTATATTACAAAATCGCATTCAGCATTTCGGATATATTTTCTGCGCCATAAACTTTAAAGCCCTGCGGGATTTTTATTTTTGCCTTGTTTGCCAATGGCATCACACAGGATGTAAAACCTTGCCGCATGGCTTCTTGGATGCGCCGCTCCGGATGCGTGATGGCACGCAGTTCTCCCGCAAGCCCGACTTCACCCATCACCATGAGCTGCGGATTCAGTGCTTTATCACGGTAACAGGACGCCAGCGCCGCAACAATGCCGGCATCGGTCGCCGGTTCGTCGATTTTTAACCCTCCGGCAATATTGATGTACGCATCCTTGTCCGCAAGCCGAAACCCCGCGCGTTTTTCCAGCACCGCCATCAACATCACCATGCGGTTATAATCAAAGCCTGTTGATGTACGTCGCGCTACGGGAAACTGTGTGTTGGTAACAAGTGCTTGTACTTCCGTAAGCAGCGGACGTGTGCCTTCCATAGAACAAATCACGGCAGAACCCGAAATGTTGAGCGGTCTACCCGCAAGCATGTATGCCGATGGGTCGGCAATACCCGTCAGTCCGCGTTCCGTCATTTCAAACACACCGATTTCATGGGTTGAACCAAAACGGTTCTTTGCAGAACGGATGATGCGGTAGGAATCCTTGCCCTCACCTTCAAAATACAATACCGTATCCACCATATGCTCCAATACACGGGGGCCGGCAAGCGCGCCTTCTTTTGTGACATGACCCACCAACACCACGGCCATATTGTTTTGTTTTGCCAACGTAGTAAAAAACGCAGCACATTCGCGTACCTGCGTCACCGAACCGGGCAGTGATGTGATGTCTTCAATCCGCATGGTTTGAATAGAGTCCACAAACAACAATTGCGGCTGTACTTTTTCCGCGGCATCCTTTATCACAGATGCTTCTGTTTCAGACAATAAGTAACAACCCTCTGCATCTACTTGCAAACGATCCGCGCGCATTTTAATCTGCGATTCACTTTCTTCACCGGAAACATAAAGCACTTTATAATCTTTTGATGCCATCTGCTTGCATATTTGAAGGAGCAGTGTTGATTTTCCGATCCCGGGGTCGCCGCCGAGCAAAATCATGCCGCCGCTGACAATACCGCCGCCAAGCACGCGGTCTAGTTCTTCAATGTTGGTCGGGATATGCCCTTTGTTTGCAACCGGCAACACATCCCTAAGCCGCTTCGGCCCATCACTGACCGGCAATGCCGCCGAGGCACCTTTAACAGACTTCGCCGCACCGGCACCGCCCGGAAGCACTTGTTTAATTTTAAATTCTTTTAAAGTATTAAATTGTCCGCAAAATGGGCAGCGTCCAATCCAGCGTGATTGTTCACCGCCACATTCATCACATACAAACTTGGTCACGGATTTTGGCATGATAAAACCTCATTTATCCTATATATGTAGCAACATCATAATGCAAAGCACTGTGAAATGCAAGACAGCGCATTGCCTCAAATTAAATAGCCGCGAAAAAGAAACATAGCGTCAAATAAAAATAGCCGCGAAAATGAACCTCAAAAACAAGCGAGGTTCATATGGCAAGCGTGACAATGGCAACAAGAAGAGAGATAATCAAACGCTATGAGGCGGCGTATCTAAAAGCCGGG
>Ga0209755_10006630_pt1 | contig 12745 bp, 15 predicted proteins | sample TergutCo191P1_FD_187301 | JGI IMG/M metagenome (GOLD analysis project Ga0209755, IMG submission 187301) | Cornitermes sp. P1 segment gut microbial communities from Petit-Saut dam, French Guiana - Co191P1 (SPAdes) (version 2) | ecosystem: Host-associated > Arthropoda: Insects > Digestive system... | reverse complement strand
GGACATGATGCTACTAACCGTATAATAACGGAATTGTTGAGCGACAAGCGATATTCGCATATCAAAATCACAATCGCTCCACCGCCCATCGGCAAGGACTTTGCTGATACGGCAAAAGCAATACAGGATATGCCCGAGTTAGCACCGTTGAGCAAAATCTCGAACGACAAATTGACGCAATGACGGAAAATGGTGCAGAGAAAATTTTTACCGAAAAAGTCACAGGCAAAAAATTTGACCGCCCGGAGTTGATGCGCATGATAGATCAACTTCGTGACGGTGATATTGTTATTATTTCGGAATTAACCAGATTGAGCCGGAGTACAAAAGACCTCTTTACAATTGTTGAGCAGATTCAAGATAGAGGTGCCGATATACGTAGCCTAAAAGAAACCTGGCTTGATACGACTACTCCACATGGGAAACTGATGTTTACTATCTTTGCAGGACTAAGCCAATTTGAAGCTGACCTTACGGCACAGCGTACAAGAGAAGGGTTGGCTGCGGCACGAGCTAGGGGCAGAGTTGGAGGCAGGCCGAGGGTTGCGGAGGATAAGTCCGGTATGGCTATCAAGATGTATGATAGTAATGAGTTTACGGTTGAAGAGATTTGTAAGAGTTGTGGGATTGGGAAGAGTACGTTGTATCGGTTGTTGAGTGGGAGAGTGAGATAACTAAAGAGCATAGCTTTGAAACTAAGATTTGAAGAAATGATAAAATACTATTTACACATATCCCAATTTGCTATTAAATAGAGTCAGTGTTAATAAATGTGTCATAGTATAAACCAATATGTTGTGATCTGCTTGACTTTTGTTTCCAGATACAGTACAATGGCGTTAGCACTCTCGGTCGTCGAGTGCTAACACATTTGTGAGGAGGAACTAAATGAGACTAAAGGTACTGAGTAACTATGACAGAGATATGGAAACGAATTTCGGTGATTGCATCTTGCTTCATGACAATAGAAACCTCGTCATTTACGATTGTGGGCACGAGAAGCATGCAGAGACAGTTTCAATATTTTTGAAGGAGAACACTTCTATTAGTAATGTGAGCATTGTTATATCACATGGGCATGAAGATCACACAAAGGGCATTAATGAGTTATTTGATTATTTGATTGAGGCTGGTTTTAATGCAACGATATATACGCCGCTATATCTGAAAAGTGCTAGAAAAGTGTTAGATATCTTAGATGACGCCAGAAGAACATTACCGGCAACTAAGGAGAAAATCCTAAAGAGTTTTGACGGTCTTGCCGATATCATTACATCGGCTACGGAACAAGGCTTTTCAGTTGAGGACGCACTGATAGGCACAACGATATTTGGGACAGCTTGCCAAATTGCCGGACCGACCGAAGACGAATTTGCCGAAGTCGTAGCAGAGGCTGTCAGAACAGATGGTGATGGCAACATTGACGGCGAAACGGTTATGAATGCAGCCAGTGTGCAATTGAAATGTGACATGGAAAACGGCAAACGAGTGCTACTATGTGGAGATGCTACACCTAAATATCTACATAACCTTGAAAATTATCGAATTGTGCAGCTACCCCATCACGGAAAGCTAGAAAGTGCCGAATCAGTGTTTGAAAATATCGCATCATCAAGGATGGGTGAGTATACATTTGTAATTTCGGATAATACCGGAAACAGCAATGCGGGGTCAGACAAGTTGATGGACTCAGATAGTAGCAGCACCGTAGAGATTATGAATACAAAGGATGGCGAGGTGCTCAATCTAGGAGAAATCAAAATTTATGCAAGCATTAGAGATGCTTCAGAGAGTCATGGGCTATGCGGTGGTTTGTAGATAAACGGCTAGACTCGAAGGAGGCTTTCTGTGAACGTTTGAAGTTTTATGAAATACTGGTAAAGAAAAATCTCTTCATAGCGGACGGCACTGGTAAGTGCTTTGAATTTACTGACAGGGGCAATGATAACCGTTGTATGATAATTGGACATACAGATGCAGCAGAAGAAGTATTTTTGGAATTGAGAAAAAAGAGCCAAAAGAGATACAAGTTCTTTCTAAGTGTATGCGAGATGGCTGGCGGCGTTTTTGAGAAATGGCAAGAATGTTTAAAATGTGAAATCTATTATACAGCACAAGTCCTAATCGAGGTGAATGGGAAACGTATTTTGACTGTTGAATTTCTGGAACCGCGCCACACAAAACTTATGTTCAAAGCGACACGATCAGAGATAAGTATGTATCACTCAAAGCACAAAGGTTTTATTAATAAGCTAGAAACTAGCTTTGAAAAACAGAAGTAGAAAGTAGGTTTAGATGTTGAATACAGTCATTGCAAAATTAGGCTCGTACCACATCTTAGCGAATTTAATTCCGGGAACGTTTTTCGGCTTTGCACTTGAATTTCTTTTTGGCATTACACTTCCGCTCGGTAGTATAGGTGAGCATATAATTGCCTATTATTTTATTGGCCTTATTATTGGCCGTGTTAGTTCGCTAGTGACGAAGCGAATTTTTACAAGAAAGAAAGGAACGGCGAAAGCTATACCTACGCAGTTTATTGAGTATACCCCCTATCCGGAGTATATTAAGGCTGAAGCATCTGACCCGAAAATTACTTCTCTGTCTGATATGAATGAGTGTTACCGTGCATTGCTTACCAGTATTTGGATGCTACCGATTGTAGCCTTACGCAGACATGGTTATGGTTTTCGAGACATTGGATGTGGATCGTGCTCATACTGCTCTTTGTTTTGCTTTTATGGTCATATAAGGAGCAGGCTAAGTTTGTCAGAGAACGCGTTGAGAATGCGAAACATCAATGAATCCACTATTTGGTCGTTGTGAAAGACGATTTTTTGTGTAGGTCAAGTAACTAACTACAATTTAATGAATCAGCTAAAATATAAAAATAAAGATGTTCCCCAAGATGGGGGGGCTTCTTTTTTTGTAAAATTCGAGATGATGTGCAAATTGTCTATCAACTGATAGATTATTAGTACAGTGTGGAGAAAACGCGGTCTCCAGTCCATCTGCACGGAAAAACAAGTCCACTTTCACGGAGTCAAGTCCGCTATCTGAAAAGCAATATGATTTCCAGGCAGAGTTTGAGTAACTAAAGGGATTGCCCAGCTATGGCTGTCCAACCCTAGTTGAAATTATGCTAAAGGGTGCGTAGTCAAGGTAGTATTGTGAACTTTTTCAAGGAAAACCTTCACAATCTCCACCTTGACAAGGGGAGTCTAATGGAAATTGATTTGGACTTGGCTCCGTTAAGGTGGACTTCTCTGACCGGGTCGGTGGGCTTTCATTGTCCGTGCATGTGGGCGTTTCAGTGCGGCATTTCCACAGTGAAACTCTTACTTGTCACGTGACAACTCAACTGCAATAGCACGCTTCATATTTTCGAGGCTTTGTTTTGACGATAGAAATTCCACACCATTTTTCCGATTATTTAGCGCCATTTTTATATTTTGGTAATGAGCTGTATGGTTTGCATCAATCGACAAAACCTGTAACATTGCTCGACCGTCTGAGAGAATATCGCTGGCAGGAATATCAGGGACTCCATTAAGCCTATCTGATTCAACTGCAATTAATTGTTCGCAAATATTTAGTTGCTTTTCATGGTGTTCTTTCAGGATTGTTTTTGAAGATTTGACAATCATACATACACCTCGTTTTCAGGATATTACAATCTAACTGCATAATAGTTATACCATGGACATTGTTTCTAAACAACCTTTAATGAGCTATACAATTTAGTTTATCATCAGTGCTATCTAGCCAGAATGAAAATGCTAAAAATGAACTTCTCAATATAGATACTCACAAATAACAGCCTCAATCAAAAATATCATAAATTCAATCTTTTGGTTACAGGATAACTCCTATGAAGAGAACAATCATTCTACCAACGATTACTTATTCTGGTTATTCTACTCAGATGAAAATTCTAAATAATCATTCAGATGATTCTTTGAATGTTATGAGCAATACAATCAATGAAGCTCTATTGAGGAGTCAGTTAATAAATATATGTCTAATACTCTATTAGATGAATGTTTTTATCAAAATGATCATACGCATTTTATGTAAATATAAATAATACATATGATACAAGATAGTCCTATTAGAGAGGGTTATATTTTATTATCAAAATTTCATTACATAATAATAAATATGCATCAAAGTATTCTGGTGCAATGATTTAAAAGAAATGAGGTTTTAAACTATGTATACTTCTCTCGGGTTTCACACCTTTGATATTTTTTTGAAATTGACATATGACGAAGCCATCGATTTATATAAGGCTTTTAAAAATTACCCTGATGTAAGAGTTCGTCCTGTTGAGAGGGATAAAAATAACTCTACAGCATACCCGAAGGCTTATCATGTAGAATACATTCGTAAGCACAAGGGAATCACCTGGTATATAAGATTCCGGGAAACCTATTCTGCTCGTATGGAAAAGTATGAAAATGAATATATAGAACTCAGAAAATTTAGTGTCAGAGCGAGGGTAAATCCAAAGATTCTTATCGGCATTCAGGATTATCTAACAGCGGCCAGCTCAAGTTGCCTTGGTGATGTTGAAAAGCAATTCAATGCTGAAGTAGCACGCATTTCGCCGATTTTATGTAAGTTTGAAAATTATTCCATTAACAGAGCTGATTTCTGCATAAATCTTGACCTCGTTGAGTTGCGGATTCCTTGTTCTACTGAGCAGATGATGACCCTTATTAAGCGTGGAGATGTTCCGGCACATTTTACAGAATGGACAGAGTATAATAATAAAACACATCGGCAAGAGGCAAGCAAGGACGCGCTGTACTTAAAAAACAACTCGCTTACAATTAACTGCTATCCTAAGCAAATTCAATTGATGAAGGTGTTTCCTAGTTGCAGTGACATTGAAAATTCTAAAAACCTCATTCGCTTTGAAGTGCAGTGCAAATATAATAAGGTTTATTCGTTGGCTAAAGAGCGTCGGGAAGATTCAACTTACAACATGAAGTTGGCAGAAGATATATCTATTGACGAAATTATGGAAGAGTTTATATACCACAGAAATAACGTGTTCCCGTCAAATCCGATAGATGTTATTATATCAGATGCTGTTGCAAATATAGTAATTCGTAACTATTTTTTGAAAGTAGTTGGGTTTGGGGATTACTATAGCTTGGATGTGGCGAGAAAAATAGTCAATGAAAAAACTTCAAGTAAAAAAGTGAGAGATAGGCTTATTACGGCATTGTCGTATGTCAATAGTTGCCGTGGAATAGCTAGTGCTAAATCTAAAATAGAAGGTATTCACTTAGAAGAATTTAAGCGATCGTTGAAGCAGTTGCGTAACATGGGAATAAATCCGGTTACGATACCAAGGGAATGGGGAATTTCGCATATTAAAAATTTGTTTGATGCGTACATTGAAAGAGTTGATTATGAGCGTATGTTGGAGGAGTTGGCTGTTGAGTTTTTGCGAAAAGCATAAATCAACGCAAAATCATCAGTCAAAATACTTCTTCATTTTAGCTCGGATTTCTTTTGCTGAATATACTCTGCCTGCGTCAAAGTCATCTAAGCCTTTTTGTATTTCTCTATCAATCTCAGAATGTGCCATGTTTGACAAATCAAGCTTTGAGAAAATTATTTCCGCTTGTTGCGGCACTATTTCATTTGCCACGCGTTTCACCTCCGCTACTCTACTTACAGCATACAGCGTTTGTGTTGCAAATGTCAATTATAAGATACAAAGACCAGAGGGGTGCTACTGGCCATATTGTTTCATCTGAAAGCACCGGATAAAGCAGTGTGGTTGCTTAAGGGCATCAATATAAAATACAAATAAAAATTGCAACAATGACATTAACTTGACCAACGCCTGATTACCGGGAACTGAAATAATGTGAAGTAGTACAGTACCCTCTGATATAAAAACTCAAATCACTATACAAATACGTAAAAAATATTTGGAGGTGGTTATAAATGATTTATTCGGTGAAAACATTAGAACTATCGCTCAAGGAATGCTCGATGAAGCTTAAAGAGTTAATCAGTAAAGCAAGAGGCAATTCAAAGCACTCTTGCCATAAAACTGAGTTTGGATTTGTTGATGAATCCCTTGCAAATAGTGGAATTGTTGTCGAGTATCATTGTGGTAATAAAAGGAAAATAAAGCTTATTGTAAATCCAAGTATGCTTTTCGGATATGATGGTCTATCAGAATTTTGGAACCCGAAAAATAAGAACGTATCGAAGCTGTTGCAAAAGCTTGACGATATCATTGAAAGCTACTTTGATTATGAGTATGGATTAAATGATTTCAAGCTATGTGAAGTCTGTGTGTCTGCAAATGTTAAGCTTGACGAGCGGGAGTTGGTACATGCGTATATCAGTGTATTTAATAATATCGGCAGGGTTAAAGGATTTAAACCGAAATTTACCAAAGTTGATAATAGCAGGAACAAGTCTATTAGATTTGATTTAAAGGGCAACAGCAATGGGGTTGAGTTCTCAGCATTTGACTTGGCGGCAATGAGTAAGTTAGCCGGGATAAAAGGAATGCATGAAAGAGTCAGGGAGATTTTAGCATTCGATGTACGGTTAACGACACAAAGTGCCATTCGTAACTATGCGAACCAAGAGACTACTGCAGACAATATAGCTGTTTTGTGTGAGAAGTGTATTGAAATATTTGCAGGTGTAATCATACAGATTATCCCTTATGGGTGCTTCTATAAGAAATCTCAAGCTGTAAAAATTATTGAAGCAAATATTAAAAATAACACGTTGAGACGGAAGATGCTGCGATTGTTGGATTTAGTTCCGAAAAAGAAATCGTTACTTTTGGCTCAAAAAGTATTGGATGATAGAAATATAGAAAAGATTATGGCGGAGTTTAGAAAACATAATATATCTCCAGTATCTATAAGCAAGCGGCAGAATGTTACATGTATTGAAAATCTGTATGAGCTTATGTAATATTAAAAGTGCAAAATATTGTGGTGCGCACAGGGAGGCTGTGATATACTACCCATGATGATGTTGTTGAGATATTTCAAGCAATTGTTAGGAGAATCCTAAATTGCAGAGAATTGGAGGGGCAATATGGCAGACAATAGCAGAGCAATAAATCGTGTATTTACTCAAAAAGTGTTGTGTGATTTGTTATCAAATAATAGTAATGAAGTATTCGAGTATGTTGTTGAACGCTATATAGATGACCCTCAAAGCAAAACGCATGGGCAAATATTCAGTGAAATCTATATTCGCCTTGGTCAAGAAAAACGTAATGAATATTATTATATGAATACTTTGCTAAACAAGTTGTTGGTTGGTATACATAACGTTAATACCACAACAGCGCTATCACAAGTGAATATTGGAAGTCATATCGCTGATTTCGTAATGCTTAATGGCGAGGGAAAGGTATATGAAATAAAGTCTGATCTCGACAACTTTGATCGACTGTATGACCAGCTGAGCGACTATTTTACAGTATTCAGCAAAGTTTCTGTTTTAGCATCTGTGAATGAATTAGATAAACTAAAGGGCGTACTTTCGGATTTTGGAGATATGGGTGAAGCCGTAGGGGTATATGCGTTATCTGAGAATGACAAAATATTTAGCCCCATGCGAAGTAGAGCGCCGGTTCAATTTGATGAAAAACTAAACCATATCAATATGTTCAAATTGCTGAGGAAAAAAGAATACGAACAAATTATATCTAAGAATTTTGGTACACTACCTGACGTGAAGCCTGTTTTTTACTTCAAAGCTTGCTTGGAACAGTTTAAGCGTATGCATATTCTTGAAGCTCAAAAGTGTGTTATTGAGGAGCTGAAAAATCGCAATAAAATTTCGAAAATAGATTTCGAGAATATACAAGATGAATTGAAGGCCGTTATTTATTTTTCAAAATTAAGTCGAAAATTATGGGCTCTTGAAGAATTTCTAAAAATAAATTATAAGGGGGGAGATTAATGTATTTTCCATATTTTAGAGGAAGAATGTATGAACTTCTTGCACTGAGAGATTTGGCGACCAGTGGGCTGATAAGTTTATCAATTATCCCTGTTGTTGAGCCTATCAAGCTGACGTCAACCTTTGATGGGCTGCTTGGGGCATTTAACGCTTCTGATTGTAAGCTTTCTATAATATATAACCCAGAAGTAGGTGATCTTTCTGATGAACCAAACACATTTGATTTGCTTAATGATAAATTAATTGAGTATAGAAACATAGTGCCATCTGTACTAATGAATGAATCGTCTGATGCGGCAGTTGATGCACTTATAGAGAAAAGTGTGAAAAAAAGCGATGTCTTGGCTATACTTAATAATCGAGACTTTGTTGAAAACTATAACGAATTGTTTGATGAACTCCCACCGCAATATACCCTAGCCCCTGACGAACGTCACATACGACGGAGTGTGAAGCAAGGGAAAATTTTATTTGAAGACAAGTTTAATAAACAGGAAAAAAATGCAGACTATAAGAATAACGAAGATGAGTTCTTTTCTGATGACCATTTATTTTTCAAGGATGAAGGATATGATGGTTTCGGAGATTACTCAGTAATTGGGAATGAGTATAGTGACGGAGGATTTGCTCCTCGTGCAGTTGCGATTCATATTGTTTATTTAGATGATACAGATGCATTGCGTGTGAGACATTTTGTATCTGACTCTAATTTCGATATTTCTGATGTTGCGGGGAAATTTCATGAAGCGGCTGTGAAACTTCGTGAGTGGTACATGGATGGACAGCAGCGTCAATTGACTGAGGCTCTACAAACGCTGCTGAATCATGCTGAAGATGGCACCTACCCAGGATTGCCGACTATCAAGAAGCTGTCTGTTATGCATCACATGGAGCTAATAGGAAGTTTCCTTGATAGGAGAGCTGGTGAATGAATTGTTGCATAAACTGCTTTAAAGACAAAGAAATTAGGTCAATTATTAATAGCTATAACAACTCAGGGAATTGCGACTTTTGTGGCTCGGGGAACATTTCAATTTATGATGTTAACTGTATCCCCAATCCCGTTGCAGATGGAATTGTTGGGATAGTCAATATTTATGATATATCTGAACATTCTGAAGCTAAGCCTTTGAAAAACGCACTATGTGATGACTGGGATATTTTTGCGGTTGGTTCGGAAACTATACTTTTGCTCGTTAAAAGGCTGTGCGCATCAGCCTACTCTGAAGATAGTGGTATATTTTCTAGAAATGTGGGAATCCCGCGCTTGTCAAATTTAGGGCACCTACAGCAGGTGGCCATTGTCGGTGGAAAGACATGGTTTGAGTTTTCAGAATACATAAAATACAAAAACAGATTTCATGCGAATACGTTTAACGCTAGAGTATTTGGAAAATACTTGGAAAGTGCTGAAAAGGAATATGAAGAAGGTACAATAATGTATAGGGCGAGAATTGCGTCAACTGAGAGTGGTTTTGACATTGATGACATGGGCGCACCCCCGACAAGCAAGCGCATCTCTGGTCGCATAAACCCAGAAGGAATAGGTGTTTTATATTTGTCATTGGATAAAGAAACAGTTTTCCACGAATCAAGAGCATCAACACTTGACTTTGTTAGTGTAGGTGCGTTCAGATTAAAAAAAGATATTCGCATTGTGAATCTAACAAAAATTTCCGAAGTTAGTCCATTACTATTTATGGAAGATACAGAAGACCTAGAACAGTACGCCGCCAACAGGAAAATCCTAAAAGAAATCGCTTTAGAAATTGCAAAACCATTGAGACGCAATGACGGGCCGTTAGAATACTTGCCAACACAATATATTACTGAGTTTATCAAAAGCAAAGGCTATGATGGTGTTGAGTTCGCTAGCACACTTCGTGAAGGTGGGTACAATCTTGCGGTATTTGACGAGGATGTTTTTGAGTGTTTTGAGGTGAATACGGTTGAGGTTTCAAAAATTACTTATGAAACTATACCCGAACTTTAAGGTATGAGGAGGTGGTCTGTAAAAACTTTAGATACACTTTGAGGTCAGAGACAGTTGCGTCGGTAAGTAGATTGGCTGTACAAAATGGTGGGAATGAGTCAAAGAAAACCAACAATCAATATTTCAGGGGGAAATGCGATGAAGGTTTTTATTGCAGGTCCGAGAGCAATACGTAAGCTTGATGTACGAGTAGAAGAAAAACTAGGGAACATATGCCATAAGAACTACACAGTTTTAGTTGGTGATGCAGATGGTGTTGACAGTGCCGTGCAGAGATATTTTTCGGATCATCAATATCGAAATGTTATTGTTTTTGCATGTGAGGGGAAGGCCAGGAATAATATTGGGAACTGGGATGTACGTAACATTGCTATTCCAAAGAAATTAAGAGGTTTTGATTACTACGCCGTAAAGGATAAAGCGATGTCTGTTGATGCTGATTGCGGATTTATGATTTGGAATGGAGAGAGTAGAGGTACGCTCAATAATATTATCAATTTGCGAAATGCGGATAAGATGCCGGTTGTATATCTCACAAAAACAAAATTGTTTTATAAAATTGATAGTGCTGAGAAACTCCAGGAGCTTCTGGCAGTGTGCGAACAAAGTACACGTGTTGTATATGAAAGATTGAATAAGCAACCAGTTGTCACGAGCCCATTTCATCAGGAATCATTGTTTTAATACTTGACTGTTCAGATTTTGCCGCCATTGACGGCAAATTTGATTTTATTATGCTTGTGTAACCAGTGAGATATTTTTGTATATGAACCGAATTGAGTAGTTTAAGTATAAAGTCTGGACAAACAAAAGAGGTGATACAGTGTGATAGTCGCGGCATTTGCGGGTACCGGGAAATCAACTTTGGCAGCAAAGTATCCTGACAGAATAGCCGATTTCGTTTGCATGCCATATAAATATTATTTAGATCCGGAAAGTGACTCCGGAGAAGCAGAGAAAGCCAGCTTTGAAAATGTTATGCGTGAAGATTGGCCATGTAATTATGTCGAAGCGATAAAAGTTGCGCTTGGGGAGTACGAGACCATACTAATTCCATCTGACACTGGGGTTCTGAAATTATTAGAAGCAGAAGGACTTCTGTACACACTGTGCTACCCGGAGCGAGCCGCAAAAGATGAATACGAAAAGCGATTCATTGTTAGGGGTAATTCTGAGAACTTTCTTTCAATTTTTATAGGTGGCTGGAATCGCTTTATGGACGCATTGGAGCGGGATGCATATGGAAAACATATAGTGTTAGGAACGTGGCAATACTTGAGCGATATACCAGAGCTTACGAAATAAGGAATGTGGGACATAACCGCTTCCGGTAGTGAACTTTATTTTTCTTGCTATAGAATCCGCTGGAGATTATAATAAGCATATAGACTCCAAGTAAAAAGAGGAGGTGTCAAAATGCAAGCATATGAGTTTATCACTACACCAGTAGATGGAGTGATAAAAATACCAAGCAAATATCGTAATAAAATAAAAGCAGATGTAAAAGTAATTATACTTGAACAAGAAACAAAAGCAGAAGCACAGCCAAAGTCTACAATGAAGAAAAGTGATTTGTTGGCGGCTCCAGCTTATGACACGACCGGATGGCGATTTAGCAGGGAGGAAGCTAATGCAAGGTAAGGTGTTCTTGGATACAAATGTTATTATCTACTTATTTTCAATTAAAGATGAGGCTAAAAAAGCTAGAGCATTTGATGTAATTAACGAGAACAACTGTGTTACGAGTATTCAAGCAATTAACGAGTCAACTAATGTATGGCTCAAAAAGTTTGGAATGAACTCAAAAACAATTGCGTCACTATTAGAGAGTATAGAGCTAATTTGTGATGATATTCTTTCGGTGCAACGTGAGACTATAGAGTCTGCAATTTTATTGCATGAGCGATATGGGTTTTCTTACTTTGATTGTTTGATGCTGGCATCAGCCTTAGAAGGAGATTGTGACATAATTTTCACTGAGGACATGAACAATGGGCAAGTGATTAACGAAACATTAAAGATTGTAAACCCTTTTGCATAAAAGGAAGTGACGAAAGCTCTCCACTGTAAGCTCTATAGGGACCGCCTCTTTCTAACACTTTTCTAACACTTCGTCAAAAAACGTGCATTTTACACCCACAAGGGTTTGAAGTCAAATTACATAAAAAACGACTTCAAACCCTTGCAGTACAAGCGATTATATAACATTGTATGATATTAGAAAATAGTGGATAATCAATGGCAAGCGTGACTTTGACTCTGGCATGCGTTGGTTCGAATCCAGCCATCCCTGCCAAAAGCCTCTTCAATCGCTATGATTGCAGAGGCTTTAGATTTAGGAAAGTGCAAATATAACAAAAAGCATGTAAGGCATAACACAATGTTTTTGCTCAGTTTTTTAATTTCTGATAAGCTAATCGCTCTTCGCCATTTTCAATCCAGATAATACCGCAATAATCAAAGTCAAGCTTTTCTAGCAGATTTTTCATTGGGATGTTGTCCTTATGTGTGTCAATTCTGAGGTTTTGACACTGGTCTAAGCACCACTGTAAACAAAAGACACCGGCGCCCTTTACCTTGCGGCTGCTGGCAATGCGGTGAACGACACCATAAGGGGCATCGTTTAGCCACATGCCGTCAATTACACCATAGGTAGGGTCAATCTCAATATTATAATAAAACACAGCAACAATGTCATTTTCAATAACACATACATAACTCAGCCCGCGCTCAATGTCCTGTAAAACGATTTCTGTGGTAGGATCAGTATTTTTCCACTGGTGCGGA
>Ga0209755_10006629_pt1 | contig 12745 bp, 16 predicted proteins | sample TergutCo191P1_FD_187301 | JGI IMG/M metagenome (GOLD analysis project Ga0209755, IMG submission 187301) | Cornitermes sp. P1 segment gut microbial communities from Petit-Saut dam, French Guiana - Co191P1 (SPAdes) (version 2) | ecosystem: Host-associated > Arthropoda: Insects > Digestive system... | reverse complement strand
CTGCCCTGCCTTGATAGTAGGCGGCTCTTTCGTCTGCTTCGCTTCCTCTGCGGTATGCGTTATCAATTTTTTTTAATAGTCTGCGATGGCTTCCTTCGCTGTGATGTCCCACTAGAATTGGCTGTCCTAATGGAATGACGCTTCCCATTTTTGAAGCATTGCTAAATTCCTGATTTGCTTCTGCGGTTGCTTTTCTAGATCTTGATTTATACCGACCAATTTTGTTTTCTTTTCTTTCCTGATAGTCTGCTCTGCCTACTGCCATATATAACCCCTTAAAATAGATTTTTTTGTCCGCTGTCCAATACTGGCTGCGGTTTGGTATAGTTTTTATATACACCTTTTATGTAAGAGATAAAAATTTTGGCTTCGTTATAAGTGCGGAAAACACGATAGGTTTTTAACACAGAAAAATCTGACATAACTGGAATTGTAGTTACGGCTGATTTTGTGCTGTTAAATGACAAGTCTATCAAAGACGGTTTGCCATGCGTTAATTTATATTGTGTATTTACCTGATAATGTGTAGCCATAAAAGCCCCTTTTTATTCCCTGCCCATAATAAGGACAGGGAGTAAATGTTATACTGCCGATAGAAATTTATAATGTTCTTCCGACAATATTTTTTTGCTAAATGCGCAAGTACCGCATTTTAGATTGTCTTTGCAAGTCTGACAGACTTTTTCTGCGTCCATAAAAAACGGCAATAATAGAATTAATTTTTCTATAGCCTGTGTCATGGGTTTGTTTAGAAACCATGCGAAACGGCGAACCGATACGGACGCTGTTTCTGAAAATTGCGGAGTATAGAACCGCTTGCCCTCTGTGCTACACATATAACCCCCTGTAGCTTTGACAAGTGTTTTTATTTACGGTTGTTTTATTGTTAGGAAATAATGTCGCATAGCGAACATAAAACCAACGTAAAATAAAAACTGAACTTTGTTTTATTTGTTTGTTTTATGCCCTGCCATACGGCAAGGAAGGCAAGCGCAAATATAAATTGCTCTTGCTGTGTTAGGTGATATTTTTATTATACAATATTATTGTATAGTATGTCAAGTAAAAAAAAGAAAAATATTTATTATTTGTGGCGCATAACATTGTAAAAAAAATATTTGATGATTTAATTTTGAATAATGCTGACGCATACGATAATTTCATAGCCGAGCATTGCGTATAAGTGCGACACTGACCGACCATTCCGGCGTAACCTCTTGTACGATAACAGGGCGTACGGCTCTTGTTTGTTGCCTGCGGCTTGTGAATAACAAACAGCTTGCTTGTCCCTTCACCGCTAATGGACTGGCTATGTTAGCGGCAATGATTTTGATGGAAAGAAAATAAAACATGAAATTGCGCCCTTTAACAAAAAGCCGCAGAACGGCAGGGGGGTGATTTTTATTGGCGGTGTGGGCTGTAGCACCCTTCGCCCTGCACAGGGTGCGCTCACACCGCCGTTGAAAAAAAATCGCCCCCCTGTTTCTGGGATTAACGTCCTGAAAACTGAACATATAGAAAAAATTGCGAATAGCAATTTTTACCTTATTCTGCTTCTTGGGGCGTTACGGGGTTTCCCCGTAGATGGGGGGAGAGGAAAAGCCGGAGGCTTTGAAGCGAGGGGGAAGGCTTTCCCCCTTAAAATGGTGTAAAGCAACGATTTGCCTTGATATTGCAGAGTTCAGGGACAGGTCAAAAAAAATTGACGATGGTTGATGATTTTTGTATATTATATATTAAGAGGTACAAAATGAAACACTTTAAGGAAATAGTTTTAATGTTCGCAATTATTTTTATGGTTTGTGGTTGTTCGACAGTGAAACACTTCACCCCCGATAATCAGGAGTTCAATGCGGAAAGTATCGCAAATTACCATTCGAGTACAGTGAATTTAATTGTTAATGATTTGAGAAGCGAAAACGCCGACCAAACAAGGAACATTATAGAAAGGATTTTACTATCAAAATTCGATTTGTTCAATGACAGTTATAAAGACAGGAATATTGTAATTACTGTTGATATAATAGAGCATAGAGCGTTTTTTAGGTTTTCTATGTGGAATGCAGAAACGATATTAAATATAAATATTAAAAGTGAAAATAATATGTTATACGAAACCAAAATTGAAGAAACTGATAGAGCCTGGAATATGTGGGGATATAGAACAGGGATAGAAGTTGAGCAAAGAACATTTGACAGAGCGATGAACGAGTTATTAGGAATACTGGAAAATACAAGGATTTAATAATGATAGCAAGTTACAAGATAAAGAAGATAATAATTTTCTCATTATTTTTGTTATTATTTTTATTTATGGCTTGTGATGTGGACGATTGTTGGGTTTGTTTCAATGGAAAATGTTATGAATGTAATGGCAAAGGATATAATGAAACAGAAATGTGCAAAGTATGTAAAGGTAGTGGTATATGTTTTAATTGTAAAGGAACTGGAAAAATCAAATAATAATATATAATAATTTATATAGTCATTATGTGCATTTTACGCACTATAACTAAAGAATTCAATTAAATACGCAAACACTATTAACACCATAAAAAAACCATAATATAAGAAATAACCTTTTTTTCTTGACTTGTTCTGACAGTATTAATATTTTAATATTTATGGAGGTTTATTTTCTTTATTACTCGTAGAAACGGGTTAATAACTTTACGAAATGTTATTTTGGAAAGTTGTGAATTTGGGTTCTTCTTATTTAACTAACTACCGTGAAATTGGAGTTTACTAAAAAAGAAGAATATAACCTTGATTTTAGAACTGTGAAGGAGTTTTTATGAAAACTACATTTACCAAAAAAACAATTTTATGTTTTTGCATTTGTTTTATAACAATTGCTTTTTTTCATGCTCTATAGACGGCAAGTTTCAACCGTCTAAAGCAACGGCAGAGAAAGATAAAATTATCTCTAGTTACCAAAATATAGGTTTGGAACACAATTCTATACTTGCTAATTATTACAATGAAGTAACACAAGCTACACAGCAAGGAGAATCAGAAGCAGAGATATTTTATAATTTCTTTGGTAATACAGAAGATTCGATACGATTTGAACTAACGGGAACCCTGTCTAATGGAAGGTCTGTGATGGGAACAGATACATTGGTTGAAGTTATGGTTGCCAATGATCTGGTTAGTACATCTAGTGCCGAATACATTTTAAAAGTTGAAAGCATAATAAATAATCCAACAGATGATATTGATGATATGCTTGCCAGAATTGTTACAATACAATACGAAGCATTAGACACATTAACAGGAACATCTTTAGATGAATTTATGGCTTATGCTGAAACTGCAAAGTCGTCTTTGAACTTTTGGGCATTAAATATTGAGGAATTAATGAATTCAGAAATACCAATAGTAATAATTCCGAATACAAATAATAATCAGCGTAATATATTTGATGATATCAAAAAGGCTTGGAATAAATACAAAAATCAAATAGCTATGGCGGCTGCATCTGACGCTGCTGGAGCTGCCGCTGGCGCTGCTTTTGGTGCTGCAATCGGATCCTCTATACCTGGTGTTGGAACTGCGGCAGGGGCGGCTGTAGGTGCTGTAGTTGCAGGCGCTGCGTCATCAGAAGAAGGTTTTAGAACTGGAAAGTTATGTATCATAATTCCTTTAACTAAAATAGAGAGAGACATCAATAATAAAAAATGATCATTATAAAACTTTCAAAATAGGAGGTTGGCACGATTTTTGTCCGCAAAAATCGTGCCAAAAGGTCTTAGCCGAAAAACTTAACGGAAATAGAAATAACATTAACACTACAAGGGGGCGTTACTAGGTTTCCCCATAGAAGTTGTCCAGAAATTCTAGTTTCCGAACAACTACACTATTAAGATAAAAACTCACTGCTTCGTCCATACATTAGATTCCTCCGGGCTTGTATATGTCCCTGTGCCTCCGGCTAGATACTTGGCTCTTAAATCGCCAGGAAAGGGTTCATTTATCGAAAATTGTGCTGTGGTAATTGTTCCATCAAAAGATACACTTACAAGGCTTGTACAGCCGTAAAAAGCATTACCTCCAATAATGGTAATATTAGACGGATCTAAAAAAATAATATCAGTAATGTCGGCATTTCTAAAATCCTCATAATCTATAGATACCACAAGAAAATATTTATCAATTGTATTCGGGTGAAGAAAAAAAGCAGGTATAGCACAACTCCGCCTGTTATAGTACCTTTATTAACTCTAAAGTTACTAGACCAATAATAAAATTCAAGCCCGTCTGTACCTGTCGCATTTAAAATATGAGTATCTTTATGCGAATTATCGTTCTTACATATCCTTTCGCTTTTTCCATCAGTTGTGATGGTGGAAGGTTCTATTTGTAACTGTTCTCTCCAATTGTGACCTAATGCGGGTATGTCCTACGTTTCCAGTACATCGTTACATTTAGTACAGCGTAATTCCTTTATTGTACATTTTTATTATTATCAGATAGCCCAATTATTCTATTTCTATATACTCTCCAATTATTTGCAGATATATATTCATTAACACTACCTATCGGAACCTCTATTCTAATATTTGGTAGAATGACATATCTCATGCCACTAACAATTGCAAAATTTCGTTGGTCCACTAATGTCGGCGGTTTTGTTGCTAAACAAATAACACGATTTAGACTATCAATTTCAGCAAAAGCACCATCTCCAATGTAATTAACACGATTTGGTATAGTTACACTAATTAATTTATTACTTGTAAACGCCCAATCACCTATACGTGTTACACTGTTTGGAATTATTATATTAATCAATTGATTATTATCAAAACCAGAAAGATCAGTAACACTATCAGGAATAATAACATTGGTTAATTGATTTTTTGAAAACGCTCTTTCAGCAATTCTAGTAACACTATTTGGAATAATTATATTTGTAATTTGATTATTGGCGAAAACTCCATATTTAATTTCTTTAATATTGCTTGAAATGCTTACATTTATTAATTGATTATTTGAAAATGCTTCTTGCCCAATATAAGTAACGCTGTCTGGAATTATTACATCTGTTAATTTATTATTTTGAAATGCATAATCACCAATATTAGTAACGCTGTTTGAAATTGTTATATTGGTTAATTGATTTTCTCTAAATGTATTGTTGCCAATATTTGTAACGCTGTTTGGTATTATTATGGTAGTTAATTGATTTTCTCTAAATGCATTTTCACCAATTTTTGTAACACTGTTTGGTATTACAACGCTAATAATACTTTTATTTCGAAAAGAACTATTCCCAATGAAAGTTACAGGTAAGTCACGTATTTTTAATGGAATGTTTATATCCCATTTGTCACCAATATATTTAGTAATCTCAACCCCATTCCCACCATCAATAGCTCGTACCTCAAAATCACTCTCTGGATCAAATTTAATTGTATTTGTTCCTTTTCCACTACATGAAATGAGTGTCATAATTAGAGCCAATCCTATTAAAAATAAATTTCTCTTCATAATGTAAACCTCTTTTACTAAATTATATAAATCTATACAGATCTATTTTATATATTTTTTAAGTTAAATTATATGATTTTCCATTTCAGCCAACTATTAAATATTTATTATTACTAATTTAATTATAGATTTACCATTTCAACAAATTGATTAAATGTAATATTCGTAACAGTTTCCGTAATATTAATTTTAGGAATTTTTGGTAAAAGTAAATCATGCGAAAAGTTAGTAATACCCAGTTGCTGTAATGATTGTCCATTTGTATATATATAACTTTTATTATTCAATAAACCTTGAGAATTACTGATACTAAGAATAATCATGTGTAAACCGTTTCCTTTCCACGATCTTCCATTTTCATCTATTAAATTTACTATAATAGAACCATTAGAAATTTTACCATTACCCATTGCGACAGTACCATTATTTTGGTTAGCTATTATAATATTAGCCGTATCAAAATTTGCAATAATTCCATTAATAAATATTTGTCTTGAATTACCATTGTCATTTGGACTGCTATTAGAAAATAAACTAGAACAATTAGTAATAATAGTTACAAACAACACTATTATTACTGTTAAGATGACATTGTGTATTATCTTAATATTTTTTAACATAAAATACTCCTATAATGTTTTGATTATTTATTATACAATATTTTTATATTTGTGCAACTGTTGCTTAACGCCTAACAAATAAATGCTACCAGCCATAACACAATTCTTTATTTTTTATAATTATTAATGCTATCTTTGCTATTTTATTTCAAAAAATTGATGTTTATAATGATATTTGGAATATTAATTACATTAGGCGCACTCACTATGTGAGTAAAAGTTTAAAAACTAAACTTGAAATATGCAAAAATAGAAATATTTAATAAATTATGTTTTAGAATATCGCATTGGTCAAAATATTATATATAGAATTAATGTTTTGAAATAGCGCTATTCTTTAATTTTTCAATAAGTGTTTTAAGAATATATATATCTTCTGCATCTAACTTGTCTGTTGTAATTGCAATCTCTAAGGCTTCTGATGAACAAACTTCATTATTTGTATCAGTACTTGTAACCATATATTCAACAGTAGTATTAAGTGAGTTAGCGATTTTATATGCGTCATCAGCACGAGGAAATATGTATTTTTTCCTCCATGTTGAAAGTGTGGAATATGGTATTTCAGTTTTAAGAATTACTGGTAAATCCTTATCAGTTAGGGTCTTATAGCGTCGCCAGAAATCCTCAGCTTTATATAATCCCATATAATCAAAGATAGTAATAAATTTGTTCAGCGCAAAGAGAAAAAGGAAGATAATTTATTATAAATATTATTAGAAATGATATTTATCATAATATTTATATTCAAATACGAAATGAATAATAATTTTTCCGTATTCTCGAACTTGATTTAGAGAAATATTAAATATTTTAATTGACAATAATTAATTATTTTATAAATAATTAATTAAATGGAGGACAGAAATGAAGAAAAACTATTTTCCACCGTCTGCAGAAATTGCGGAAGGAAAAGAAGGTGCTGGTGAAATAGCACAAGCAAGTGGAGTAATAGCAGTAATTGCTATGGCACTTGCATTGAATCTTCTTTTACCTACACCTTAAGACGGTTATCTCTGCTGTATTTAAAATACAGCAGAGATAATAAAAATTACTAACGGATACAATTTATATGAATTTGACTGAATATGGAAATTTTAAACCACAGAAATGCTATAATTTATGGACAAAAGAAAATAACAATGGAATAATAAGTAACTACAATAAAATATTTAGTTTGAACGAAACCGCTTTTGATATATGGAATTTAATAAATGGAAGTAGAAATATAAATGATATTATTAATGAAATTACAAATATTTATGATACAAATTATACTGATGTAAAAAAAGATTGTATTACCACATTAAAATATTTCCATGAAAATAATCTTGCAATAATTGATTATGATCCATTATTTAAACTTGGCAAGAAGAACAAAAAAATCGATTTTTCTTTATATGAGCAATGTGCGGTAAGAAATACAGAAGAAAAAGAAATTGATATATTATTAATAACACCACCATCACCAAAATATGAAGCGAATGTTCTAGAAAAAAATTATTCTGCGTTTCCATTAGGAATAGGATATTTACTAGCGGCTTTGAATAAATATACTTCTGTTAAATATGCATACTTAAACTTACGGAGCCAGATAATAACAGAGAAACAAATTAATGATTTATTAAATAAAATCAAACCAAGTATTATTGGCATTTCATGTATGACAGAGAATTATTTAAACGGAATAAGACTAATAAAATACATAAAAGAAACTGTCAATTATCCATTTTTAGCTATAGCCGGAGGACCGCATATTTCATTATGTTATCCAGACATATTAAATGAAAAAATAATTGATTATTGCTTTATAGGAGAAAGTGAATCCAGTATAGTAAACTTTATGACTAAATATAAAAATAATCAGGATGTAGGTACTGTCAAAGGAATTGCATATATAAATAAAAATAATAATAATATTTGTTTTAATAAAAATGAAGAAAATAACAATCTTGATTCATTAGAATTTCCTATTATTGATAACAGAACAAAAATTGGAAAATATTTTGTTACAATTAGTGGTTCTAGAGGTTGTCCATTCTCCTGTAAATTTTGTGCTGCCGGAAAATTATCTGGATGTAAATATCGTTTTCGCTCAATAAATAATATAATAGAAGAAATTAATACTCACTATAAAAAAGGAATAAAGAATTTTGGATTTATTGATGATACGATTACTGTATTTCCAGAAAGAGTTAAAGAATTATGCAAGATTATAAAAGAAAGAAATATGGAAATATTATGGAATGCTGAATCAAGAGTTGATGTTGCTGCAAAAGACAAGGATATGCTAAAAGAGATGTATTCTTGTGGTTGTAGAATGCTACAATTTGGTATTGAAGCAGGGACGAATTCTAAACTAATTGAAATAAAGAAAAATATTACTATTAACCAAATAGAAAAGGCACTAGATAATGCTTTCGATGTAGGACTTCAAATATCAGGTACTATGGTAGTAGGTTTACCTAATGAAAATGAAGAATCAATAATAAAAACATTTGAATTTGCAGAAACATTACAGAAAAATTATCCCATTAATATTGTTGTCGGTTGGTTTGTTCCATATCCGGGAACTCTATATAGAGATGAACTATTGAGTAATAATAATCAAAATTATAATTTATTTGATTTTGATATTTTTACAACCCTGCATCCAAATTTTAATTATGGCAGTGAAGAATTTTATAAATATCAAAATTTATATTTCAATCACATGATCAAGATAATGAAGAACAATACTAGCATTTTAAAAGATTTAGAACTACACACTAGTTTTTTTGATAATAAGAATGAATATAATTAAATTATCAGTAAATAAATTTTTATTTTTTTTAATAAGTATATTAATATGCATTATATTAATAATAACTAAACATAATTATATATCTCTTGTTCTTTTAGGTTTTTTGATAGAAGAAATACTTCACTCTTTTTTTATCTGTTTATTCAGTAAAAATAAGATAATAAATATAAAAATAACATTATTTTATATATTACCAATTTTATTTAGCTTAATAATTCCTGATAATTTAAGTAAAAAACAAAAAATTATAATTATAATATTACCACCTATTATTGTACTAATTACTGCAAGTATGCTTTCTATTTTTAAATATATAAATATATATCAATTATTGTTTTTAAGTTTAGTATCAATATTCTCTATGATACCAATAAATTTCGGAGGAATAAAAACAGATATGCACTACTGCATTTTGTTAAATAAAAACCATGAATAATATATTTATACTGATATTTTTTATTTCGTATGCGACTTTAATTAGTATTAGGACTTACTATATTAAGAAATATCATTTTTATAAAAAGGTTATAATACAAAGAAATTTTAAAAAATATTTTATTATTTTGCTATTGACAATCTGCTGGATTTCATCTATATTCTTCTTTATGATAAGTTATGATTTTTTTTCAGTTGACATCAAAACTCCCATTATAATAAAAATATTTTTTTCCCTTCTTATGATACCGAATATTTTATTATTTGTTTATTCGCATAGATCATTAGAAGAAAACTGGGATTTACCTACAGAAAAAAGCAATTCACTTGTTGACAAAAAGGCGTATAAAATAATCAGACATCCAATATACTTAACAATATTATTTTTTTCTTTGTATCTAATTATTATTTCAGAAAATATTACTGTAATAATATTACAAATATTTATCATTATATTAACCATATACAATATGTTTGAGGAGGAGTATAAACTAAAGATAACTTTAACGGGATATGACAATTATATGAAACGAACAAAAAGATTAATTCCATTTATATTTTAAAAGGATAGTAGAATGGCGATTTTGATATTTTGGGTAAAAATAACAATTTTACGTTTTATAGATATTTTCAAAATATCGCCTGTTATTGTAATAACTCCTATTTTAATATGCTTATTATTGATTGCTTCCAATATTAAAATTACAATTGATATTAGTTTGGAAAATTATAATTTAATTATATTATTAATATATTTTTATTCAATTATTAACACTATTAAAAAAATAGACTTTACCAGATTATATATATTCCATTCTAAGAAAACTTACTCGTTTTTTAATATAAAATTGTTAGAAATATTAAAGAAAACCATATTTTCATGTTTTCTTTTATTATTCTTTTTTATATTAAATAAAATAAATATTATAAATTATGATTTCTATAATGTCAATATAATTTTTCACCAGTTGAATTTAATATTACTGTTGATTATTATTAGTTTTGCTAATTATCTAATTAACAGAAGCAAAACGATATATTTAACATCAATCATTCAATTAATTTTAATATATCTTGTTTTATATATAGACACAAGATATTCACTTTGCATTTATACGATAAATACATTTATTATAATATATAATATTTTATTTATAAAACGTATTAATGATGAAAAAATTAGTATTCTACAATTCAAATACAAAAACAATGCATTAATAAAAGCTTCGATATATGATTTACTAAGCACACATTTTGTACAGCCAGTATTGGTGTTAATTTCGATCTTTATCTATATTATATTTAATGTAGGATTTGACCAATATATGCAAAGTGATAGCATTAACATATTAATAATAATAGAAATTTCATTAATATCGCTTTGTTTTTATATTGTAATTGAATCTGTGCCAAATATAAATTGGCAGTTTTATTCAATTATTAAGCCTGAATATAAATTTCATTATAAAAGAATATTTATATTTTTACTAGGAACATTTGGAATATTTATAATGTTAATATACTTTACTATAATAACAACAAATATAAAATATATACTATTATATAGTATTATTTTATTTTTTAATTTAATAGCAGCAGTGAGCATTTCCTTATTAAGATGCAATATGTTGTTAAAAGGAATAATATCAATTATAATATTGGCATTGATTATTTATTTAGGGTTTAATAATATTCTATTTTTATGTCTATTAATAATTCCTATAATAATAATATTAGTGAAATCAATTAATGATCATTATGGGTGGTATGAATTATGATTATTTGTGAGAATTTAAGTAAAATATTCAAGAATGATAATGGTATATTCGACATTAATATTGAATTTCACCCTGGAAAAATATATGGTATTATTGGATATAATGGAGCTGGAAAAACAACATTATTACGTTGTATTGAAGGATTATATTTGCCAACAAAAGGGAGAATATTACATGATGAAATAGATACAAAAAACGAAAAGCAATTTGGTAAATATAAGCCTAATATTTCTTATTTACCCACTGATGAATATTTATATGAAAATTTATCATGTCTTGAAAATATCGAATTAGCTACTATCCTACGATCTGGAAAAAATAAAATTGATAATAAAACAAAAGAATTAATACAATATTTTGAAGCCGATGAATATTTAAATAAAAAAGTAAAATTATGTTCTACAGGTATGAAAAAGAAAATACAATTAATTGTTAGTATGATTGGAGATATGAATACAATAATTTGGGATGAACCTAACGACGGATTAGATATTGTTTCAAATATTAAATTAAAAAAGTTAATAAATTATTATAAAGAAAAAAACAAGATCGTTATTATTTCTTCCCATGTAGCAGAGTTTATGGATAATTTTATTGATTATTATATATTATTAAAAAAAGGACATATTATTGATCAAAATGAATATAAGAATATAAAATCATTAAATGAGTTATTATTTGAGCATATAGAGAGCAATACATTGGATTTACCAAAAAGTTTTAAATTGGAATGTTGTTAAAATATAGTTTTAGACCTTCATGAACGGCAACTGCCCTCATGCTAGTATCGGCTCTTATATATTGAGTTTCATTTATTGTACAGCCAAAAAGAACTAAAACAAAGGCTAAAAATAAGCAGATTTTCCACTGAATTTTATAGTTTTGCAAGAAATTCCACTCCTAATATACAATTTTATACCATAATATCGGTTGTTTTTTAATGGCACTATACCAGATTTTAAAACATAATAATTGAGAGAACATAACAAATAGACACAAACTAAAAAAATATTCTCAAAACCTAGAGATACCTCTAGTACCTCATTCTTAATGAACAGTTAAAAATGAGGTATGAACAATGAAAGTAAAGCGGAAACTGATTATTTATACTCTTTTGTCCCCCTGGAGGAATTCAAGGCAATAATGAACATTGATGATCGGGAAGATAAAACCGCCCGATTTTGCCTTGTTACTTCCACGCTTTCTATTGAGCAATACTGCAAACGGAAACTTATACAGAAAAAATATTTTGAAACAATCAAATTAACAGACAGCTTGCTTGTCATTTTGAAGGAATACCCTGTCAGCGAAATTTTAGCTGTATCAGTTCTAAATGGACAGATAATAGAACCGGAATTTTACCGTCCGATGATTGGCAATGACTATAACGAAGAAATGCCGTTTGAGTTGTTTCTTTCCCCTTCTCTTAAACCGTACAATCTGGCAGCAATAAAAGTCATTTATTACGGCGGTTATAAATTTTGTGATTTACCCGCTGATCTTTCGGCGGCTTGTTTGGAATTAGCGTCATGGAATATGAACCGCTATCGTGGTCGGCGAATCGGTATGACAGGAAACATCAGAGGTACGGGCGTTCAAGGCGAGCATTTTGAATT
>Ga0209755_10006628_pt1 | contig 12747 bp, 9 predicted proteins | sample TergutCo191P1_FD_187301 | JGI IMG/M metagenome (GOLD analysis project Ga0209755, IMG submission 187301) | Cornitermes sp. P1 segment gut microbial communities from Petit-Saut dam, French Guiana - Co191P1 (SPAdes) (version 2) | ecosystem: Host-associated > Arthropoda: Insects > Digestive system >... | reverse complement strand
AGATCCTTAACCTTTTGGTGCCGGAATTATTATTTTTTAATTTTAGTACACCCTGTATATAAAATGTGAATAATACTTGAACCAAATATATTAAAATTATGAAACAAACTGAATTTTGAAGAGAAAAAAACGAAGAGCATATACCATGTTTAAAATATTCAGTACCTATATTTGTTGAATAAATATATAAAATGTAATGTTTAGAGGTTAGCGGTGCGGTATGACCACTATAATAGTCGTTAGGCGTCAAAGGGTTAACAGACCAACACACAAGCCTGTCAAGATTTTACAAAAATATAAAGACAAGCAATTTTTTTTGGGGGTGGACACGACACTGATAGAAGGTGAGTTGGTAACCCAACTGTTTAGTCATGTGGGGATCATGGTTTGGCAAATTGTGTGGGTTATGACAAATTGCTGTTTCATGAGCAATATGACTCACATAGTACCTCTGAATGCAAGCAACCACTAATGAAAAAATGTGGTGACAGTAAAGTTGTCCCTGTGCTTAACTGCCAAGTCATGAAGGTGTACTGAGAAATGGAGATACAGTTCCAACCATTCTTAACCTATGGAAGTGAACTGTCTGGTTTACACCCAGGGGACAGAATCCATGGTAGTCCTTTTACAGGAGGCTAGGTGGGCCCTAGATTCAGTCTGGAGATCTAGAGATGACAAAAAACACTGACCTCTTGCAGGGATCCAAATGCATTTCCTTGACCATCCAGTCCGTAGCTTAGTCATTATATCAGTCAAGTTCAGGAAAATATTTAAAAAAAATTATAATAATCACAAAATGTTGGGTATCTTACACATATATTTAAAATGTTCAAATTATGTTGTGTTCACTTAAGAAAACATGAAACATACTTGAATCAATAGCCTGAGCAAAGAGTTCAAGACCCTCTAGTGGCTGGGGCTGCTCCGTATCCTTCCCATCTGAAGAACCTTCCTTCAGACATTCCTCTGCCAGCTGCATGCTGCTTGTCATACTGCTCCACATGGATTCAAACATGGATGCACCTGATATAACACAATCACATTTATTTACCTTCACATTTACTGTTTGCATGGTACATTGATTGATTAACTGAAATAAAGTGAAATGCCAACTTGATGCAACAATGTAATTTTTTGAAGTTTTTTTAGCTCGACATGTTTCGGGCACACACACCCATGATCAGGAGCACTAGATGTTAAGTTGCAGCATATGGTTTTCCCAGTTTGTAGATGGACGGTGGTCCTGAGAGCCGTGGTGTACGTCGTGTGTACGGTTTGGAAGGTGCCGTGCGACGCACGGCTTGCACGGCACCTTACAAACCATACACACGATGTAGGCAGCGGCTCTCAGGACCACCGCCCTTCTACAAACTGGGAAAACCATATGCTGCAACTTTAACATCTAGTGCTCCTGATGATGGGCGTAAGCGCCCAAAACACGTCGAGCTAAAGAAACTTCAATAAATTACATTGTTGCATCAAGTTGGGATTTCACTTTATTTCATGATGAGGATGCACAGTCAAACAACCCTCAAATAATTGATTAACATTTGGGTTCAAGCCCCTACAGTCCCGATGCACCTAGGCCTTATAAACATGCCCTTTGTGTCCCATAATCTGATATCAGCTCAGGACAGCCCTGTTTCTTGCTGAAGTTCCAGATGGCCCCCAGGCAACTTTTAATGTCCTGTGGGTCCAAGAGAAGAGAACACAGATACACATTTTCTTTTTCTCTCTAAAGTCACAGCAAAGGAACACCCCCAGGTTCCCCAGCAGGGATACTATGGAGAGAGCTGCCCGTTCACAAGGCCTTTCTTATGTATCTCTTAAATTCGTCATAAAAATTTCCCTAAATAAAGAAATGTTTCCCTCTCTCAAAGGCCCTAGGAAAAGAGTGTCCCTCCATGTTCCCCAAAATCGGGGCTTTTTCGGAAACAGACGCCCATTTCCAGACCCTTACTTAGTATACCCTTCGGGGTTCCCATTAAAGGAGCCCTCCCTCCAGATTACCCTTACAGAACTCCCTAAGAGCAAGATGCTCCATCCCTACAGCCCACTCTCATTCACATTACAAAGTCCCATTTGCAGGTACAATAACATTCCTAATGCCAAATCTATGGAACATCTTTACAATCATTATGACAAACTACTGTCACTGAATTTGAAAACTTACATAACCACTATAAAAAACTATTATATCTCACTTCATTTCCCTTACATAGGGGCGTACAAATCCTGGCCACCAGGTCACCATTTTGTATGGGGGGGGCACCTAACATTTGTGGTGCCTAGACCATTGATATAGCTCACAGTTCTTTTATTTTTACTTGCTGGAAAATTTGAGCACCCTAAATTAGGACTTAACATTAAACTTCCTATTACAACAAATTATTTTAACTTAAATAATGCAAATACACCATACACTAACAAATAAAACAGTTAAAATGTCTTAAACATAATAATAAATGACCTACAAACAAGCATAAAAATTCTTTTAAGCCAAACATATCAATTTATGATAGCAATGTACACTCCCACAGACTTAAATAAATAAAAATTGTAACATTTCAAGATATACCTACACTGAAGCCCACAGGCCTAAATGTAAGAAGAGGCATACTGTTTCTTACGCAATCGAAAACTGTTTATAACATAGAAGTTTGTGGCCGAGACACACACACTGTTGTATTATTTAATGATGCTGCCTCAGCTTCTAGGATCTTAAGAGCACTGATGAAAACATTTTTAAACTTCAGTATCTGAATCCTGCAAATTCATCACCATTAATAAAATCCAAAATCTAAGCAAAGCAAAATTCACAACCCATTTCTACAAGATTAATTTTCACGGCATCATTAACTGTCTGAACCATAATGTTATATGTATTTTATAAAAACATATCCAAAATGAGATCTGATGTTTTCACAGCAGTGACTATGAAAAATGCTGCATTCTGAGTATGCTGATATGTGACTATATGGTCCAAAGTTTCAGAGAAACATGTAACTTCCATGTTCAGGATAGCAGACAAGACCAGCAGTTTCCTTTAAAATGTGCATTCCAATCTACCAAACTACATGGCATCACATCCCTCAGAACAGTAATTTTCAACTTCTATACAGAACTGAATGAGTAGCAATAAGAAACTGTCATGCAGCAGTTTTTAAAAGGGTACTGTGGGATGGTGTAGCGGTTATGCTTCAGACTTGTAATCACAAGGAGTCTGATTCTGTCACCCAGGATCCAGCTATCCTGACTCACACAGTTCTCCTCACTCCTTCCGTGAACATAAAAGAATTGTATCTTGACTGAAGCACAACTGATTCCTTCCAAATTCTTCCCAATTCATTACTATTAACACTCACTGCTACAAAATCTGAGGTAATGGATACCATTATAAAATAAACCACAATGCCTAACTAATGTGTATTAAATCAGTGTTGCATTCAGAATTTTAGACAATGCTAAAAAAAAAAAAGACTGGTAGAAGTACAACTATACTTTCCCTTCTGAATATGAAGTACCTCTCTCACCCAAAGTCACATTTTATCTCCTTCTATATATGCTACATTATAATTGTTTTTATCAACCTGTGTTAACAGAGCTTAAAAGTGTCCCTGTTGGGGCCAGTAAACATAAAAATGGAGAAATTCATTTAACAGGTGGGTAGTTTTGTACACTACAGCTCCTCCCATATTATGGTAATATTTTGTATACAGAGCTCTGTGAAGCAGAATACTCTGTCTTCATGACTAGTAGCTCTCACTTGTACAAAAGATTTCCAAAATTAAATTATTCAAAACAGTAGACAGACTTTAGAAAATAATAATTATTATAACAACTTAGCTTGCCAATATATACATCCAAGTTCTTATTGCAAACAAACTTACCACTGTCAGCCCTCTGTTTGGGCTGTATGGTTAACATTAGGCCCACCACTTCAACAAAACTTGAATCACTAAGAAGTGATGACCATGGGATGGATACCGACATCTGCGAAATGTATCCATCCACAAATTCAATAGGTAGATTCTGCTGCTCACCCAATTCATTGAGAGCCTACAATTAGAACACATGTGGTCATGTTATTTATAGCACAGTTAATACACCCAGAGACCCTGTTATCTAACGTATGCTTCAGTTTCCATGAACAAGTGCCGTTCCGTAAATAATATCCAACCCCTTTTTAAGCAAATGCGTGTAGCGGTGTACAGTATGGAATTTGTGAACACCTTTATGTCTTTGAAGTCCATAATGTGAATTGGGATTGCTTGCAGAAATGGTCAGTCCTCCCACGCAAAACATTGGTATTTATTATTTTGCTGTCTACAGTATTAAGAACATACTCCCAATACAAACCATCATAATGCGTACCTGTACGTCCAATCTAACTTCAGACACTGTGCCAGTACCATTGTACAGATCCACTGTCAGCTGATCCAAGGTCAATTTTTCCTCCAAAAATTGACCCAAATATCGCTGTAGCAAGTACCTGCACGCTCGCTTCTTTATGCTTTCGGACCATGGAAGGCCCAAGCACCACGGCATTTTGAAAGTATTGAACATTCAGAGGAAGTTATTTAAAACCTGCTACACTCATTGTTCGTCGTCACTCTTGTACTTGCTCCCACACGAATCTTTGCCAGCAAATAAAAAATAGACGTGACGTCATTTGTTTTGACAATTATACACAACGCAGAGTAGTTTGCAGTTTTGCAGCACGTGTCATACCTGAAACACACCACTCGCGTTAATTTTTATTTAAAATCATTTATATATACCATACCGACATTCTACACTATTTCCCACACTCAATGCACATTAGCGAATTGAATTGCTATTGCACAAAAGAGCACGGATTATATATTGCGAGTGCCCACAGCTGACAGTCATGCCAAAGTTACATATTGTGTGTACTTATCTGTGCTAACAAATCACTGACGGTGACAACGAACAGAAAAGGTGTGATTCATTGTGACGTAAATACAGTACAGTGATAATAAACGATACACGTGTGTGACAGGAATCAGTTCAGCACATAGTGGATTAATTTTCTGTCTTTTTCCAAACAAAAATTCATTTTGTGCGGTTCCCTTACTATTGTCATTCCGTTAGTGTAATGTACGAAATACTGTGACTATTCTGTAACAACTAATGTATGGTACCCATTTATAGCCAATATATAGGTATTGATTTGTCTCGTGATATTACACGTGGAGGTTATTTGTGAGGTCATGCCTGGTCAGTAATGTTACGTAAAAAGTTCCAATTCTCGACTGTTATGGATTTACCATTACTCGAATGTTGAAAGATAAACACAATGACAAATGCTGTACAAATAGCTTTTATGGCTGAAGTTGTTATTAGTGTTCATAATGACCCCATTACACGTTTTGATATGTATGTATGGGTTCGGCGTGTAGCTCATGTAATTGGGTAATAATGTGCAATTGCATGGGCATGTCTTCCAGGGTCGTCTTACACCCCTAACGCTGGTCAACAAAAATTAACTTTTTTTTTTGTCCCAGGAACTCCAATAGGTGAACTTAGCAGTACTTTTTATGCTTAATTCAGATATGTATACAGAATTTTTCTACCAGGCAGGGTTTCAAGGATACAGATGAATTTAAATGTGCAAAATACTACTTTATGTGCTCATGAAACAGGCATAAACTTTCCTCTAAAATGTAGAGGCGAATGATTTTCCCCGGTATTTGGCGTCAGGTGCATCCTTCTTCAGTGTCCAGCAATAGTCTGCCAACATGAGGTTCACTTGCCTTGGTACCGCTTTTCCATAACCATAATGTCTTGGTGAAATCTTTTAGTGTGTTCGTCACTGACTTCGCTGAGATTTTCTGGGAAAAAATCCAAGTGTGACTCCGGAAAGTGGATTTTCAGACCCATATTGCATCCCATAGTTTTGTACGAAGTAAACAGGTCATGCACAGCATCCTGATAATTAGCTGCTTTGTGATTTCCTAAGAAGTTCTTGCAAATCCTCTTAAATGGCAACTATGCATTTCTTTCAGTCTCATTCGGGTCTTCATTGAACTGTTTGTCTTTCATCAGTTCCCTGATCTTGGGTCCTATAAATATACCCTCCTTGATTTTTGTGTCACTCACATTTGGGAACCTATTCCTCACATATTCGAATCCATGGCCGTTTTTATCCATACCTTTCACAAAGTTTTTCATAAGGTTCAACTTTATGTGCAAAGGGGGCAGATAAATTTTCTCTGGAAGAACAAGAGGAGGACTGATGACATTTTTCTCCCCTGGCATCAGTGATGTTCGTTTAGGGCATAGTTTATTTACATAGTGATTCTTCTTGTCCCAGCTCTCCGACTCGCACAGGAGTTGCATTCTGAATAACAGTGCCACAACCTTGATATCACCACATAACTTTCACTTAAATTCCTCATATACTAATATAAAAGAACCTAACCCAATAAGGTATCTAATAAATAGCTTCCACTGACTTTTTCCAAAAATGAGCTGGCATTATGCAACCACTTATGAAATTGAAAAGATTATTGAATCCTAAAAACAAAAAATACTGGTGGATATGAAGAAATTTCTACTCGAAAACTAAAATTAAGTGCACCATACATTATATCTCTGCTTACATATATATCTGTAATGGAATTTTAAATACTCGTATATTTCCTGATAGATTAAAATGTGCCATTATTAAACCAATTTTTAAAAACGGTGATGATCAAGACTTAACTAATTATAGTCCAATATCTTTGCTTACCTGCTTTTCAAAAGTTATTGAAAAACTTATATATGCTACACTTCTTGACCACATAACTACTAATTCTATTTTAGTTAATGAACAATACAGATTTGGAACTTGGTGCTCAACTGAACAAGCCTCCTTTTCATTAATAAATAATATTTTAACTTCTATGAACAATAATTTAAAAATTGGAGGTATCTTCTGTGACCTTCAAAAAGCTTTCGATTGTGTGAATCACAAAATACTATTAGATTAACTAGAATTCTACGGTATTGAAGGAAAATTTAAAACACTAATCGAATCGTATCTAACCTGCAGATAACAGAAAGTAATACTTCACCCATTTCATGATCCCACTTTAAATCCAAAATTTCCTGAAATTGAATATACAAGTCTTCTGTTGATATTACACTTTGTAAATCAGAGGACATTTTGGAGGAATATAATGCCTGCATCTTGAGCGTCAAGCAGACCAAGGAGTCTGCTAGAAGATGAATGTACCTACAGTCCTTCAAGATTTCAGGATCTGCGCACTGATAAACACAGTCACTTCGTAGAATAATTCACTCTTCAGCAACAACAGTGAAAGAACCTCAAATCTCATAGCACTGAAATTATGTTCTTCATAATGACATCATGTAATCTAGTACAGATCCACCATTCCAGAGTAACATACTACCTCCACTTTGGGATGGCCTACTGAACTGTATGTTCATCCAAAACAGTGACGGCCATGGACCAGACCACATGATGTCCTAACTGAGACTATATGGTTGGGAACTGAAATAAAACTAATGTTTTATTCTTTAAACTCACACCTTTATTTCAACTTGAAGCCTTTCTGCAGAACAGAACCTAAATATAACATCATCCATCTACCCTATCCATCAGCCCCTCAGACTTCTAGTTTGCATAGATAAGCCTTTGTTAATGCTACAGGTTATCAAGTTCCAAAACATCATCCCACACTTTGATTTTTTTTTTTTGACAATAACAGTGAACACTCAAATGAGCTCATTATACAACAACAAACCATCGAACTGCTTTTATTGGAAAAACTTGGTAGGTATGTTTATGATCCTTCCTCATCTTGTAGCACAGACTCTAGATCCTGGCAAGGTGGCATCAGGACAATGGGTAACCAGAACCGGAATGGAAGTGGTGCCTGTAATCGTCTTGCTCTTGCCAACCTGGCAGACAAGGAGCATATCTCCAGAGGGTAAACATGTTGCACCAGTTGTACCAGCTCCCCAGAAGCCATCTTCACCTTTACCATCCTTATCATGCTGTCCATTTCTGGGAACAGTCGGATAGCTCTTCGCACGGGTCACTATGGAAGTAGCCTGATTTGTCAATGTCTGCAGTTCTACTTTCGAATCAACAGAGGTAATGCAATCTATGTACAATGAAATCTGAAGTTTCTCTACTGTAACCTATAGCGGTGCTTCATGTTGTTTCAAGTGTTGCCTAATCACAACCCCAAGCAGAAGTGACTACAGTTCACTCTGAAAACAACTTGTCTGTCTCAAGACTTTCACCTTCCTGTTTTCGGCTTCTTTACACCAGAGAAATTGCAAGACGTCCGATCTTGCCTATCAACAGTGATTCGCAGAAAACCTTGCTTAATGTTGGAAATGACACCAAGTCTTCTTAAATGAAATCTGAGCATAATTTGGGGGATCAGCTCATGCCTATTTATCGCCTCTGACAAACAGTCATTCGAGGAAAGTCCTACCATTGCTTTACATAAGACATCGAAGACAGGCCTCACATTTGTGGTAGAATTGTCTTTAAAGACTCCTCGATGTGGTGTGTAGTGCCCAATGTGTCTGTCTTCATTTTCAGGCACTTGTTCAATTTTTTTCCTCACACAACCAGGTCCACATCACCTCATTGTATTCTTCAAAAAGTACTTTCTGCTTGTGGCCCTCTAATCACGGCCCAGGTCTTAACAAGAGAAGCATCCCTTCCTTTTCTTCAGTGTTTTTTGTTTATTACCTAATGATAATGAACAAGCGATCCACAGAGTTTTTCTTATTTTCACCAGAGAATAGACCAGTTCCTGTGACAGCCATTTCGATTTGTTTTTTTATGGTTCTCCTTCCGTGGGACATACCCACACAGCTTGAAACCAGCTTTTACTAGAGAAATTGTTGCTTCTCCTGCAACCTTTCTATGTAGTAATGACAGAAGGACTTTAAACATGTCCCCAAAAATACTGCTTCCAACATTTTTGCCATGTATAGCCCCAGAATTCCTGAATCACACACTCAATACATCTTCTGGTTTACAGAATTCAATGAGCAGACAGAACACTGTGGTGTACTTATCAGAGGTCACTCCAACTGATTCCAAAGCACACAGTTTTTTTTGCAGTTTACTACATAGAAGAGCTTTGTCCTGCTTTTCCCAGCTCTTTGTGGCAGTTTTTATTACAAGGTCTAAAAGCTCTGTCACATAGTATTTTATAAGCAAGTCTTCCTTTCTCAATCTGTTCTTCAGGCTTTCAATGATCTGGCTATAATTCTCAGCAGTGGGCGGTAAGCTCTCTACAATCTCTCAAGCCCTAGAACCCTCGGTAGTATCTTGGATTATGTAATGAAATTTGTCTTCCTCCTCCATTTCTTTGTCATCATGTATTCTCTTAAACTGACTCCAAAAATTAAAAAAATAACTTTATTTCCCCACTGAACTTCTTCAGCTCTATTTTGGACTGTTTTAGTTTCCTTCTACAAATGGCCAGGGAAGAAATGACCAACTGTCCACTGTGTGCTTTGACTTCAGTATGACCAGCCAAAAATTGTTCCATCTTCACTGCTGCATGATCTATTTTCTCTTCCTAAATTCTTGTACGCTGGAGTATTCTATATCAAAATCAGCCCTTTCATCATCTAACGTTAGAGTGGTAATATGGTCATCAAGGTTATGTAAGCCACCCTCTAACCTCTCAAGAGTTGAAAACTTTTATTTCATTGTCTCTGCACAGAGATTTTCAGCATTTGTTTCTTGAATTAACCTTTCATATATTTTTGTGAATGATGTTCGTACAGCTTTGCGTTTCTTCACAATCCCTTAGATGCTTCAACCTCAACTTCAGACTGGGTGATAACAACCACACTGAGACTTACCAACAGCTGCATTACATCAAGTCAGAGTCCACAATTTTTGTCAGGAACTGAAATAAAACTAACCGTCTTATTCTTTCCACTCACACCTTTATTTCAGCTTCAAATCTTTCCTCGGAACAGAACCAAAACTACAGGATCATCTATCTATCCTACCCATCAGTCGCTCACAATTTCACTTTGCACAGAGAAGACTTCCTTAATGTTATAGGTGGTCAAGTTCAAACAACCTCTGAATCTTCACCATTGAGAGAACCTGAGGTACCAAACCTAAAATTCTTAATTACCACAGTATGGATGCTTTATGTTGGGAATACTGAATATCAAGTACTGCAATATGTCCAGTGTTAGTTTCTTTAAATCTAAAGAATTAAGCATGAACACAAAGGCATATAAGTACTTCCATGTTACAACTATTATCATTTTAATAAACAGCTTAGTAATGTTTCGCTGAGGTAGTTACACAAACTGGGTGGTATTATCATATAGTTGGGTAAATACAGGATGTATAAACTGTATGAAGTCCTATACTTCTGCTGTAAATGGCAATGTCAACAGCTACAGGAATGTACCAGATAATTTGAACTGTGTGTGGTTGACTCACTTCAACACATAGAACAGTTTATGTGCGCCAACTGTATGATGTGCTGTACAACTGCTTTAAGTGGGAATCTAGACAGCTGGTGGGATGCCCCAGATAATTTGGTTTGTTGTAGTAAACTGTTTTTATTTTTAATGCAAGTATATGTTTTTTTTTTTTTGGATGGTGGCATGTTACAGTAAGTACTCCCTTCAAACATCCCATTTTAGAAGAAATATTTGTACACAGTAAGTTTTATGCAGTGTCTTTCTTTTATTAGAGTAAGCACTGCACCTCTTACGGTGTATCCTGGCAGATACAGGGTTTCTGTGCTATAAATTTGCTGTGCTTGGAGAAGAAGATAAAAAAGACATTTTATATTTTCAGTGGCTACATGTTGTAGGCATTGTCTGTTCCATGGTTCCTTACCATTATGTGAGGCAAGGTGTACAAGACAAAAATAGCTGTGACAGGATAATACTAAAAAGGATCAGATTACATGGGAGAATTTAGACACAGAGATGGAAAGTTTGTAATAGTTATACAGTATTTCATTATGGTTGTGTAATTGTGTGTATAATAGTCTTCCAGTAAGATTGGTGCTATCACTCTTCCCCATGTTTCCTGTGATTACCTCTGGTTACTTAATTTAAACTGATTTCCTACACACGTGGTTTATTTCGTGAACTATATTAGAATAGATAATGGTTTCTTAAACAGTGGTATGCACATCATTACTAGTACACTAACCACTGTTTACTCATACGCAGCATTCATAAAAATTTGAAATTTAATAATTATAAAGTTTATCAAAGTTAAATAAAAACATTAGACATATTTTCCAGTACACAGAGTCATATAACTTGTCCCCACTGTTAGGTGTTTTTGCAAATTTTCGGCCCTTGTTTGAAATAAAAAAAAAGGTACACTGAAATTATTCAATTTTATGTAGGGGTACACCAGAACGAACTTCAAGAATTCCTGGTATAGATTGTCTGTCGAAAGTGGTCATAGCATTTGATGTACAATAACCCCATAAATGGCCTGTAAGAAGTGGTGCTATTGGTGCAGTTAAAATAAATCAGCACCCATACAGTACCACCATACTTGTCTGGAAGATCAGTATAGCAAGAATATTGCTTTCCTGTAGTATGATGTTTGTTTTCTTTCCCTCGTTGTAATCAAAAGTTCTAATCATTGTTGCATTATTTGCCTGTAAATATAGCTATGGTTTAAGCTGCAGCAAAGCTGAAATATACATTTGTAAGAATCACGTTTTGTACACTTGTAGCTGTTTAATTGGTGTGTGTTCAAACTGGCAGGTAGCATATGGTGACAGCAAAACGCTGCCAAGCATTCTTATTATGTAAGTTCGGTACTTTGGACAGATGCAGAAATTTTTTAATAATCTGATTCTGAGGATCATACAGGACAGTTCTGTTTCAAATACCTCTTATCATCCTCAGTTTGGTGAAGAGGGGAAACTGGAGCCATCTTGGTTACAGTAATACCCGTTATGTTTTGTGGAAGAAATTAGAAGAGAAAGGAGGCTGTTGCAAAAGTCTGGAGACTGGGTGACCTTGGGAAGTGTTGGCAGCACCCACAAGCAGGATCCACGTTTGCAAGGAACCAATGAGAAGGCTATTTGTATTTGTATTTGTATTTATTATATGTTCATCAGATCCATACATGATTTGGATATTGAACTTGTCAAGATAAATAAGAAATAAGAATTATAATCTAAAAAAATACAGTTACAAAGTAAGAAATATAAGTATAAAAGGAAATACATCACAAAAGAAACAATACAGTTACATATATGCAATATACAGTACAAATTTTTACAATATGATAGAACATAAATGAAAGCATTGATAGTCCTTTAAGTTATACAACAGTCAAGTTGGTGTAGTTATCTGGGTATTTTATTCGGACAAGGAGGGAAAGCAATAAATGAATAATTTACTATTACATGACCTCAGTACAGCGTTCATTGCTCATTGATGTGTTCCCCATCAAAATATTCTTGAAGAGTGTAAAATGACCCTTCCAAGAGAAACCCTTTCAAAGCAGTTTTGAATTTCTTTACATCACTGGATAATCCTTTTATTTTAGCAGGTAAACAGTTAAAGAAGTCGATTCCTGAATAGTATACTCCCTTTTGTACCTTAGTGAGATGCACTGAAGGCAGATGTAGGTCTGAACAGTCTAGTATTAATCGAGTGTATCATCGAGTTAAGTTTGAACATATTAATATGCTTGACTACAAACAGTGATAAGGAGAAAAGGTACTGAGAGTG
>Ga0209755_10006627_pt1 | contig 12750 bp, 10 predicted proteins | sample TergutCo191P1_FD_187301 | JGI IMG/M metagenome (GOLD analysis project Ga0209755, IMG submission 187301) | Cornitermes sp. P1 segment gut microbial communities from Petit-Saut dam, French Guiana - Co191P1 (SPAdes) (version 2) | ecosystem: Host-associated > Arthropoda: Insects > Digestive system... | reverse complement strand
TTACTCATAACGTATGCGGTGCATAAAATCAGAAATGTGGAAATCGTCGTGCTGAAAACAGCGACAGTAAGGGTATTAGTCACCCATCTTCCGAAGTAGGTAGTTGTAAACAGCCGCTTGAAATTCTCAAAACCAAAACCTTTAGGAATATAATTAGAAACGACAATACCTATAAAATCACCCTGATCATTATACTCAACCCTGAAAGCGCTTAAGACTACCCAGAGAGTAGGATACAGCCAGACAACGGCGAGGATAATCAAAACGATATGCACAACAGTAAGAGAGGCGATTTCGTTTCTTTTAATTGAGCCCGTTTTAGCTACTTTTGTCATTGGAATCTGTCCTCCTCTTTATAAGCTTTGGATCTGCGGTAAGTGATAAGGGTTATTGTCGAAGTGCACAGGAATGTCATAATTCCGACTACTGACCCAAGGTTGTACTCTCTTTCATCAATGGATAACTTGTAAAGCCATGTCACCAAAAGGTCTGTTGAACCGGCCTTGTAGCCTCCCGGAACGGGAGGACCTCCGCCTGTAAGAAGGAAGATAACATTAAAACTGTTAAAGTTGCCGACAAACGAAGAGATTAAGTACGGAGTGGTAATAAACAAAATATACGGCATGGTGATTTTAGCGAGTATTTTAAATTTACTCGCTCCGTCGATTCTTGCCGCTTCGTAAAGATCAGCCGGAATGTTCATTAAAATACCGGTAGTCATCAGCATTGTATAGGGAACGCCGATCCAGAAATTGGTAAGGATAATTACAATCCTTGTCCGTAAAATACTCGGCGAGTTTGAAAGGAATGAAATGGGTTCATGAGTTAGTCCAAGAGTTAAAAGCATTTGATTAAACGGACCGTGTTCACCGAGCAGATTTCTGATAGCGAGCAGTGAAACAAACTGCGGCATCGCGATAGTCAGAATAAAAATAGTCCTCCAGAATGTTTTAAACTTAACACCCTTCATGTTAATCATGATGCCAAGAAATATTCCGCCGAAATAACAGGTAAAGGTAGCGCAAATAGTCCATACAACAGTCCAGCTTAAAACAGGAAAGAACCTCTGCCCTATCTCTCCCGTTTTTGTAAATATATTCGCGATATTCGCCATACCAACCCAGTCAAGCAGCACCTCTCCCTGATGTTCGCTGTCAAAGTTTGTAAAGGCGATAAAGATCATGAATATCGTCGGCATAAGCGTAAAGATTGTCACGCCGATAAATGTCGGAGTAAGAAGCGTTACGTGAAACCGATTATCCATAAGCAGCCTGATGTCTTCAGGGAATGTCAGCGCTTTCCCGCTGGCGCGTTTATCACATTCGGCCTTGTACGCGCTCTCAAGATTGCTGAGATACAGAAGAAAAAAAAGAATGATAATGCCCATTGTGACAACGCCGAACAGCATCATGAGCATTGAGTTATCGGCTCTTGTAAAAATATCTCCGGGGTTTGTGCCAAGCGTTGTAAAATTAACAAGCGCTTTATAACCAAGCGGAGTATCGTTTATCCTGGGACATAATACCATAAAGGAGATAAATAACGCCTGAAAGGCAAGAAAAATAAAACCTTTTACAATTTGTTTATGGTAAAAATTACCGAATCCCATAATTAAATGGGACATTTTAACAGAGAAACCGCCGTCGATAAATCTTTTACAAAAGACAACAAAAAAATTAACTATTCCTTTAACAAAAGATACGGCGACTCCCTTGAAAAAAGAACCAATCCCGATAAAAAAATCTAAAAATACATTACTATGATATTTATCTATTTCCACGAAATATCACCTCATTTTTTAAAGCTCCTGCATATAAATATACAGGAGCCTTTGATTATTTAATTATCATAAATAAAAATGAACCGCATTATTACGGCCTTTGTCCGGTTTTCCAGATACTTTCCACAACCGCTAAACCTGCTCTGATCTGCGCAGCGTTATTGTACTGGTTTCCGTTGTTAGTCAGGATATCAAGAATGATCTGCGGGCCGCCTGACTGATAATAATAAAGGTTCGCTCTCGGGCTGGAAATCGGCTGAGGTCTTCCTCTGTCGAACATCTCAAACTGCATCCGCGCAAGAAGGCCTTCGGTTGTATTCGCCCGGACTCCCGTAAACTCTGTTCTCGCGTTTTTATACGCAGGAAGATTCTGTATTGCATTGAACGCTTCTTCCTGAACTTCCTTGCCGGAAAGGTATGTTAATATCCGCTGTACAGCAGCGTATCTGTGAGCTTCCGCCGGAACATTAGGATTGTATTTTTTCATAACAAAAAGGAACGCGTCGGCAAAGGTTCCGGATCTCATTACAGTGTTAGCCGTAATATTTGTGCCTGTCACATCCTGGGCAGTAAGCGTAAAGTTAGGCAGAACCGCTATCCCGAGATTGCTTCCGAGAGCTACGCTTGCCGCTCTGTAATTCCAAGCGCCGCCAATCATAGAAAGGGACACCTGATCCCGCAGTTCAACTTCCCATCCTGAATCTGATGCTTTCTTTGCTCCGTTTGTATCCGTAAAGAATTTCTGTCCCCACTGCATGGTAGCTACAGCTAAATCAGAAGTAACATTGCTGTCAGTAAGAACATTATTTCTGAAAATAGTAGCCACAGGCGTACTGTCCGATGCCCTTGTAGCCAACACAAGGAATGAATTGTTATAACCGTCATCACCATTAATGGAAACAGATTGTTTTCCAAGTGATTTTGCTTTCGCTAAAATGCCTTCCCATGTTCTTACGTCATTTTCTGTAAGGTGCGCCTTATTATAGTACAGAACAAGAGATTGGGAGCGATAAGGAACGCCGAATGTATACTCAGTGCCCTGTACCGTCGATTTAATTAAGCTTTGAAAGCTGGCTGGATTGTCATTCTGAACCTGACGCAGCAGCGCTTGATCAGTTATCGGGCCGATTGCGCTCGCTCCCGCGGTAAGCCTTCCAAGATTGTCATGCGCGATTGAAAAAATATCCGCGCCTGCAGCTGTATCATCCATAAATTTCGCGGCAGCCGAGCCTGCGTCTACAGCTTCAACAGTCACTGTATAGCCGAAACTCGGATTCTTCTGAACATACTCGTTCACCTTCCCCTGATAAAAAGGAACCGCTTCGGCTCCAACCCATATCTTGATGTTTCCTCCCCCCGCAGTCGGAGCCGATTCACTGCCGCCGCCTGCAAAAACGGGAATACCGAAAACAGTTATTATCAAAACAGCTAAAATGATTTTTTTCATAAAATCCTCCTAATTTAATTATGATTGTTCAAAAGGAACCAACCGTGTTCCCAAACAAGCCAACAACCTCACCCCTTATAGGGTAAGAGCTTTTAAACCTCACAATACGAATAAAAAAGGACTCTCCAAAACATTAGTTCTAAAGAGCCCTTTCATACGCCGAATTAACAGGAACCTACTTTACGATAGCACCTACTGCTCTGGCTCTGTCGCCCATTACCGCGAATACGAAATAATAAGGAACAGCACCTTTCAAAAGTGTAGGATTAGAGTTAACACTGCCAAGCCCGTCCTGTACATCATCGCGGACCTCATCCAGAACATTTGCTCCAACAATCAAAGTATCAGGAGTCAGGTTTCTTACTGCTCCGGCTTCTGTACTAGGAACCCACATGTCAAAGAACCAGCCGCTCTCTTCAGTCGCGTCAGCAACAAGCCTTATGACTTTTATCGCGAGATTCCCGTCCCAAGTTCCTTTCCCTGTGCGATCATCGGGATTTCCGGGATATCCGTCAACAGTCCAGCCTGCAGGATCAAATGCGCCCGGATTATATTCGTACAAATAAACATACAGCGCGTCAGCTAAAGCAGCATGAATAGGCGCAATTCTCGGATCTGCCTTGGAAACATTTTCCATCGTGTACTGCGCATCGAATGTCTGCGTCCATCCCGCAAAATTACCGGTCACACGGTAATTATAGTTTGGATCGTTAGCCGGAGCTGCGGTTCCATCTGTAACCGCCGGCTTGCTTTGGCAGCTTACTGCGAAAATCGCTATTAAAGCGATAACCGCAAAAAATAAAACATTTCTCTTCTTCATCAATTTCCTCCGTTTTATAGAAATTTCTCTTTAGTGAAAATTATAACGCCATTCCCGCAGGATAGCAACTCTTTTATACAAAAAATTGTTAATTTCGGCGGGATTAGACTTGCGTATATTTCAATATGTAAATTATTATCATATAGGGAGAAATATTATGCCTGACTGGTTAAAGACAGCGGTTTTTTATGAAATTTATCCGCAGTCTTTTTATGATTCCAACGGAGACGGAATCGGAGACATTCCCGGAATAATAGAAAAACTTGATTATATAAAAGGACTTGGCTGTAACGCGTTATGGTTAAACCCGTGCTTTGATTCACCGTTCAGGGACGCGGGTTATGATGTCCGCGATTACAAAAAGACAGCGCCGCGGTACGGCTGTAATGAGGATTTATTCCGGCTTTTTGATGAAGCTCACAAACGCGGCATGCGCGTCATTCTGGATTTGGTTCCCGGCCACACATCAGAGGAGCACGAGTGGTTTACAGAATCCAGAAAGGCCAATCCAAATGAGGAAATGAAAAACCGGTATATCTGGACTGACGGATGGTTCTTCTGGGGCCTTGACGGGTTAAAGCATATCGCGGGCGAGGCTGAAAGGAACGGATGTTATATCATCAATTTTTTTAAGTGTCAGCCGGCTCTGAATTACGGTTTTAACGAGCGCCGGGAAAAGTGGATGCTCGCGCCTGATCACAAGGACTGCGCCGCGACACGGGAAGCGTTAAAAGACATAATGCGGTTTTGGCTAAAAGGCGATAAAGGCAGAGGCTGCGACGGTTTCCGCGTTGACATGGCGGATTCTCTGGTAAAATTTGATGATAGACATAAAAGCGCGACAAGCGCGGTTTGGCGGGATATCCGTTCAATGCTGGACAGCGAATTCCCCGAGGCGGTGATTGTATCGGAATGGGGCGCTCCCGATTTGTCAATAAAAGCAGGTTTCCACGCCGACTTTCTGCTGGATCACGGGGGCAGCGGATACAGAAGCCTAGCGCGGGACTACCTCGACAATGGTCAGGCAGGAGAGACTTCTCCATCACATGAGAAAAACGACAGCTATTTCAGGAAAGACGGGAACGGAAATATCAAAAAATTTCTGGATCAGTATCTTCCCTGGTATGAAGCGGTAAAAGGAAATGGTTATATAAGCATAATCACAGGCAACCATGATACGCCGCGAATCAGCCGCCGGCTTGACGCGGATGAAACCGCTCTCGCGCTCGCGGTTTTTTTTACATTCCCCGGCGTACCTTTTTTATATTACGGCGATGAGATTGGCATGCGTTATCTGTATAATCTTCCGTCTAAAGAAGGCGGCTACACGCGCACAGGCTCAAGAACACCCATGCAGTGGAACGCCGGAAAAAACGCGGGGTTTTCATCCGCGGAAGAGTGCCAGTTATACCTTCCCGTTGACGCGGAAAAAGACACGCTGAATGTCGCGTCACAGGAAAACGATCCAAAGTCGCTTTTAAATAAAGTAAAAACCCTGCTCCGCCTCCGTAACAGCGAAGACGATTTAAAATCAAAACCAAATCTGGAGATAGTTCACGCGCCGGGAGTATCAAGCGGCGCTGATCAAAACAGCCGCTTGTTTGTTTATAAACGCGGCATGTGCGTCATTGGAGTAAACCCGGGGAAAACCGAAGCGAGCTATTCAGCTTCCGGCAGCGCCTTAGCCGCCAGCGGAGAGTTTACTCTCTTATACTCAATCGGCGGCTGCGGTTATGAAAACGGATTTTTCAAATTTGGATCGCAAAGTTTCGGAGTGTGGAAGCTGAAAGGCTCGTGAGACAGCCGGCCTTGAACCGTAAGTCTGTAATATTTTATGAGATTCCAGCGCCTGAAGCGCTGGAAATTTTATGAAAATCATGATATATTAAAAACAGGGGGTGCACCGGTTTCGACTGGTACGTCTTCGGGGTATAGATCGCAGATGGAGCGCTCATCTCCTGATTGGGCAAAACATTTAACTGCCAACAAAACTGTCAGTTACGATTACGCCTTAGCTGCGTAACCGCGTGGAACTGTTCCGCCGCTCTGAGGAACAGCTTCCGCGTCGCAAACAGAGCTGGTCATACCGCCCGCCCTTTAGTGCGAGTTTTCGGAGGCGGCATGGCGAGATTTCCCGGAATAAGAACAGACCGCGCGCCGTTTAGCCAAGTCTGTTCTGACAACACAATAAGCGGCTAAATCTGTAGAAGTCTATGCTTCGCGTATTGGGACAGGGGTTCGACTCCCCTCACCTCCAAAAATGATTACTAACAAAAAAAACTTAACACTGAAAGAAAACTTTAGAATATTATTAAACGCGCTGATAACCGCCTGTGTCGCGGCAGGGGTAATAATCTTTATTTCAAGATCAAACATACCATCGGTTTTATCTTACTTTACAATTCAAAGCAATCTGCTTTGCATGATAGCCGCTGCTGTTACTCTGGCGCGCGTAATAATGAGAAAGAGCCTTATAGAGAATCCGTACATTTTCCTGAAGGGAATGTCATTAGTATCAATCCTTCTTACTTTTTTTATATATAATTTAGTACTAAAACCATTCACAACCTTAACAGGCGGCGGAGGTGAAACACTTGAAAGCGTACTGCTCCACATGGCGGTTCCGGTAATGATGCTTCTTGATTTTATTTTCTTTGAGGAAAAAAGACGCTTTAAAATGTGGTATCCGTTTGGATGGACATTGTTTCCTGTTTTTTACATTGGTTATACCGCTGTATACAAAGCCCTGGGCGGAACATACAAATATTTCGCGGGCGATACAAATTTTCCGTATTTCTTTATGGACTATGAAACATACGGATTAAAAACAGTCGGACTATGGATTCTTTTAATCGCGGCAGGCTATATAGGTTTTTCATATTTATTAATTGGTTTTGGCAGATTAATAAGCGGGAAAAAACGTTAGATTGTAGTTTTTCTTAGATTAATCCCATATACTGAGAAATCGCGCTATTTTTTAAGAAACCTCAGTTTTTAGTAATAATACTGGAAATATTACGCTTTTTATGACATACTAAACATAAAACATGGACACTGAAAAACAGCGCGAAGATGACAATCTTCTTCGCATCATGCTGGATGTAAATCCTCACATTCACATTCTATTTGACAGTGATTTCAAATTGATCGACTGCAATCCGGCGGCGATAGATTTTATGTCCTTTAATTCCAAAGAGGAAATGCTGGACGGGTTTATCGAAAAGATATCCCGCAGCCTTCCTGAATACCAGCCGGACGGACGGCGCACCGATACGCTTGATAGAAAACTTATGGTTGCCGCGGCAGAAGGAACTGTCCGTTTTGAAACTACGATTTGCGCGAAAGAAGGCATCCGCAGCCTCGATGTAGAATTTGAAAGAATCCCCTACGGAAACAGTTTTGTTATTGTCGGTTATGTTTATGACATGACAAGCATCCGCGAGAGGGAAATGGAGTTAGCCGAGATACAGGAAAAAAATGAGCTTCAGCTTACAAAATTAAACGCGGTTGTAAAGGCGACAAAAATCGGCTTGTGGGATGTTACAATCATCAATAATGATCATCTTAATCCCGAAAATGGTTTTACATGGTCTGATGAATTCAGGTTTATGCTCGGATATAAAAACAAAACCGATTTTCCCGACACATTCGAAAGCTGGGACAGCCGTCTTCATCCTGATGACAGAGAGCAGGCGCATAAGGCTATTCATGACCATCTTGCTGATAAAACCGGCAGCACTCCTTATGACGTTGAATACAGGATGCTGTGCAAAAACGGCGAGTACGCTTATTTCCGCGCCTGCGGAGAAACCATCCGCGATAAAAACAATAACGCTGTCCGCGTCGCGGGCGCTGTAATGGATATATCGGAATCCAAAAAAGTTTTGTTTAACACAGAGAAACAGCGCATAGAAGCCGAAGAAGCCAGCAAAGCGAAATCGACATTCCTTAGAAATATGAGCCATGAGATACGCACGCCGTTAAACGCCATAATCGGAATGACGACAATAGGAAAGTTTTCCGGTGAAACAGAAAAGAAAAACGACGCGTTCAATAAAATCGAAGGAGCCTCAAAGCACCTTTTAGGCGTTATTAACGATATCCTTGACATGTCAAAGATAGAAGCGAATAAGATGGAATTATCGCCTGTCAGTTTTGATTTCAGGGAAATGATACAGAAAGTTGTTGACATTATAACTGTCCGTATAATTGAAAAGAGGCAGAAGCTGAACATCGCTACAGATGAAAGTATACCGCGGATTCTTATAGGCGATGATCAGAGATTGTCACAGGTTATAACAAACCTTATATTCAACGCGATAAAATTCACTCCTGAGGAAGGTTCAATCAGCCTGGACTCCCGTCTGTTAACGGAGAAGAACGGAATATGCCGCCTTGAAATGAGCGTCTCGGATACCGGCATCGGCATTTCTGAGGAGCAGAAGACCCGTTTATTCGAGTCGTTTGAACAGGCGGATGCCCGTACAGCGCGTAATTTCGGCGGCACAGGCCTTGGACTTCCCATTTCCAAACGGATTGTGGAGCTAATGGACGGAGAGATAAGAATTGAATCCGAAAATAATAACGGATCGAAATTTATTTTTACTGTTTTGATGAAACGCGGCGTTGTTACGGAAAAAAACCAGCTTGGCAGGGAATTTAAGGATACTAAAGCGGATTTTACCGGAAAGACAATTCTGTTAGCTGAAGATATAGAGATAAACCGTGAAATCGTAACAACGCTTCTTGAGCCATTTCACCTGACAATTGACTGCGCGGAAAACGGAGAAACCGCTGTCCGCGCGTTTTCGCGGTCGCCTGATAAATATGACCTGATTTTCATGGATATTCAGATGCCGCAAATGGACGGATACGAAGCCGCCCGCGCGATCAGATCGCTTGATTCCCCTAAGGCGAAAAACATTCCGTTGATTGCCATGACAGCTAACGTTTTCCGCGAAGATGTGGAAAAATGCCTTGAGGCCGGAATGAACGGCCATTTAAGAAAACCCATCGACTTTAACGAATTAATCAATATATTACGCGAATATTTAAATTAAACTATTGAGATTTTTATTGATATTTTTGCGAGATCGCCTTGAAATCATCCTGAATCTGAACAACCGCTTCCGCCATTACAGGATCGAATTGAGTCCCGCCGCCGTTTTTAATAATAGCGATTGCTTCATCATAAGGCATGGCGGATTTATAAACACGGGTACAAACCAACGCGTCATATACATCAGCGAGAGAAGCGAGCCTCGCCGCGAGAGGTATTTCCTCACCTTTCAACTGGCGCGGATAACCTTTGCCGTCCCATCGCTCATGATGGCTGTAACAAATATCTTCGCAGTGTTTGAGATACAGCGAAGAGTTCACATCGCCAAGTTCGCCGATAATATCTCTGCCCCGGGTTGTGTGGGTTTTCATTATCTCATATTCTTCAGGATCGAGTTTTCCGGGCTTTAAAAGAATCCTGTCAGCGATCGCGATTTTCCCGACATCATGAAGCGCCATCGACTTCATTATTATATCGGGCTTAAGCTTAATAAGATCATCAGCGTAAACTGATCCTGTCTCGATGAGATAATCTGTCAGCGCTTTTACAAATAACTGCGTTCGTTTTACATGCTCGCCGGATTCCAAATCGCGGTGCTCAATAACATTCGCGAGTCCCTGCAGGGTGTTTTCCAGTGTTTTGGTAGCTTCCGCGGTTTTCTCCGCGACCATTTCTTCCAGGCTGTCGCTGTAATTTTTCAGCTTAATCTGGTTGTTAACCCTGAGTTTGACAATCTCGGGTTTGAGCGGAGTCTTATTGATAAAATCAACCGCGCCCGCCGCGAGAAGTTCGCTCTCCGAGTCATTTTCCGCGGTAATAAAAATAACAGGTATTCGCTTAAGCAGTTTGTTGGTTTTTAAAATTTCAAACATCTGCCGCCCGTCCATACAGGGCATCATTACATCCAAAAGAATAATCTTGGGAAGAGGATACATAATCCGCAGTTTATCAAGCGCATCCTTGCCGTTGGACGCTGTTACAATATTATAATCATTCTTTAAAATTTCTTCGAGAATCATCACAATTTCATCTTTGTCATCGACAACGAGGACAGTGAATAATTTATCAAGCATACTGAGCTATAACCTTACCGATTTCTTCTATTGTTTTAACATATACATTTTTAAAGCCCGCCATCTGCTCCGGTTTTAATGTATTTGATTTAATACTGGTTTCAACTTCCAGGCTGTGCTTAAAAAGCTCCGTAAGAGACAGATTCGCCGCAAGTCCTTTTATCGTATGCGCAGCGCCTCTGGCCGCCTCATTATCCTCATCAGCCAAGGCCGTCTCAATCTGAGCCATGCTTTTATCATCTATAAATTTGGCGAGCAGTTTGGTATAGAGCTTAATATTATTCATAACTCTTTTTGAGCCTTCGTTTACATCAATATAAACAATGTTATCAACACAAGCATCATCAGCCATAAATAACCTCTCTAATTAACAAATTTGTTCAGGCATAAATTCAACGCGGATTTAATCACCGCTCGCGGTATATAATCCGGCCTCTGCTAAGATCATAAGGCGATAAAGCAACCTTAACTCTGTCGCCCGGCACAATGCGGATATAATGTTTGCGCATTTTTCCGGACAGGTGCGCTAAAATCAGATGCCCGTTTTGATTGTCCAGTTCAACGCGGAACATGGTGTTGGGAAGCGCTTCCCTGACGACACCTTCTACCTCTATCGCTTCTTCTTTCGCCACTTTTACTCCTTAAAATAGTGCCTGCCGGCAGATAATACATATTAATGGAAATGCTGTTTTATGTCAATTTACCGCGTGCTTAAATTAAATTCCGGCGTTTTTCCGGCTATGGTTTTTTTTATTCCGCTGATTTAAACTGAGTAATGCGTTATTACAGCACAAGAAATAAAAATGAATATACAGACTTCGCGTCTGCCGCCCTTACGGGACTTGCTCCTGACGGCGGGCTTTTCATACCCGAAGAAATCCCGCTGTATCCCGCCAGCGTGCGCGCGTCGCTCGGCGTAATGGATTTTCGCGAAATCGCCTTTGAAACAGTTAAACCGTATGTGAGCGGCATTATCCCGGACAGCGCGTTATCCGACATTGTCAGCGCTTCTTTCACTTTTAACGCTCCGCTTGTTCCCGCGATGGATCGTTATACCGTGGAGCTTTTTCACGGGCCGACCGCGGCTTTTAAAGACTTTGGCGCGCGTTTTATGGCGCGCTCATTTTCTTATCTGCGCCGCGGCGAAAATAAGCCCCTGCGCATTCTGGTCGCGACATCCGGCGATACTGGAGGAGCGGTCGCGGACGGTTTTTTCAATGTTCCGGGCATCTCAGTAACCGTGCTCTACCCAAAGGGAAGAGTCACTCCGCTTCAGGAGCGGCAGATCGCTGGGCTTGGCGGAAATATCAGCGCCCTTTCGGTAGAAGGAAGTTTTGACGACTGCCAAAAATTAGTTAAAACTGTTCTCTCTGATGAAGATATAAAAAAACAAATGTCTCTTTCTTCCGCCAATTCGATTAACATCAGTAGGTTAATTCCTCAGGCGGTTTATTACGCTAGCGCCGCGGGAAGAGCGTTAGCGGGAAAGGTTGATCCCGACGGAGACGCGACGCCGCGCGTAAAACCAAAAACCGGCCCGATGAAATACACTGCGCTCTCTCCGCGGAAAGGCGCGCCTGTCACCCTCTGCGTGCCTTCCGGGAACTTCGGCAATCTTACAGCGGGGATATACGCGTATAAAATGGGAGCGCCGGTAAAACAATTTATCGCGGCGACCAATATGAATAAAACTATCCCCGACTATCTTGATACGGGCGAGTATCTTGCCCGCGTATCACAGGCGACAATTTCCAACGCGATGGATGTCGGAGCTCCGAGCAACTTTGAGAGAATGTCAGCTCACTTTTCACTGGACGAAATGCGCGGGATAATTTTAGGAGCTTTTGTCAGCGACAGCGAGACAAAGGAAACTATAATCCGGGTAGCGGAAAGCTCTGGATACATATTGGACCCTCACAGCGCAGTCGGCTGGAAAGGCGCGGATAAGCTCATCAGCGAAAATAAACTTGACGAAGGGCCTCTCGGCATTCTATGCACAGCGCATCCCGCGAAATTCATGGAAGTCGTTGAGCCTTTAACCGGCGCTCCGCCGCTGCCAGAGGCGCTGTTACGCGCGATGGAAAGAACTGTAGACGCGAAGACAATCCCCGCGGATGTTTCAGCGTTAATTGAAACGCTCCATGAGATTAATTAAGTGTTCACGCCGCAGCCTGCGCAGGATATCATTCGCGCGCGGCTTGCTGCTTATAATCTTTTTTTTACTGAATGTTTTAGTTTCGTACGCCTGCGGTTTGGAAGGGCATTTCCTGTTTGACGTTTCCAACAGTGAAGAGGAAATACTTTATTCCGGGTGTTATGACGCGTTAAATCAAGGGCCGCATATAATAGAGTATATTCTAACAAAGGAGAGAGCTGAAGCCGGAGGGATAAGACCCGGCGCGCGTTTTACTCAGAACAGAGACGGCGGAGTCCTTTATGATTTGCTTGAGGAAAACGGTTATTCCCTTCCGCGTCATAATGATTACACATATTCAGGATACGACAGAGGCCACATGGCGCCTAACGCTGACTTTAACGACACTTACGAGAACGCGATAATGACATTCTTTA
>Ga0209755_10006626_pt1 | contig 12750 bp, 11 predicted proteins | sample TergutCo191P1_FD_187301 | JGI IMG/M metagenome (GOLD analysis project Ga0209755, IMG submission 187301) | Cornitermes sp. P1 segment gut microbial communities from Petit-Saut dam, French Guiana - Co191P1 (SPAdes) (version 2) | ecosystem: Host-associated > Arthropoda: Insects > Digestive system... | reverse complement strand
GCCGATGAAACTTTGCGGCAAAAGCTGATGCCTATAACAATTAAAAACCCTCTTGAAAAAATAAAAAAAGCTCTTATTCTTTATCAGCAAAAGGACGGCGGGCGCGTTACTTTAGAAGTGCCGCTTCTTGGCGGCATAAACACCCGCGAAGCCGACGCGGCATCAATAGCTATGTTCGCAAAAGGCCTTAATACTGTCGTAAACATAATACCGTGGAACCCTGTCGCTGGTTTTATGTTTGACGGTAAACCGCTTCGCCAGCCGGATAAAAAAGAAACAGCGGATTTTACAGAAATGTTAAAAAAACAAAATCTAAAAGTGACAACGCGCCTTCATAAAGGCAGATCCGTCATGGGCGCCTGCGGACAGCTAGGTTAAAAAACAAAATTAAATTTCGTTTAACGAAATAAATATGTGAAGACTGCCTGAAATAAACCTATCATAAAACCTAAGATGCCGCCGAAAATTTCAATCCATTTAAATTGGTTTGATATAACGTCCAGAATGATACGTTCAACGCGTTCCATATCAAGAGAATTTATGCGATCCTCGACAAGGGATTTTATATTAATCGATAAAAGAATATTTTCAACCTGACTGTCAATCGCACCGGTAAGTTTTTTCTTTACTCTTTCTTCCTGCAGCGCTTTTTCAAGACCGATGATAAGCTCGTCAATAATTTCGGGCATTTTATTCTGAAGTGTCTGATCATATTGCGCGGCGGTAACAAAAAAGCGCTGAAATATATTGAGCTTCATGATTATGTTACGCAAAAGAAGGCGGCCCTTCGCCTGCAGTTCTTTATGAATATCTTCACGGCGAAGAAACTGGGTAACAGTCTGAGCTAATTCTCCGATTTCAATCTGCGCAAGACGCTCTCTTAATACTTCGGGGGTGACAAGTTCGCGCTCAACCATCGCGCCAATGCTCTGCGCAAGTTTTTTACGCTGCCTTGGAAGAATTCCCGGCGTGAACGGCAGCCTGATTTTTCCGAAAACACGAATTTCTCTAAGCGGGCGGAAGAGCATCCTTATCGCGATTACATTGGTTGAATACGCTATAATAGCTCCGGCGATTGGCGGCACAACAAATAAGAGAATCGTATTCATCTTAGCATTGTCTCCACCGCCGTTCTCGCCTGACTTTCATTATTGTATATTTCCATAACCTCTTCTTTAAGCCAGCCCTGCAAAACCTCAATCCGGCCTGAAGATGACGAACTCTGCTCGGCGTCAATTAATACCCATGAAATAAAATTACCGGAAACGTTTAAAATCTGCCGGCGCAAAACCTTGACAAGAGAGCCGCGGCGCAAATAACCCATTGAAGCGCTGTTTTCCAGCGGATCAAGGGAAATATGCGTAAAAGATTCTGTTATAACCCCAAAACCGATATAACCGCCTGTCAGCGGGGATGTAACCGGAGGTACTACGGGAAGCGCGTCTTCTTTTGCCGCGCAGGATAAAAAAAGGCAGAAAAAGAGCAGTAAGAATGTCAATTGACCAAGCGTATACTTCGCGGGTATTCTCATATTAATGAAAAATATAGCTTTTTTACCGGTTTTAGTCATCATATTATTTTCATTAATATCAATTTATTCCGCATTCTGCGATGAACAGTCAGAGAAAAATTATAACTTTTCATTTGGCATAAGTACCGGTTTTGTTTACGGACAATCTATTGAAATTGTTTATCCTTATGATACGCCGGCTAAATATTTAAGCGAGCTTTTATGGGATATGAAGCCTGTCTACTATCTGGGACTGCAAGCTGATTTTGAACGATATAACATTATAAATGACAGCGGACTTTTCGCTTCGCTGACATTCAATGTCGGCATTCCGGCTGTTTCAGGAATAATGGAAGATCGCGACTGGATGAATACGCATAATGAAGCGCTCACTCATTATTCAAAACATACAAATAAAACAAGGGAATTTTTCTGGTTGGACGCCGCGTTCGGTTTTTCAATACCAATAAATAATTTTTTTAATTTAAAACCATTTTTAAACGCCGGCTGGATGCGTTTCGCTTTTACCGCAAGAGACGGTTACGGTGAATATGATTATCCGGGCTGGCCTGATTATGTGTCTTACAAAGACAGGGAAGTCATCCGTTACGATCAAAACTGGTTATTAATTGCCGCGGGTTTATCAATTGAAACACAGACATTATTTCCTTTCTTTTTTGAAATTTCATTTAAAATAAGCCCGTTAATTTTTTGTTCTGCAACGGATGTTCATTTACCGTCTGTTGTTTATAAGGATTATATGGGCTTTGGTTTATTTATGGAGCCGGAAGCAATAGTCTCCTTTAGGGTTAAAAAATTTGCTTTCTCTCTTAAATTTTCATACCGTTATATCGGGGGAACCAAAGGAATTACATATATAAACGAAGGTTTTGCGGAAAATAATTCAGGCTCCGGGCTTTCGGTAATTAATACGCGTTTTATTGTTAGATATATTATGTGACAATAATTTTCTTAATCTTATTTTTTTATTCAATTAAAGAAAAATAACTTCGGCGAAAATAAAATGTAAAATAGCCGCTCCCATAAGTGCGAACGAAATAGGTTTTCTAAAAACTAAAAGATTAGAGCCTATGCGGTCAAGTTCTCCCGGTTTTTCTGATACCGCGTCCTGCCGGTTAAGGCCAAAAATTAATACTATTCCCGCGACAATCCCTGCAGAGGCGGGAATTAAATCGCCAAGGATAAAAATACCGTTTTTAACAGGCGATAATAATTTTAAAATACCAGTCACTGCGCTGATAATTCCAAGCACCAGATTGAAAGTCGGGTTATTTATTGAATAATTCGGTTTATCAAATTCGCCTGTATTTTCGGAAAATAACACATATCCGGCAAGGCCGTTACAGAGAACAGATAAAAAGTACAGTTGTATCATATAATATAAATAACAGAAAAAAACCGTTTCGTCAATATTGTTTTTCTATTCAGGTTTAAATGTAAACTGTAATGAGCTTTTTTCGCTCTGAAGCACAATTCCCAATTCAGGCGAATCAAACGGAACGGCGAAACGGTACTGCTCTTTATTCTCAAGGGTAAAGAAAACAGTATGCGTATAAACCTGAAACTGATCGCCTGTTTCGCCGGTTATAGGAGTAACTGCAATATCAACAGGGCCTGCATACGCGTCTTTGTTTCTGATTGTTTTATTAAAATTAATTATTGTATTGCCGTTAAAATTTACCCCTGTAATTTCAATTCTGTTTCCGTCAAGCTCATGCGAATTATCTAAAAAGCCGAACGCAGAAAGAACCAGTAAAAGCACGCAAAGAAAAACAATCATGAAAAAAAGTATTTTTCTCGGTCTGTCCGCAATTAATACGCCGATAAGGCCGAATCTGGATTTTTTTTGTTCTTTGTAAAGGTTCTGAACTTCGACAGGGGCTTTTGCAAGACGCCTTTCGCGGCTGTAATGAAAAATCAGACCTTCATCAGGATTTATTTTGCTGTCGGGATTACTGAGCTGATATTTCGCGTTTGGTCTGCGAGTTTCCGGTTCTTCATCATCGCTCATGGCGTACCCATTAATCTGTCCGTGCGCCACCAGACAAGTTTTACATTGTAACTGTCGGCGAGCATCGCGCAAAGTATTCCTTCTGTTGATAAATAAAAATCATTAAACCGCAATTCGTCATTTGAGAACTGAATAAATCCTCTGCTCTGTTCGCGGGACTGCGCGTCAACATATAAAAGCGAATAACCGCCTGTATCAACAGGGAAGTAAAAAAGCAGCTTGTTATCGCGCGCGGCTCCAAGCACCGAATAAAACACCTTAAAACTCGAAGGTCTTCCCCTTTCTACAATTTCGTATAATGGGATTTCAACATAATCAAGATAAGAGCCGTCTTCAACGTTAAGGATCCAGACGCAGGAGTTGATCGGCTCATTGCCTGTGCGGGTATTTGTCGATTGATCGATAATGTCGCGGCTGTAATCCGCTTTTATAAAAAGTCTCCGCGAATCAGGGCTTATAGTAATGCTGTCGATAACGGCATGAGCGCCCGGCCAGTCGGGAAGAGAGGGAATGACATCGGATGATATTTTTACAATGTATAAAAGCATCCCCGATGAATTAAACCAGTAAATATCCCAGCCGCTGGGAAGGCGGCAGATTATCGCAAGCTCGTCCCGCGTTGATGTTGACATCCCTACAATACGCGGGAACGGGCTTCCTCCAATCCCTTCCCTGCCAAGATAATTCACAAACCGCCCGTCCTGATCAAAATGAAGGATGATGCCGTCAAGAAGCGCTCTTGTCTCGGCGTCAAAACGCTGATCGCTTGCGGGGAGCCTGTCTTCGACATAAATATGTCTTCGGGAATCAACGGTTATCCATCCGGTCTCTTCAAGAGGATATGAATACGCCCATCTTGTTACCTGCTCGTCTTCCGTAATTGTTTTTAAAGCTATCGGGGCCGGATTTGTCTCTTCGTTATAAATCATGAAAATAAGATCGCCGTACGAATTATAGCGGACGATTTTCCCCGCGTTGCCGTCGGCAATATAAAAAAGACCTTCCCTCATTGTAAAACCTGTCTGCCTGATGCCTCTAGTGCCGTCCAGCTTGTATAGAGCGATTTGATCTTCCATCGGGCCGATCTCAAGCGAAAACAAATCCTCACGCTCAATTGAACCGGCGGAATCGTTATAACAAGACGCGGAAATGATCAATATTGAGGTTAAAAAAACCAGTGTAAAAACGCGGGGAAATCTCTTCATACATTATCAAAATCTCCTTTTTTTATGCTTTTGTCAATCGCCGCTTAGCCTGAGGCTAAAGCAGTTCCATCGCTTACGCTGTGTCCGCGCTTGACCGCAGGTATTTTTCAACATAAACTATTATTATGTCAAGCGCATTGTTAAAAGATGACCCGATGTTCAAACCTTGGACTTATGCCGAATACAAGGCATGGGAATTAAAACCCGGCGAACGTTATGAGGTTATATATGGCGAGGCTTACGCCATGTCCGCGCCCGGCTCTTATCATCAGTCCATACAAATGGAATTAGGCAGACAATTTGCCAATTTTTTAACTGGGAAACCATGCAGAGTGTATCCCGCTCCTTTTGACGTGAGGCTTTTTTATGAAGAAGATGAAAGCGATGACACCATCGTTCAGCCGGATTTGACAATAATATGCGACAGAAAAAAAATCGGCAAGGAAGGCGGCAGGGGGGCTCCTGAAATGACCGTGGAAATTTTGTCGCCTTCCAACACAGCTATAGAGATGCAGAGAAAATATAATCTGTACCGGTACGCGGGCGTGCGCGAATACTGGGTAGTAGACGGAGAAAATAAAGAGCTTACAGTCTATTTATTTGACGGGGATAATGTTATCAATCATTCATATAATGAAAAAGATAAAGCTCCGGTTTCAGTGCTGGAAGGTTTTTCCGTTGAACTGGAAAGCGTATTCGCATCTGAATAACCGCAAAAATTTCCTGATATTATTACGCTCCTCCCACTAGCCACCCGGTATTAATCAATACTATACTATGCCTATGGATAAGGTGATTTTAAAAGCAGGAGAACTGGACGGATATTTAACAGATACCGACAGGGACAACCTGAAAGAAATGGATTTACTTTTTTCTAAGGCGCTTGATGTTTTTCCTAAATTAAGCGAAGGCGGCAAACCAGAGCAGAACAGCCTTATCAGCATTTATAATGATATGGGCGCCCTTATGCAGGAAATCTGCAAAAGAGACCCGCGCATTCATGTTTATTCATTTAAGTCTCCGCAGGAAGATCATTCGGAAGCCTCGCGGGTAATCGCGAAACTGCGCGGCATCAATACGGATAACAATGAATTTGTCTATTATATCCAGCGTGCCTATGAAATGCTGTTTAAACTCGCGTGGGCGGGAAGCGGCTCTCTGAAAAATTACCTTATCGTAAAAACGCCTGTGACAAATCCGGCGCAGAATTATTCTGTCCATAAGATAACAAACGTTGATGATAAAATCAGCAATACCGTTATGTGCGTTATGCTGAGGGGTGCGCTTCTTCCTTCCATGATCATGAGCAAGGAAATTGAGGAATACTCATCGCATGGTTACGTGACGCCTTTCGCGCTTTTTAGAATCAGGCGTAATGATTCAAAACGCGAAGTTGATATGGAATATATCCTTGATTTGGAAAAATCATTTTTTAATCTTGAAAAACTTGACGGCAAAGATTTGATATTCGCTGACCCGATGAACGCGACAGGCGGAAGCCTTGTTACGGTAATTAAATACCTCAAAGAAAAAGGAATTAAGCCGCGCTCAATAATGTTTTTCAATGTTATTGCCGCTTTAAAAGGCGCGCTGCGCGTTGTAAGGGCTCTTGATAACTGCGATGTTTATACGCTATGGATGGACGGCGTTCTTAACGATACCGCGTACATTATGCCGGGGCTGGGAGACGCAGGCGATCGCATCAACGGGCGCGACGGCGAAACCAGTCCTAGGAATATAATTCAGCTTCTTGCGGATTACGGCTCCGGAATCGCGAACCTTTACCGCTCTCAGCTTAGAGAAATTGAAAATACCGTTCTTTATAAGTGACTAATCTATAATGATGAAAGAGGAATGTTAAGTGAAAAAAATAATTTACTCTTTTTTATTCATTTTTATTTCTTTTTCAATCTGCGGATGCGTATCACAGGCGATTTCCGCCGAAGAATACTATTTAATCGGAATGGCTTATTTTGAGCTTGGGAAATACACGGACGCGGAAATGTGGCTTAATCGCGCGCGGCTGGCGGACAAAACGATGACTGCCTCAACTTACAATCTTGGACGTCTCGCGTTTGAAAGGCAAAAATATGACGAAGCCGCGAAATATTTTGAGGATATATTAAAACTTGATCCTTTAAACGTACATGCGCTAAGAGCGGCCTCTTACACAAGAATAAAAACAGGCGAATTGGAAATAGCGCAAACCCATTACGCGAAACTGCTCACGCTGGTTCCGGAAAGCTCCGACGACGGATACAATCATTCGCTTGTGTTATACGCAATGGAGCGTTACAGTGACGCGCAGGCGGTCATGGAAAAATACCCCTTTGCCCTGCTTGAGAACAGGGACGTAATGCTCCTTTACGCAAGGACTTTAAATAAGCAGGACAAAGTTGAAGCTCTTGATTGTTACGCCGCGCTGCTTAACATTAATTCAGACGCAAAAATACGCTATGAATATGCCGGAATACTGGAACAATATGAATTTTACGCAAGAGCAATCGAAGAATACAGGACTTCCCTTTCCGCGACTACGGCTGCCGCAGTTGATCCTAAGAGAAACGAGATACTCTTCGCGATTGCCAGAGCGCTTTTAACGGCGGACAGCGCGGACGCATTGGGAATTGAAGAGCTTCAAGCCGCAGTTGAAGGCGGATTTAAAGACATCGAGGCTGTAGAATCACTTTTAAATATTGAACATATAAGCAGCGCGAATATTGTCGGTATACAGGATGTAATTAAAGGATTGCAGGGCGAAACCGAAGAACCAAAAGAAGAGACTTTAATTTCAGAAGATGATTCTGAAAGTAGTTCCTAATTTTAAATCAAATGTAAGCGCGCTTGTCTGCGCGTTTTGATTAATAGCTGCTTTAATAAATGCGGTAAAATTCAGCCGACCGATTATTCTTACAATTTCTTCATGGCCTGCCGCCGCGCTCCAGCGTAAATAGCCGTTTGATTTATCAAAAGTTAATTCAAAGCTTTCTCTTCTCATCTGCTGATAGCCTGAATTTATAATCGAAGAAAACGTAAGCCATGAGCCCTGCTTTTCTATTGCGGACGCTATCAAGTCAAATATTTTGCTTGTCAGGCTGTTTTTTGTCGGAGCTTCCCATTCTATGTTAAAACTCTCGCTCCAATCGTTATTTGTTTTTATATTAAATAAATTTTTAAAATTTAACACACCGCCTGAAAAACCGCGAAAGCCCGCTCTTAGCATTGACTGCGCTCTCCATGTTATCCTGCCTTCATTTGGAATAATAACGCCCGCGTCAATTACATGAGAATATTCATCGGTCTGATAAAATTTAAATAACGGCGCATAGCCCATCGCGCCGAACATATTAATCGCCGAATAACCGAAACTCCCGCCTAAGTTTAAAATATCAGACCTTGTGTCCATTTTTTGTTCCAGCGATCTTTCTATCCTGAATGTTACAGAAGACGGGATAAAAAGCGACGTTAAATTATATGAAGAAGGCAGATTTAATATCGCGCTAAAATGATCTTTAAATACAGTGTTAAAAATTAAATCACTTGAATGAGAATCATTAATTGATTTATCCATTGCGCCGCCAAGTTCCGCCGCGAATAACGAATAAAAAGGTATCACTGCCCAAAACGGCAAACAATCATTAAGGCTTTCAAAGAATTTATTACTGTCATTAAATATATCATCGCTTTGATAATTTAAATGCCTTGAAAAACTTCTTCCGGCTCTGAAATTTAAATGCAGTTTATTGAGTATCACGGGGATATTTAAAAAAACCGCGTTATCAAGATGCAAAACATTATTGATACCGGTGTAATTCACCGCGCCGTCAATCGTCAGCGCTGCGCCGACAGGTTTTGTTCTTTGCGTCAGTGATATTTGCGAACTTAATTTTCTTGACAGGGCGCCTACTCCTTTTTCCGGCACAAGGTCTTCCCATGTTTCCAGCCATGCAAGAAAATAATTTCCGCTTTCATTATCAGTCCTGTTATATAAATAGGCGGCATCGCTTTTAAACGCTATAACAGGAATATATTCGTTAAGTGATCTGTAGCCAATATTAAACGCCCAATTTCGTCTGAGCCTTAAATTGTCTGTAAGCGCACCGGCGGAAAATCCGGCGTGAATATCCCAATCAAATGAAAGATTGATATTGTGGCGCGATATATGAGTTTCAGGAGAAATAAAAAACGTCTCTTTAAATGAAAATAAACCGTATTTTCCCGTTATTGAATGATCGGCGTCCCAGATAAAACTGTCCTGCGCGGCGTTAAATGAAATATTTCCGGCTATTCTTGTTCCAAAAAAAGATATTGCGGCTGCGGCGCTGCCTGTCATGCCGCCCTGTATTTGAGCGTTTACGCTTTCATTTTCTATTCTCGCTTCGGATTCCAGCCTTGAAAAAAAAGAAAAATCAGATAACATTGAAACGCCGTTTAACGAAATTATCGCTCCTTGTTTTGAATATTCTAAAGCGGCGCCCGCGTTCATCCTGTAAAGCATAACCGCGTCTTCTAGAATAATTTCATCAATATACACTGTTCCGTTTCCAAGATACTGCGATGATAAAAAAGGAGTGATTAATACCGCGATATAGCTTGTTCTTCCCGTTTCATTGAACGAAGTCTGCCTAATGTAGGTAAAACCATCGTTTATATAATTTCCGTCTATAAAAACGCCCGTGTTACTTCCCTGATAACGGATAGTCACCTTTGACCACTTTTCTTTGTCAAATACATTCATCGGTATCTTTGCCGTTAACACAGGATCACTAATAGATTCAGGACCTGACGCTATAATGAAATTCAACTCTCCGTCCTGCGCCTGCAGTTCGATGTCTTCTATTTTAAAGAAAAATGACAGCTCACGGTAATCGGATAACGGAACAACCTGAAATCTTCCGTCAATTCCCGCGCCGACGCCGGTTTCATTTAAATTATCCCAGACGGCTCTTAAGACCCTCTGCGTATTTTTTTCAGGATGCAGCCTGCTTATTACGCTGCCGTAGCCCGACGACTCAAGGTTGTTTACAAGCCCTTCTTTTACCTCAACAGCGGCGGCGTTTCCGCTGTTAGCTGATATTGTATTTCCGTCCCATGTGACAGCTCTGAAAGACGCGCCGCGGATTATCGGAGGGATCAAAGCGATACGCCCTGTAACTTGCGCGGATGAATCTACGCCTGTGTTAACTGCAATTAAACGCAAGTGTTTCGCGTCCGCAAGTTTTCGTCTGTCTTCATCATTTAAAATAAAGCGGGCAATCCAATATTCCCCATCCGAACTGATGTTTTCATTATTAAGATCAGGGTATATTGAGCCTTCCCAAATTAACTCAATATTTTCATTTAACGTTATATCCATCCCTGAAAGAGAGCCAATCTGAATAATTATTTTTAAATTTGAAAGCGACGCGTTATCAAAACTGTAAAGTCTGAAAGGTACTTCAATTTCTCCCGCCCGCGAAAAAATTTCCGGGCCAAAAACAAGAGGAACCTGAAAACCTGTCCATTTCTTCGCGCTATCAAGATTAAACTCGGCGATTAAAACCTGCACGTTAAGACGCGAATCCTTTGCAGGATACGGTTTGTTAAAACCTGACACTACAGGCGCGTTCCATTCAACCGGCATTAAAGAAGAGCCCAGAAAATTGCTGTTGTAATAATTTCTGTAAATCAAATCCGCGCGGTCAGCGGCGTTTAAATTTGTTTCAAGATTTGAAGCCGGCGGATTTGAGATAAATGACGACTCAGGCGGCATAGTCAAAATTGTTTCGTTTCCTTCCATTCCCGTTACGCGGTATAAACCTGTAGTGTCCGTTTGCGCGTAAGTAAACGCGCCTGCCGCATGCGCGTTAAAATTACCGTAATTCCATGCCGCCTTCGCGCTTACGCCGATTATTCCCATATTTGAATGACCGCTTTGTGAAAACGAGTCACTTGTTATATTCCAGCGGACTCCGGCGGCAGCCTGCGCGGAAAAAGAATTTTTTTTATAAACAGCACCGAAACCTGCCGCGATGCTTCCTGACTGTGAAGCCATGCCTTTTCTCAAGTACGTTATGCGAATTAACTCATTCTCCGGTACAGAGCCGCGAAGAGTTACCTCTCCTGTCGAAGAATTGTAGCTGAAACCCGAATCCTGAATGCCGCTTCGCCACACCTGCACAGACCCCGATATTACATCGGCGCCGATATAAAATCCCCGCGTGCTGTTATAATTTGTAAAACGCAGGCTGATATCGCCTGTAAAAACACCGGAAGGCGGAAGATATATTTCAGGATAATCTACAGCAAGCGGCCAAATGTTTTGCGGACTTCTTCTTGAAAACGCCGCGCCGCTTTCTTCAGTTAAAAGCTCATATACCGCGCGATTTTGACTGGCTGCCGTGTTAGCTGAATTTAACTGCGACGGAATTAAATTCAAAAGCGCGTCATATCGCTCTATCAAACGAAAACCTTTTATCTCAATCCCCGATGATTGCGTCACAAGAGCGGCTGTTTCCGATGTGTCTGAAGGAGAGGCGTAACCGTTTAATCTTTCAAATGGAGAAAAAGCGCCCGGCTCATAAATAATTAACGCCGGAACGCTATTTAATAACACCTCGCCCGGTCTTGCGCCGTACCCGCTTCCATTTCCGCACTGCGTAAAATTTTCAAGATTGATATCTGCGCCAAACCAATTTTGCACACCGGCAAGATAACCGCCCGATGAATAATTTCCCATCGACGCGTCCCACGGTCTATTGCTACCGTTTTTTGAATAAGAGACTGAGATCATTGCAGCCGTTCTTATACTCATTTCCAAAAGCCCCTGCGTCCTGCCTGCCGCGTATTCACTTGGAAGCGCATGCCGCCACCTTCGTCCGTTATTATCAATGATACCGCCTGATTCTTCATCTTCAATGTAAACAATAATATCAGAGGTAATATTTTCATCGGGAAGAACAAACGAAATGCCGCGCAGAAAATTCACGGGGGACACGTCAAGATATGTTCTTTCCCTTCCGCCCAGAAATATTCGCTCCTCTCTGGCCGCGGTATCATAACGGACAAGGGCGTGAAATGTAATTTTTTCCGGGCCGAAGCGGCTGTAAAAACCAAACGAAGAATGTGAATCGCCTCCAAGATCAAGGTAGGGAAACGAAGGAAAATCAAGACCTGTGTTTCCGATTCCGGCATATTGAAAAAATTCTCCCGGAAAGCCTTCATACCCCGCTCTGTACGTATTTATAAAATTGTCTCCAGCAGCGCCGCTTTGGGCGTCTAAAAAATTCGCTTCGATAAACCACTTGTCGTTAATCCATAAAGAAAGAGTGATATCAGCTTCCTGCTTAAATAAAAACGGCGATTCCGGGGAAGAAAAACCAAATCCCAAAGGCGAAATAAAAAAACCGGGGTTTAATGTGATGCCTCCCATCCATGAACCGGCCATAAACAGCGACACATTAGAATCGCCAAGAGAATAACTTAAAAACTCCTGAGGGTCTTCTTTTAAAATACGCCGCCGCATTTCATCAAGGTCAATTTCCGCGCTGTCATCCTGAAGCGGCTCACTGTCCTGATTTTCCTGCGTAAGCTCCTGCTCTGTTTCCTGCGAAAGAACAGGCATAGCGTATAAATGAAAAAAAAGAATGATAGCTATAACCCTTAGCAAATATTTCATTTTATGTTATATTATCTATATTCTTATGATTGTTTCAATGATGCAAATAATTTTCCAAATTCCCGATATAGACAATATCAAGGAAAAACGGCGCGTTATAAAATCAACGCTTGAAAAACTGCGCAGGCGTTTTCATTTAAGCGCCGCCGAAATCGATCTTCAGGATTCGCTTTCCTATTCGCAGATAGGCGGCGCGCTTGTTTCCAACTCGCGCTCATACGGCGAAACAGTTTTGCACAAAGCGTTCGATATGATAGAAAAAGAAACGCCTGTCCGTATTCAGGACATGAAAATCCACTCGGAGGAATTCTAATGAAAAAAAAGTTAAATATATTTATTTTAAAAC
>Ga0209755_10006625_pt1 | contig 12754 bp, 8 predicted proteins | sample TergutCo191P1_FD_187301 | JGI IMG/M metagenome (GOLD analysis project Ga0209755, IMG submission 187301) | Cornitermes sp. P1 segment gut microbial communities from Petit-Saut dam, French Guiana - Co191P1 (SPAdes) (version 2) | ecosystem: Host-associated > Arthropoda: Insects > Digestive system >... | reverse complement strand
GTTGTGAATTCTTAACTTTGTTTCTATGTTCATTTGTTTTCGAAAATGTCTCCGTATAGCTCAGTTTATTTCGTTGTTTGCAATTTATCTTCTAAATCATTTCCGTATTCTGATATGCGATACCCCGAGTATTTAAAATCTGTTACCTGTTCAATAATATTGTCGTTTATCAATTTTTATACTGTGTGTGTGGTTACCCCACAGTGCCATTAATTTTTTGTACTACATACGGTCATTTTATATTTTCTTGGTATAAGGTTCAAGTGGTGTGCCATTGTTTGTAAATCATCTTCTGATGTAGCCATTAAAATCTGCTCGTCTGCATAAAGTTTCATATTCACTAATTTCCTATTATTTAGTTGTATACTCTTCTTCCTTCCCACTGTTTTGAATTCCTGTATTATTTTATTACTGTGTGTATTAAACAATACCGGCGAGAGGCCGCATCCCTGTCTTACTCCTTTGTTTATGTGTATTGGTTCAAATATACCATCAATAAATTTCATTCTCATCTTTGTGTTCCTGTAAATATATTTTATTGTATTTAGTAAATTTTGGAATTTTATTGTCCATCGTTTCCCATAGCTTATCCCTGTAAATAAGAATAAGTGTCTTATTAACTTAAAAAATCTCTACCTCTCCTACCTAGAAAAAAGGGTGAGCTATGAGGCGGTTTTCAAACCTAAAGTCCTTGGATATTGAGTTGTGTTTTAACTCTAAATCAAACATTTTCCGACCACTTACCTCTACATTTAAAAGTGGGTAACATTTAAAACAGGTAGGTTAGAAAAGACGTTGTAAATTAAAAATGGCGGATATACCAAAAACCACGTGGTTAAGTCAGTCAACTTCGGTTAAGAGGCCGTTTACCTCCAGATAATATAACCAATATCACGTGATGTAAACAATGCAATATGACCATAAGTTTAAGTTGAGGTTAAATACACATAGCAGCCATACACAGTCAAGATTAGGCTGACGCCACGTGGTCGGGCAAATTTAAAGTTGTAAAATTTTAAAACTGGCGGATTAGACGCCACGTAGTAAATTCAAAATGGCTGATATGTAAACAACATGACGTGGTCAACTTTAAGAGGTTGTTTACCTCCACATAATGCAAACAAACGTCGCGTGATGTAAACAATGCTTTATGACCATAACGAGCTTAAATTGATGTTAAATACGAATTGTAGCCATATTTGTTTTCGTATAGCGTCTCTCGGACACATGATGTAAAAAACATGTGGTTTAACAATACCATTTGGCTATGACGAGTTTCAGTTAACGTTTAATAAACATGACGTCACCTCTGGCTATGGAATGTAAAGAAAGGTAACGTGATGTAAAAAAAACAAATTGAGTACGTGTTCGACTTGAGATTCGACTCGCCCCCAGGCACGGAATGTAAACTTTCAAGTGAATTAACACATTCAAGCTTCGGTCTTAATGCGTTTAGAAGCCATGTTTGTTTTCATATTACGTCACTTCCGGGATAGATGACTGACCCATCGCCATTTTAGTTTACATCTGACATCATGGTCACGTTACTTTGTTTACTTCGGATTCCTAACCCCCATGTTTATGCCTGAGCAATATTCAAATCTACCCCACGTGCAAAAACGAAACAAAACCTTGTTATAATAAAGAGGGAATAATTACAGAAGATATAACCACGCCACAAGATAAAGGACACATTGGTATATAACATAATCAAACGTACCTCTACAAATAGAATGAATACATCACTTAGAAGTTAAAATTCAAGAAAATTAGTTTGTGACCAATCCAATGTTTGTCACTTCGCCTAAACCACACTAAACACTAAAATGGACGGAAAGTGGATGTCAGCTGCTATGCAGGAGTAACACTCTCGAAATACAAACGTAGCGAAATATACTCTCAAATGAAAGCAAGATATTTAATTTGTTCTACAGTGCCGCTTCTTCAAAAGTGGCTTGTCCCCAATAAATGAATGAGAATAACTAAAAATAATAAACAGAAAAACGCGTTAGTGTCCTTATCGTGTGACAAAAACTTAAGAATCTGTAATAACTACATAAAATTGTCATACAGACATTGATTAGTCAAAATATTCATCCTTTATTCAGGTAAGATGTAAAAACAAATCACCCGGCGAAGCTAATTTACACATTACCGCTTTGCCCACGACACGACACAGTCTCTACGTGGTTTTTCTGATGTAGTTCAGGTGAACTAAACTCTTGCGATAAGTTCCTGATCAAATCTCATGTAATCCGCAGGCGCAGACATTGAGGCGGAGGGTTCAAAGGTTGGTTTTTTGGACTAGTGACCCTTCAGGTACTTGTGCCGAGGCAGTTTGCTCAGGTCTCTCGCAGTGTTAACATGAAGTGGGGTTTTAAGGATATCTGTGTGGCTGTGAATCTTTCACAAATGGCGAAAATCAGACAAAGGGTGAAAAATTGAGAAATTTCCACTCTTAACACCATTGAAAATTTCGCGAGATTTCACCTATCGGGCAATTAAACTTTATAAAAAAACTCTGGGTTGTTGAATACAGGGCTCAGTCAGAACGCCTGAAAAGTTATGCGGTTGAAGCCGCTGACAAAAATAGTACGGAAACGAATTCGCCGATAACCGTTCTGGAAACACATTATGTCCCGTGAGCTGAATATATCGACCCAATCTAATCGTGCCTCATCAGAGATCTAAACACGAGGGCGTACTTCCGCTCAAAGGGACACCTAACTCCTGCACTGAAGGAGATCTGACGGACAAGAGCAGAACGTCTCCATTGGCACGCAAACATCCTCTTCAAGGACGAGAAATTTTTCACCGTCGAGGAGCAGCATAACAACCAGATTTGTAATCAAACGTCCCTTAAGGTGCTTTCTGAGGGTGCAGGGATGCATCACCCTTCCTACGTCATAGTTTGGTGGGAGGTGTCCCACCAGGGGGGCATCATTTTTGCAAGGGAGGGGTGAAACTGGTGTCCGAGTGTATCAAGAGGACATGCTACAGAGTTGTGAAACAGCTTAACATGACCCTTTCTAGTGGTGAGGGATGGGTCTTCCAGGACACAGTTCCTGCCCAAAAGCCAAGACGACTCAGGAGTGCCTGCGGAGGAACATTCCGGCCTTTATCAGCGCCAAGAATGACCGTCGAGGTGTACAGACCTCAACCCTCGGGACTATAAATAGTGGGCTGTTATGGAGGATATGGCTTGCCAAAGCGTCACAACAGCCTGGACAATACGAAAAGATTCCCTCGTGAAAGCAGTGGCAAAGATCCCCCTGGAGACGGTTCGTGCCGCGATAACAGATGGGACGGTGCGTCACGAGGCTTCCGTCGATGCAGAGGGAGGCCATTTTGAGTGGCTTTAGTATTAATAGAAGTTTAAAAATATTCGTAATAAATTATTTGGCTCGAAACGTGGATGTTCTGTTTCATATTCCTTTTAGGTCGCAATATACTTGGGACAAAACTTATGGCAGGACTGTGTAGGTCCATGGATCACCGAAACTTCTAATTTTTTCACGGCGCAAGAAGTTCAAAAACAATACAGAAACTTCAAAATCCCTGCAGTTTATTCGTCGTCTACATTAGCGGATGGAGCACCCAGAGTACAGACGATACAAAATGGCCAGCAAGTTAAGTTCACTAACACAATAAAAAAAAATAAGGAGATTTTAGAGGCTAAGGAAACGAAGCAAATGCAGAGACCGAATCGTTCTGACCTTTCGAATTCAGCTTGTTGCTCTATCGTAGATGCAATTACACATAGCCCATCGCCGCTGTAGAACCTGCCACCGTCGGATTTTTCACCTCTGTTGTAGTATTCTTGCCTGAGCAAGTTTTGTACTCTTCGGAACGCCGAGAATACTGCTGTTATAAAAAAAGGTAGGCACAAATACAGAAAAAGTTTATATCACGCACCTCCGGCACGAAGGGGCTGCCAGAAATTGTAATGTATCAGATATGAGTTATATCCAATGCGTGTCTCAGTGCACACAGCAACCTCATGAACATACTTAACACCTTCGTCACCTTCATACTACGAATCATCGTATAGTATGACCTACTCCCTCCTCAACATAAAAAATCAACATTTTTCTAACTCAAGTCATCACATTAACAGTATTGCTGTTTGTTGGTCGAACAGTGAAATGTTTCAGTTTACGGTTAATGGAATTTTCCAGATGATCACTGTGCGACATCAAGGTTCTTACTGTCATTGTTACCTTCCAGCATCATTACTGACTCTCGAGTTCTTTAATTTGGCAAGAAAACTGCAGAAAACCGTAAGGAAAAATACAATTGTTACACATTAATAAGGAAGCCCCACTTTCCAAGTTATTTTGTACAGCATTACATCCATTAACGGATATGAATTACGACTAAATGTTTCGGCGAAAATCAGTAGTAGTAAGTGGGTATATTGGTGGCATTTAACTATTAACAAACATTTGGTTATGACTGAGCCATTAGCAAACATCTAGTTATGACTGAGCCATTAAATGTCATTGGGTTGTGAACTAACCATCAAGTCACGAGATCATTCTGTCACTTTTTGATTCAGTCATTTTTGTTTAAGTTAAAACAAAAAACTTTAGTACCTCTACGGCAAGGTCTCGATAGTGTTGTCTTTTTCAGGCACTACCATCCATTTATCATACTCCAACTTGAACTCTTTGTTGTTTCGGTGTTGACTAAAGCTTTGTTTTTCATATTTCGAGTAGTTTTATAATTTAAAGTTACTTTGTTAATATTTTTTCTACGATTTGTTTCATACTTTTCAAGTTTAAAGGTTTGAGTTTTCGTAGTTTAAGGTAAAGTCTTTTATTTTTACTACTTCTTTTTCGGTGTTTGTTAAATAGCCATAACTTTTAAGGCCCATTATTATCCATTCTTTGATACAAGTATCTTTTAAGTCGTCAGTCCATTCGCCTAACATGCACCCCGTTTGAACAGAATTTTTCCTATTATCTATATAAACAATGGTGTCAGTATCGTAGTAGGCGAGAGAATGTCCGAGTTTGTCCAAAATGTCATATAGCCGCAGTCTCGCATTAGACGCAGTGAATGCGGCAATATAAACATTGGTTGAAAAAGTGCCCTGTATATGTCTTCATACTTGTAGGTTACTTGGACTATATTTTCATAAATAGAGATGGCATTAATAATTTCGAGTCTATCATCCAACAAAAGTATAAATCATCTTTGGACATCTGACACATATTCCGTTTGCGTAATATTTTGTCTTTGATCGAATTTGCCCCAGAGAGAATTCAACCATATTTTTGCAACAGCTCGTTTATCCGGTTTAGGCGCAACATTTTCAGGGTTCAATTCTGTCATAACAAGTTTTAATGGCTGTAATATATTCTTGAATTGTTTTGTATTCATTTTGCAGTAGAAAAGTTTCTAATTTAATTTTCATGAAATTTTTTAGGTACTCCTTGAACAGGCTGTTACTTTTTTCTTTGAAATGGCATACTTCGTAAATTTGCACTACTGAGTATCCTTTTTCTAAGGCTTTGGATACTTCATCAATGGTCCATGTTCCTAATAGGCTCCTTTCTTCATCATTGTGTGTGCAGTTATTACATTTTTCATCAAAACATTTTGCACACAATGTGAATATTAACTTTTCTTTTTAATAGACATAAAGGGGTGATATAATTTTTTGGGAGGCAATATTTTCATTTAATTAAACCACGCCAGTTTTCATCATAATTTTAGGCTTATAAATTTTCGCAGGGTGCCCAACAGGATAATAATCAAAATATTGAACAGTAGGATATAAACTACTGAGCCGTCCTGCTCAAGGTCTGGATGCGACCTTGTCTTTCGCTATGAAAGGGCCGGTTCTATCCCTTTCCTTCCCCTACCACCAGGGGAGTGCTATCGCCTGCGTCATTGGTCGCTCGTTGCAGAAGAGAAAGGTGTGGGCGGTGCACCGATATTTCTTTATGAGTTGTTTTCACTTCTGTCGGTGGCTTTTTGGTTTTCTACCTCGCCTGAGTTTTGGGAACTCTACGAGTAGAGGCTCGGGATGGGCAACCGCCCCGAAAGGAAATGTTTCTTTGGTTCTGATAAGATTTGACTATGTCTTTGCAATGGGAAGTCATTTTTGTGTACTTTACATTTTGTAAGCGTTTTGTGCGCCAATGCAAGTCAGCAGTACAATAGTTATTTAGTGTGATCGCACCGTCTGTTGTAACTAAACCCTGCATGGGCCAACTGTTTTGTTAATATTTTGTTGTTTGTTTGGCAGTGTTAACAGTTTTATGGCAGGTTTGAGCCGCTTTCGATCCTTATCATGTACTGGCTTCATTTTTCAGTCATGTTATCAATATCACATTTCGATATGTATTGTTGTAACGTTTACATTACTTCCACTGTAAGCATTGTTTTATTGTATACAATAAAATTACTTAGTTAATGTCAATGTTTGTACCCTTGAACTAATAACGACCACAAGACCACCCGCCATCAGGGCCCGATCTTTAAATGGCCATACAGAAACCGGCTATTGTTATTTACTGAAAAGGGTCAATACCGGCAATTTCTAAAACTGTTTCCTTGTTCTAAGCATCCTTTCGCAGGATGTCAACATGAGAATCAAAATATTCAATAAACTCTTTTGAAAGTTTAATACATACTTTTCCTTAACCTCAGCAGCATGCCATTTTAAAAATTGTTTTCTGGCTGCATTTTCCATTTATTAACCCCGTAGTATTTTGCATCGGAAATGGGGAATACATAATTTTGATTTTCATTTGTATTAAAGTAGTGAGGAAAATACCCTTTTTGAGCTCATTTAATCCAAAAGTATTTGGAAAAACGCTCAGAGTTGAAGCCACGAAATTATGACTGTCTATGATTTGAATGTAACAAACAGGCAACAGCGTTAATTTTGTTCCGTTATAAATAGTGTACGGTTTTTGAAGTGCTGACCTAACAGTATTTTAAGATAAAATGTGAGTCATAACTTTTGCTATTGTGCGCAATGGCTGTATAATCTTTATATTTTGCAGATATTAGCCATTCGCAAAAATTTCGTTATTTTTAAAATAAAATTTAGTTCCGTCAAAGTAATGAGCCACAATATGTTTTGGTTTGTGAACGCCTGTATCTTGTTCGGTTTCGTAATCAAACCATATATACTTTTCTGTGTAGACTTTTGGCTTTTTAGGCTGCATATAACAGAGGTGTTCATTTGTTTTAATTTCGTCACAAATGCGACAACGTGAATAATCACATACGTGTGTGTCGACTCTTAATATAATCTTATTAAAATGTCTGCATTTATGAGCCTCCTTGCAAACATCGTTGTGGTTATTAATGCAATCTTGTTTAAAACAGTAACGACTGCAGTTGTCGCAATATATATCATATTTTCTTCTTTAGAATGTGCGGGTTTTGCAAAGGGTATGTAAACATCAGTACGTGTACTACAGCCATGGTTGTTTAGAGCTGTTTAGGTCTTATCACATTTGTCACAATAATAGCAGCTTCCTAGGAAAGGTTTCATACTATTAATAACGTCAAAGTGGTTGCTATATTTATATAAATGAATTTTTGTTTCTTTATCTTTTCCGGTATGAATGATTGTGTTGAGATTTTCAGCAAAAATTACTTTTGTTTGGATGATTAATAGTTCTTCGACACTTTAATGACTTCTAATGTACACCCTAGTTCATTATAGACACCAAGTCTTTGGCATAAATCATTGCCTAATTCGGTCTGTACCTTACGGCCTTTTCGGATATCCTCAATGTTTCGCGTAGCACCAAAAACATCATTTGTATGTTAGCGCTGTAATGATTGCTCTGGGGCAGAACAAATTATTATTACTTTTAATTTACGTTATGCATCTTTTAGTTCGGATATAATCGACAAGCTTTATGATTTTAGTACATTTTCCACTACCGCGGGGATGTTGAAAATATTAACATTAAATCTGCACTGTGTAATATCTATATGCTTATTCGAATAAAGAATTTTTGCAAGATGCTATATAAATTCGGTGGCTTTACGGTCTGATTGAACGGCAGCAGAAATACCGTGATGAAAATTAGGGTTGCTTACAATTGTTATTTTATCAACATTTTTGTAATTACCTTCTATCTTTACATGAGCAATTATACCATTAATGGCGTTTTCAGTTTCCATAATTTTGTTTATTTTTATGGTAAAATCTAGTTCTGTTGCATTAAACCTTCCAATAAAGCGTCATTTTTATAATGGCGAATGGGGTTTAGGTCTTTTTTAGTAGGTTCTACGAGATCATTATGAAGACAGCTTAATTCAGCGGCAGCAATTTTTCGAAAATCTCGAAAAACAGAATCTTGGGTTTTTAAGATTCCTTCTATGATATCATCCATTTTCTTCCTAAAATTAAATTTAATGTTGTTTTCTTTTGCGATATTTATTAGGTGTTTTTGTTTAGGTGTTATAGATCTCTTTTCTTAAAGAGTTTATTTACTTTACTTACAATAGAAATTTGCTGCTGTTTGTCCCATTTAGTATAGCCTTTTGTGTAAGTCTTTGATCTGTGAAAGCAGTTTCTTACGTGCAATATTTTTGTCGGGATCCGCTTTTGTCTCCCTCGTTTTCTTGGTGCAATAGCTTGATAAGGATCGGGTTTGGTTATAGGTCTTCCTCGGGTTCTCGGCGGAAGTTTCGTCCGGGTCATTTTTAAGATTTTACAATTACTTTACATGTCTCGACCAGTTGGACGGTGTAATTTTAGTATTGCACTCCTTGCACTCCATTTTAACACATAAAACGTTGTCTTTCACTGAACAAAAATTAAAAAATTATATAAGACACTAATGGTTAACCGAACAAATCCTACTTACAACACGAAATCACGCACGCACTCGGTCACTTGTTTTGCTTCGTTGTGCGTGCATTCAGACGCCACGAACATTGCGGGAAGGCAATGTATCCAGGAGCAAACGCGTCAGGTTACAAATGCGGAAAACGGTTACAAAAAGGTTCTGTTAAGGTAGTCCTTCGACTACGTTGTACATTAAAACATTAGTTAAAGAAAAGAATTATATAATAAAAATATGCCTACTAATGAAATTGCTACATATGCTGAAAAAGTGCGTGAAAATTTTCCACAAATCCCTGTAGTGGAAATAGTTCAAATATGGTGCGAACAACAGGGCATACCCCTTTCTGAAACAATTCTTATATATAAACTTAACAAAAACATCTACTAGTGCTATAATTAAATTTATTTTAAAAGTACATGAAAAATTCCAAGAAAACCCATTAATGGAAATGTTTAAAATATGGACCGTTGAGGAATATAAGCCTAAAATCTGCCACCATATACATACATTAAAGGTGCGAGAGCTAATGCACAGTGTAAAATCAAGTAAAAGACGAAGGCGATTATTGTAGTAAGCATTAAATTAAGTAAATTTTTAAAATTAATCTGCTTTTAAAAATAATTATTCTTCTCTTTTCCACCAACCTTTTGCTTTCGCAGAATAAATTATACACGTATTGCGCACATGTAAGTTCATCAGACCAAAATTTGTCAATACGTCTTCCTACGCAAAGGGACAACCAGTTTTCTTTAGTACGTTTTTCACAATCTGTGATGCATGTTTTCTTTTGTTCGCTTCCCTCTCGTTGCACCATACTCTTAAAAGTAGGAACAAAGACACATACTATACCAAAAATCTTTCATAAATGTTGCTTTTTCATTATAGGTTTTAACGATTGCCTTTCTAAATTCGCAAAAGTTGTCGATCGAATTCGAATTGGAAGCATCCTTTCGCAGTAAGTTGTAAAGGGGTTTCATGTAATGGGTTGTTATTTTCATCTACAAACAAGATCAGATACTTTCTGACGCATACGTACTTGTCTCCTTCTTTGCTCTCGTTGGTAATCCAAGCTCTTAAAATGCGCCCTTAGTCTCGAATTTTAACATAAGAGAGATGAAGTACAAGCATTCGCGGATTAGGAATTATGTTTCCGGTAATGGTAACACTTTCATTGTCAGTTTCATATCGCGAGGAATGAGATTTCCTTTCCACTTGCACATTTCCACACTCATCTGAGATCCACAACAGTGCATCATACTTTAAGAACTTTAACAGAACGAGTCTTTGCTGCTTTGATATTGTCTTCGCTGTCGAAATTATATTCCATTGTTTACATATAAATTACAAATCTTTAACTTATGAAAACCCTGACCTTCGAAAAATGTGAATTACTTCTTCGCAATATTTGCAGCAACAGCAACAGCCGCTGCAAGAGTGTAAACACCATTTCACACATCATATATGCATTCATTGCGCGGAAGACTTTAGGAATGATAAACTACGAAAAAATATTTGACACCAGCAAGGCTTACAAAAGTGCGCTAAACAGTATTGATGCTTCGTTGAAATACGATCTAAAGATACTGAATTTGGAAGATGAAATTCTGTCATCCGTGATTCAAATGTACAATTTACGAAAGACAATATTCAAAGGTCCAAGTTACGAAAATCTATACCGTGTGTTTGTATTTGCGTATCATACATGAAGTTCGGGTTCGTTCATGATTAAAAATGCCTGTTGCAATATTTTGGGATTAACGAGAACTACTCTCACGGATAAAAAAGTTAAACTCGCAACACCCGAAACTAAACAATACTATGAAGGAGTACCCGAACATCTTCAGATACTAGTCCATAAATGCAAATTAAATACCGAACACTACACCGAAATCCTCGACATAATTAACCTTCTAAAAGGAAATTGCAATTCGGCTAAAAAATACGGACCAATTTCGAAAACAGAAACACGAAAACTATTGCGGCGGTTGTTTTCTTATAAATGGCACACATTGGCATCAAAATAAAAACATTCAACAGGGGATTTCGCGAAGGTATCGGATATTCACCCAAACTATTTGGCTGCTTTCCGAATTTGCAACACAAAGATTTTTCAGAAATTGAGCGAATGCAGTTTTTAATAGATGCTAATCTATTAAAAATTAATAGCTCTCTTTAAATTCAGCGAGAAAATTTTCGGAAATTTACTGGTGCATAAAAATTTTCTCCCAATCTACCATATCTTGGAATTTTCGAGTAAACTCTTCACAGCATTTGGTATCGTGAAAATACTACCAATCTATTTTATCTGAAAACTCCCGTATTATGTTTTCAGAAAGGTCCTGGCTTATGCACAACCAAGACCAATAAATTTTATCTTGAAACTCTCGAATAAAACTTTCAGAAAGGAGTTACTGAGCTGATACCCATACCCATGCAACACGGTTTGAAAATCCCGAATAGTCTTCCGAGAGGTTTTACTTCATTGTAATCAAACACCAATTCACCTTGTCTTGAAACTCTCGAATAAACTGTCCAGAAAGATTCAGATACTATGAAACGTCATTCCACTCTATAAAATATTGAAACTCTCGAATAAAATTTCCTTTAGTGGTAAGTTAGATGATATCAAGCCCAATCCAGTTTTGTCTAAAAGGCCCGAATAAAATCATCAGAAAGAGCCATTCGACTTATCAGCTGCGAAACAGAATAGTCGGCACTTTTCATTTTATTTTGAATAGTTTGTAAATTATAAAGTGTTGAGTTATACAACTCAACCAATGTTTCGAGGCTAATTTCATTGATAGTTTTGTTTAGCAGTTCTACTTCACTACTTGTTTATATATAAATTTATTTCTTTAAATGTATAATTTTGTTAACTTCTTTTTTATCCAATGTTATTATTATGTATCCGTAATTGTCACTTTTTAGTTATTATAAAACGATTAAGCACAAGTGGCCACAAATTGGAGGGTCACAATTTTGAAATTGGTTGCTATTACAAAACAAATTTTCTGAGCCTACATATTAAACACGTTTTCGGGTTGAGAACATTCTCCATAAGAATCAAAATAATACCTTTTATCATGATTTTTATAATAAGCAAACCAATGACTTCCGCTTTCAGTAGAGTTTTGTAGATTTATTATACCACACTATATTTTTAACTTTTCGTGGTAACCCGTCTTTCATAAAAACATCTGTAAAATGTCTTATTTTAAGAGTTTTTACTAGTCTTATAATATCAAAATTACTTAATGTCTTTACTTTTTTAAAGCCGGCTCCAATAGTTACACTTTTCGCGTTTTGAGCTATTTTTTACATTTCAGCATTGTCGTTGTTTCTTCTTCTTTTCTGCATTTTTTTGTTTTGCACTAATAACAGCATTTGCAATAGTTGCCCCTCCTCCACCTAAAGCCCCTATAGCAGTAGCTATACCAATAAATATAGGTAAGACACCACCTGTTTTTATATGATCATGTCTCATATAAGCCCTTTTTTGCTTCTTACTTTCATCTAGTGTCTCTTTTTGGGCTTTGTTGTATTTTATACTTACCATTACCTTTGATTTGTTCGTAAGATAAGCGAGTTTAATGATATTGAACAGGAAATAGAAAATAATGAAAACATGAATTCAAACATTTTGAATGAATATAAAGTAAACATTGATTTAATAAAATAGTTAAAAGTATAAATAAAATAAAGAAATAAGTAAAACTAAAATAGATTTATCTGTAGATCAACTTGAAAAAATAGCTGTTGGACATAAAAACAATACGGGTGTAAATTTTAATTGAACTTAATTAGTCTTCGCTAGCAGCTCAATTTTGGAATGTTAATTGACTTTGTTGTTACTAACCCGCTTGTTGATCTTAAAATCGCTAAACAAACTGTTAATGCAACATAAATTGCTGCGCTGAAAGGTAAAG
>Ga0209755_10006624_pt1 | contig 12758 bp, 10 predicted proteins | sample TergutCo191P1_FD_187301 | JGI IMG/M metagenome (GOLD analysis project Ga0209755, IMG submission 187301) | Cornitermes sp. P1 segment gut microbial communities from Petit-Saut dam, French Guiana - Co191P1 (SPAdes) (version 2) | ecosystem: Host-associated > Arthropoda: Insects > Digestive system... | reverse complement strand
GTTGTTAAGAGCATGAAGTTCCTGCACCAAAACAATCATAAATATACCTCGACCTCTCTTGATGGGAAGACTCACAATCAGACAGATCATGTATTATGGACAGGAGATGGCATTCAAGTATATCTGATGTATAATCTTTCATAGGAGCTGACTGTGATAATGATCACTATCTGGTGGTTGAAAAAATTAGAGAAAGACTGGTAGTACATAAACAAGCAGCACAGAAGTTTTATGTGGAGATACTTAAACTCAAGAAGCTGCTAAGTGAGTTGGAGGTTAAAAGGTACAATAATACCTGTACAGACCTGGACAGGCCCTGAAAATTCCATAAGTTTGAGGCTCCAGAGTTAAAGACCATTGGTACATGAAGGTGGTAAGGTTGTTAGCCCTAGGCACTGGCTGCCTTCACCCCAAGGAAATATTCCTGGTACTCATTTCTGTTACAGGCAGAGTTGACCCCATGCCAATAGTGTGCTGTAAGGAGCTGGAGGTCAGGTTTGCAGCTTTGGAGAACTTAAAGACATGTAGGGCTTGTGAAAACATTACAGAGAATATCAAAATCTGAGCTAAAGACAGTCTAGGTCATATGAATGGCAGCAGAATAAACCATGGTTTAATAAAGAATGTTCACAATTTTTAGATCAAAGCAGGCTAAACTGTAGTGGTTACAGGATCCAAACCAAAGCTATGAGGATAATCTAACTATGTTAAGACATCAACCTTGTAGATATTTCAGGAACAAAAAGGAAATCTGGCAGCTAAACTTAATGAACTTAAAACTAACAATTAATAGGTAGGGTAATTACAGTCAGTAACACAACAATGTATATCTAATTGATGTTTATTAGAAAATTATAAAACTACATGTTATATAAACACTCTTACAGCATACAAATCTTTTGGATGAAAAACCTGACAATGGCCAATGTTGGCTGAAACATGTAGTTTTTATCATTTTTAAATGAACAACAATTAGGTGTACACTGTTGTGTTATTGACTGTAATTAACCTACTAATTACTACACACAACAGGGATGGCACATTTCAAAATTTCAGAACTGAAACTAACAGTAAGAACAAGAACATAGGAGACTTGCATAAGGGCATCAATGACTTTCAGAAAGGTTATCAACCTAGAAAATGGTAAAGGATGGAGAGGCTAATCTGAATGCACACTCCCATAGTATTTTGGGCAGGTGAAGGAATCATTTCTCTCAGCTATTGAATGTACATTGTATTAATGCAATTAGGCAGGCAGAAACACATGAAGCACAGCCCCTGGTGCCTGATTACAGTGCCTTTAGAGATTGAGATGGCTAATGACAAGCTAAAAAAACACAAATCACCAGGTACTGATCCAATTCTGGCAGAACTGGTAAAAGAAGAAGACCATTCATTATGGGACCATAAACTTGTCAATTCTATGTGGAATAAAAAGGAACTGATTGAGAAGTGGAAGGAGTTGATTAATGTATGTGGGCAATTCCAAAATCAACCTCCGATTCGTTGGTAAAAAAGAAATACGTTGTCATAGCGCCAAAGCATACACTCAGTAGTAACAAGTAATTTTTATTATCGCTGAACGCCTACCCTTATACATTTTTGCTGCATTGTGTAGGAGTAATTACTGATGAAACATGGACACTATCATCGCCACTCCCGCCAGCTGCGAGGTACGTATTCTGGGACCATAAGGGAAATTTGTCGACAGAATTCATGGCACCAGGGACCACAATAACGTCAGAAGTTTGTTGTGAAATGCTGAATAAGTTTCGGAGGTTGATCCAAAAAAAGGCACAGGATGCTCACTAAAGGCGTCGTTCTCATGCATGACAATGCACGGCCCCACACCATGGCTCGCACAAATGCTCTTCAACTGGGAGATTTTCGACCACCCTCCTTACAGTCCGGACCTGGTACCAAGCGATTACCATCTCTTCACCAAGATGAAGGTCTGGTTGGCTACCCAGCACTTCCACACCCACAAAGAGCTCATGGATGGAGTCAACATCTGGCTGCATAACTTGGCAGCACCGTTCTTTGACTAGGACTACAAAAACTAGTATCACGGTACAACAAGTGCCTAAATGAGGATAGCAACTGTGTGGAGAAGTAAGGCAGTTATGTATGTAACTGTTCCATATAGTAAAGTTTTGTTCTCTATTTTGTATTTTTTAACCAGCCAATCGGAGGTTGATTTTGGAATTGCCCTCGTACCAATTTATGAGAAGGGTGATAAAACAGACTGTAGTAATTACAGAGGCATGTCACTTTTGTCAATTACATATAAAATTTTATCCAACATCCTGCTGTCAAGGTTGATGCCATATGTAGAGGAAATTATTGGGGATCATCAGTGTGAAATTTGACAAAAACAGGTCAACTAATGATCATATATTCTGCATTCATCAAATACTTGGCAGAAAATAGGAACAAAATAAGACAGTGTATCATCTATTTATAGACTTCAAGGAAGCCTATGATTCAATTAGAAGAGAGGTCTTGTTTAATATTCTCATTGAGTTGGGTATCCCCATGAAACTAGTACAGCTAATAAAAGTGTGTCTAAATGAAACCTACAGCAGAGACCGACAGGCAAGGATTTTTTCTGACATTTTTTCAACTAAGAATGGTTGGAACAAGATGCTTTATCACCACTGCTTTTCAACTTTGCTTTTAGCATATACCATAAGGAGAGTTCAGGTAAACCCAGAGGGCTTAAAATTAAATGGTACATATCAACATCTCATTTACACTGATGATGTTACTATACTGGACAAAAGTGTACATATTATAAAGAAAAACAAAGAAGCTTTAGTTGTCTGAAGAAAGGAGACTGGGCTAGAAGTAAATGCTGAAAAACTAAGTACATGGCCATGTCTTGAGATAAGATGCAGGACAAAATCACAGTCTAGGGATTGATGATAAATCCTTTGAAAAAGTGGAACAGTTCCAACATTTGGGAACTTTCACAACAAACCAAAATTCCATTCAGGAAGAAATTACAAGCAAAGTGAAGTCAAGAAAATGCCTGTTATTTCCAGTGAAGAATCTTTTGTCTTCCAGTATGCTATCAAAAAACATAAAGATTAATAACACACAAAACTATAATTCTGCCTGTTGTTTTGTATGGGTGCGAAACTAGGTGATTCACATTGAGCGAGAAAAACAGGCTGAGGGTGTTTCAGAACTAGGTGCTGAGGAGGATATTTGAGTCTAAGAGGGACATGGTAAGAGGGGAGTGGAGAAGACCACATAATGAGGGGCTTAGTGATCTTAACTCATCATGAAATATTATTCAAGAGATTAAATCGAGAAGAATGAGATTGGGTGAGGCATGTAGCATGTATAGGGGAGAGGTGTATACAGAGTTTTGGTGGGGAAAATAACCACTAGGAAGACCACGGCATAGATGTGAGGATAATATTAAAATGTATCTTCAATAAGTGGGATGGAGGGCATGGACTAGATTGACCTGGCTCAGGATAGGGATAGGTGGTGGGCTCTTGTAAATTCGGTAATGAACCTTCAGGTTCCATAAAATGCAGGGAATTTCTTGACTAGCTGAAAACCTGTCAGTTTGTCAAGAAGGACTTTGGTCCATGGCATGGAGTTATTGCAACATATTATACTTTAGAAAGTTTTAAATATTGGTGTCCAGACTCCCTGCAGATGGTGGAGTTCCACTCAAACACGTAGAAGTAAACAAAGAACTTTATTGTTAAGTATATTTGACGTGCATATCCTGGTTTTACATTGTTACATAGGAGCAGAAGGGCAGATCCTGCTTTTATAAATTATGCTTTGGAGACTGTGCACACACACACACACTGTCTCTGTGTAGCAAGTAACTGTTGACATTTGTTGTTGCATGTACAAGCAAGTCCATGCTGGTTAAGGGTTTTCTGTATATTATCTGAAATTATTCTGATGGCAGTAAAGATTTGTACTGTGGTCTTCACGGTTAAGACACTATACAGGCTGGTATGCAGGTACCAGCATTTCAATGGAATACCCTGCTGTAGACAGGCATAAGGTGTATGAGAAGAAGGAAGATAAAGACTGGTTCAGGAAAAGGAGGAGGAAGATTTCTTCTTTTCCTTCTTTGCTGCCCTTGTTCTCCAAACTCTTCACCCCTTTCCTTCATCCTCATACATCTTTCTCCCTTGTTCTTCACTATTTTTTCCAGTTCATCTAGTTCTTCTTCCTTCTTATCTCTCTTCTACCTGTAACAAGCAGTATGATCCTCCAAAATGTAAGCACACACCTACTGAACTACCTTGTGTCATAACCCAGAATATCACTATTTGAACACAAAGTAAAGAGTTGGGCTGGCCAGGACAAAGAAAATCACGAAGAGAAGTGTGGGTTGGCCTTGCTGATAGCCCTTAGCTCAGTTTATCAAATCTTGGAATTGATTTGAAGTTTGCCACTGCTGTGTGTGTGTGTGTGTGTGAGTACATCTTTCAAGTGTGCAGGTTAATAAATGTAGACACATTTATGTACCACTGTTCCGCCTAATTTTCTTCAATTATACTCTGAAGACAAAGTCCATAAGTTCCTTAACAAAGTTTGAAATTTCTTCCAAAAATAATTTTACAGCATAAGAAAAAGTCACAGAAAAGGCATAATTTTTTAAGTCATGCACACAGAAACATGTAAGTTAAAATTCATGCTAGAAACTCATATGTGAAAATCACTATCTTGAAAATTTTCCCAACATTCCATGATTTATGCTCATTCAGCTCATTTCCATCACAATTAACTACAGTACATAAACATGTGCTACAGTAGTTCACTGAAGCACCAAGAGTACCAAATAATAACATAAACACAAGCCACATACAACAGCAACAACATGAAATACACAAACTATTGTACATCATTATCACATTATGCTTGTCACTACTGTAACACATTCTGGTACCAAAATTTCACTCAGCCCAATAATGACTTTGGCACTTACAGTTTCATTCACTGGTGCTCTCACACATATACCTACAAATACACTGACTCCACATAACTATAGTTGCCAAGGCCATTCCCAAAATCATGGATGGCTTGTCCTATAGAAGACACACATGAACTCTGGAATGCTGACCCAAATAAAACATAAGAGGCAGTATTTTGGAAATAAAGTAAAATGATTGAATTTCAAAATGAAATTAATCTCACACAGCATATCTAATTTATTAACAAATTTGTGCTAGAAAGAATTTCCCATTTTATGTGGTTAAAGCCAACAGTTTTTGAATATATTAATTAACAATCAATAGTAAAATGCACAGACATTAAATTTTCATACTTATGTTGTTGGGTACTTCTGTATGTTACTATAAATGCATACAACAGTATGTTACTTTAATCTATCCACTTACTAGAAAATTACTGTCTTATGGGATGTAATGCCATTTTTTTTAGTAGAGAGATATTGATGTCTTGGAGGAATGATGGAACTTATCTACAAAACTACATGGTGTCACATCCCAGAAGACAGGAATTTTAATAGTCATTGCTGTGTTAAGCTGAAAAACTGACAAAAACCTTGACAGGATATCCTAGCCAAAGTATGAACAATATAAATTTGACAACAGAGATAAGCAGCATTCATAACAACAAAATGTTGAATGGAGATTTCTTTGGTTAGAAACTTTTAACACAGATGCATTAATATATAATTATTATTACTGACATATTTCTAAATGTAATACTGTACATATCTGCCTGGTACTGTATTTCCACAACATTCTGTATTTCAATAACATAAATTAAAACCAGCAATAAATTTAATGGATTCTGACAATGGTTTACCACATGCAGTATTACTGGATTGTGAAATTTGGGAAGTGGGTCTGTTTCCATTTTCAGGTTCCTCTGGATTTTGTCAGTCATACAGAATTTCATTCATGGTACCTCAAATGTTTTAAAACCTCCCACTGACAAAACATGATCACAATGACATACAGATGTAGACAAGTGACTTAGATTATAGTGACTGACATCAACTCCTTGCAACAAAATCAACTGAGTCAATGTCTCCACATCTTCTCACCTGAAGATGGAAACAAAAACTAAACAATATTCTGTTCTGAATGCCAATGTTAAAACAAAGGGCAAAGTACAAAAACCCAGTAAAAAAACACTAACAAGTAACAGTAACAGTTCAGGCATCCATCAGCAGTGCCTTTTGCATCTGTTCCATGTATTAGGTATCACAAAGTGCTCAAAATAAAGCTACCTGCCAGGGAATAATTCAGCTGCTTAGTCTCACACAAATAAAAATAACCATACATGTGCCTTCACAGTAGTGTGACACACAGATCATAAACATTAAATACTTTCCCACTATATACTTCGTTCTTTCTACAATCAATAAACTTAAGAATTGTATACCAGAAGTACTACAATCAGCTATTACACACAAAATATTTATTCATCATTCTGACAATGGTCCTGTATGTATTCAGATGTAAAAGGGAGAAAAGAATTAGGCATGCTCTGCTCAGGCTTTCCAAAGCTACAGTAATACAAGAACACATAGGCTTATGCTTTTTGTCCTAACAAAATTCAATCTCAGCTACAGTAAGCAGTGTGTGGTTCAAAATATCTTCAAAGACAGTCCATAACTCTATCAATGCATACTTATGCCAACAAGGCATTGACATAACACTAAAAAACCAACATTTCTTAAACATAAGCCACAGAACAATAATGATCCAAAATGTATTCTACAGCTGATCTATACTATTTTGTAACAAACGTGGCTCACTGGGAAAGGAAGTCAAGAATTAAACTACTCCCATCACTGATACAACTCAAAAAAGAAACTCAAAATCAGCAGGCAGAATTCATTATAATTGGGTTGCCAACCCATAACAAGACACCCAACCGCAGACCCTCTTACTTCTACAGTACGACTTGTCTGTTCCATGCAACATAGTTCAGATACATAAGTTCCTCTCGCAGCATGCGCTATGTAACAGAATAGCATAAGTGCTCTTCCTCTCATAAGCTCTCCTCTTGTAACAGAGTAATATGACAGTCACACTTTGACAAAGGTTTGAATTTTTTCACAATATATACTACCTTGGCCATAACGTTGCAACCCTGCTATAAAACAATACATTCTAATTCAGAACAAAATTTTGTGTAGCACAACTTTTTTGGACTATTTACTGTGAGAAACTGTATTAAATCACCTGACAGCCAACACACAAGGCCTACAGCCACACAAAACTTTTAAATATATGCAAAATATCTAGGACCACAAAGGCATCACTTCCAATACCTGAAAACCAACAAAACTCTATTATATTTAACAATTATTTGTAAGAATGTAAGCAATTCTGAAATACTGACACATGGCCTGTCAAGTTGACAAACCATACGTAATTCTAGCCAGGGTTAACAGATATAGATGAAGTTTTTGAAAACAGATGTTTCTCAACAGCATCCATACTTCCAGAGGCACAGGCACATTCTGAACACTAATTAATAACAAATACCACTTTCACAAATCAGTTACGATTCTTTTGTAAGATGTCTTGCTATTAAAACTTACGTTTGCTTAAACCAGAAAATTAAACCACATTAACTTCATTACAGTAACAAATAACCCAAATTCCTTCATTTTAGATTTCTTAACTAAAATGATCAGAAAACTCTACTGAACTGAAACCTGCACTGTGAAATTTTGATGCAACCTTTTCATCAGTCACTCAGCATGGCTCAACATTAAACACGTGGGCCCAAGTTTGGAATTTTCCCTTGCAGCTTGTTAAAGCAGGCATCTACTAAGATACATCAACGGGCTAAATGTACAATTTCAGATATCAAAATTTAAAGGTTTGTCCATTATTGCAGGCATAAACTAATACATTTTCACTTAGGTTAAAATGTATAAAGATCCATGTATACATTATTCTTAAGGTACTTCAGAAACAAAATTGTTGCTCTGAAGGATCATTTGTAAATCAGTTACAGTGTAATAATATACCACAAAATAACAATGCTGAAGCACATGACACACAGCTGTCCAACACACAAAACAAGGTACCAATGGTAAGACATGTAACCACTTTCACCACCTCCAAAAACCTCAGTCTACTCAATAGCAGGCCTTAATGATTTAACATGAAACGCAACACAAGGCACACTTTGCAATTCATATGCAGATACAAGTAATTTTATCTAAGGCTACAAATCCTGAATATCACTGCCCACTTTTCTAGTGACATCAAAGTATGCAACAGAAAGAGGACAGATAGTGTGTATGAAATGTGACAGTGCTGACCTGGAGAGAGTCAGCATGTGGCTGTAAAGCTAACTTAAGGACTTGCTTCATGAAATGGGCTCACATGTATTCTTTATTTAAACAATGTAATGTGCATCAAAAATATTTCTGTAACAACAGGTATTTCTGAGGATGTGAGATGTAAAAATTGTCAAGGGCAGGCTGAACTTCCATGGTTAAGAAAATGCAGTTCCCATCTAATACTGATCTTAGAACACATACCCAAGGAAACTGGCTATGCTCAATACTGAAAATACAGTAATGTGAAACATGGAAGACAAACTGTTTCATTTATAAGACATTGCTGTAAAAACAATATAGAAGGTAAAATATAAACATTAAGACAAAGCTAAAAATCATCATGGGATCTCTCTAAAGTTAAAACCACTGCAGTAACAGCAATCTGTGAATGATAATCAGTCTTCTGAAAATCAGATCAAAGCCAGAAGTCACTTGTTTTATATCTCACATCAATAAAGCATACCCATTCATTTCTATGTGATACTGAAAACAAGCAGTAAACAAAAGTCCCCTATACACAGACACACTTTCAGAGTAAATGCTACTCTAAATTCTCCTTAACTACAGTAGAATCCATGTGCTGGAATGTGGGATGGTGTGGAAACACCACGCAGTGTCTGTGCAAATTAGCACATGTGATCAGGTGCTGAGTAACAGCTAATTAGTAAGTCAAAACAGTGATATTAAGCATAAAGTTCTCCCTGTGCTTAATCAAACATCATGGCATGTGGGAGTGAAGAATCAGCCCCACACATTCTTCACCTTGACAGTAGACAGAAATGATGACTTTCAAGCCCCACGGAAGGAGCCCACAGCATACAGAGGCTGAATGGGCCCCAGAACTGATCTGGATGCTTTGGATAAAAACAAGATTACCCCGCCAGTAATCAAACCCAGATTATGTGGTGCCCAGCACATAGCCTAGCTACCTCCCTCTGCAAAATAAATGTATGTAAAATAAATATGGAATCTAAGAACACTTGCCAAACAACAAAATTGCCATCACTGCCACTTCCTCTTTCAGGAACTTCACTCCAGGGTATCTACAGACCACTAGCTTATACATGTTCCATCTTCTTCATATGCTCATGCTTTAGTCAACACATTCTTGTAGTTGTGTGAATGTCAACGTTTATCACATATGCCCCATTTATGAAGGGTGAAATATCTGAAACTACACAAATCCAGAACTAATGTATTTCAGTATTTCACATCATAACGTGAACTATTCTACCAAATCCATTCATGTACAAAGTACCTAAAATTCACATAACAAATGTAGCACTTCACACTAAAGTCTACTCTCATAAAAATTACAGTTTAAATGCAAATAAGGAATTATATAAAAATGTAACAAAGATGCTTTGCAGTAGCAGAGTTAAAAATCTTATTTAAATATCATATCATGTCTGTCATGGATTAAGCATGCTAAATCTGATAAGGACAATTTACAAATACACTTTTGAACAATACATCTTATGCCCTACCTGTAACACATACGAAGGAGATATCTTTTATGATAAATTTATCATACTACTCAGTACCTGCTGTTCACATCCATGGGCTGATACAGAACTGCTGTGTCTAGAATGACAATGTTTTAGCAACATGGACTGACTTGCCTGAGTTTGAACTCAATATTAAAAAGATACCAATCATGTAAAACAACACTGAAATTCTGATACAGTAAACTGTCACTTGCAAACAAGTCTTTCAGCTACAGCACATGCAGTCTAGCAGATAAATGAGAAGACATCAGGAAATATATCTTTTCATTGAAACATTGTCCTGTTTTCCTTCTTCAGACAATGCAAACTCTAGTAAATGTACGTATGTCACTTCCTGTATATAAGAAACTATTTTACTGAACAACAGTTATTGTCTTCCTGATTTGTTAATGATTCTCTTCACATTGTTCTGTACTGAACACGCTTTAATCTCATCTTCTGATAGGCTGCCTAATGTGACATTTCCAATGTGAGTAAACATCTGAAGGATATGAAGATATAATGATCATACTGTACAGGTAACAGAGACTCCTGCTTCAAGATATTCTACATGTACATCAAACATGACATTTAGATTCTAGTTAGAATAGAATAATTTTTGTTGTTCCGTTACTACATTATATACTACATGTGCTACATCCACATAAAAACAGTCCAGAAATTAAGCCAATTTTTGTGAATGCATGTACAATTCTGACATTCTCCCAGGGTTTATTCCCACCACATGGTACAAAGATACAGGTATTACCATCCTGAAGGGTTCAAGTACATTAACAGAACATATTATATGCCCCTAAACAGTACAAAATTTTTTATCTCGCTGAATAACCCTGCCTTCTCCATTACATTTCTTACTGACGAAAAAAAGTTTTCTGAACACAAAAGAAAATTTACATGTTTTGTTGCACAGTCAATATGATAATGATCTACTTGGACACCTCACTCCCCCCCATACATAATACAGCATCATTATTTCCAACTAAAATTGATATATTAAATAGCATATATTGGCCTCCTATAGCCTTATTAAACTGTCTGATTAAACAAAGTGGTAATTGTTTTGCTTTCCTTAAAATGTCATGCTGCAACCTCCATTTCCCTCCATTACTCTCCATTCTCTGTTAACTGACAATGAAAAACATTCTTCCTGGGAAAAATATCAGCCCACATTTTGTGCCAGGAAGTGTGGTGGAAGAACAGCAACCGAACTACTATGCAGGTGATGGTAACTACTTCTGTGTCACCTGCAACTTGCGCTGCTGCAGTTGTAACATTTGTACTTGTTCCTCCAGCTCTCTGATTCGCCGCTCACGATTTGCTAACTGCTTCCTTAAAAGTTTCAGTTCCTCGCACTGCCGTGAGTATGCTCTCTGCAACTGCAATAAATTTCATACAATTTACTAAGATTCCCCTTCTTTATTTGCTGCAGAATCTAAACAGGATGACAACACAAGAGCATACCTATAATCAATTACTTTACTGTTGGTTCAAGGGTAGGAGATGGCTTGAAAAATAAATCCCATTACATGTTGTCCAGTTAAAGAGTGAGTAAATGTGAAACATTCACACAAACCCACTCAGTAGGTAACCTACAAAAATGTATCCAGTGTTATGATTATGAATTATCACATGAAACATGTCAAGTTTGAGTGAAGACATAAAGGGATGTGGTGGGAGAACCAGTCAAGATTTATCTTACCTCCTGGTTAAGTTCTTACTGTAACTGAACTACTTTGTCCTAACATCAAGGTCGATACACAGTGAAACCTCAATCCATCATTTCTGAAGATACTGTGGACAGCAAATTATAAATACAAGAAAACAAGATTTGTACAAGATCATTAAATGTGTCAGAAACATGAGAAGTAAAAAAATTAAAATTTTACATTTTGAATTCATGTCAACAAATAATAAACAAATAAACAGTTACGTTAATGCCAACGTGAAAATGAATTTTCTCTAAAGAAATCCATAATGACAGCTATTTAGTTTGAAACCTTACATTTCAGATGAAATAGCAACACTTCCAAGTTCAAAATGTTCTGTTTATCACGCCCACAAATGCTTCACAAGTAGAAGAATGATTAAGTTTTGTAAGAAGCATGGGCTTCAGAAAAACATATCACTGTTGCAAGGCCATGTTCAGCTTCCTCTTCCTCCTTGACATTGCTGCCACAACCCTAACGATCATCACACAAATTGTTAAAGATGGAAACACCATGTGTGGCAAGCTTGCTATCCACAGACGCATAAGAACCATACTTGACATCCCTTGCTGCATCTAGCCATATCCAGTTCTCACAAAAACACACACTTGCAAAGTTTGAAAAATAATGCACAAATTTTACATTCCATAGAAACAATACATCTTTTGGATGAGTGGCACAGTTGGTCACAAACAATAAAGTTTTTCTACTTTACGTACAAATTTAAGCATCAGGCATCCATAAAAACCCCATGAAACTGGATACTGTCATCCATACCTTTTTATTTGTGGTACTTAAAATTTTTAAAACAACGTGGTTTCAATTATTTTCCAAACATGATCAGCATGAATAACAAATAAAAGGAATAACAACATTACATAACACAACTTTTAACTGTCAAACTCAAGGAGACTGAAAGAGAATGATGAAAAATAGCAGTATATTACCAAATGCAGAACACAGTTCACAGGTTTCCACTTTCCCCATTACTCCCACCACTCAACCATCATTCATATTTGGCTAAACATTGCAATATTTTGTAAGCAAACAGTAATCAGTGATACAGGCAAGTTACTGCTACTGTATGTTCCAGAACATCATGTTACTTTCACTATATTTTTCTCAAAAATCATCATTCCAGCAATACTGAGAGTCAGGACAAAGAACTCTGAATGGGTGACACAAAAAACAATACTTTAAGGAATGATATATCTGGTACAATTAAACATT
>Ga0209755_10006623_pt1 | contig 12758 bp, 11 predicted proteins | sample TergutCo191P1_FD_187301 | JGI IMG/M metagenome (GOLD analysis project Ga0209755, IMG submission 187301) | Cornitermes sp. P1 segment gut microbial communities from Petit-Saut dam, French Guiana - Co191P1 (SPAdes) (version 2) | ecosystem: Host-associated > Arthropoda: Insects > Digestive system... | reverse complement strand
CATGAAATAAATCCACAATAAGTCCCAAGCTCCTGAAGATGGATGTACTAACATTCGAAACATGTTGAGCAGTAAATAGTGAAATAATAAAGCAAGTGACATCAAGTTGGCCTATCTTTATTCAACTATCGAGATGATGCACGGTCCAATAAACATAAGATTCACAAACGCGCCTGATCACCTATGATAGGGGAAGTTCAGAGGAGATCTGATACTGAGCCTGACTGCATCTTTTCTCGTTAAAATTGCCGCTCGTTTTTCCTTTCTCGCAAAACAAAGGTCTTCAGACGGTTCTAGTTATTTGACGCAATCGATATCGAACGGGTTGTTGTAATGCCAAGGCTAATTTATATACCTGTATTCGGATCTCAGTTGGCCTAGCCTGAGTGTAACCGGCCTTGCCAGTCCAACATCGAAACAGGTTGCGACCGCCTTCTTCCTGATCCTTACAATGGTGATCTATATATCCCATTCGGCAACATTAATCGATTAACTGCCCATCGTGATGGAGAATTACCAATCCCCCGTAAAAGACTGCGTAAAACGCCGCGTGTTCCGCAGCTTCTTCAACATTGATGTAAGGCGGGTCTATATGTCGTATATGTGTAGGCGCTTCCCTTTCTTGGCTAAAGACAAACCAGGATAACGTTCATTTTAAATATATTTTGCCTTCATTAAACCAACACTTTAATGCACTATCTTTGAAAAGATATTGCATTGAAGTGTTGGTGTAATGAAGGCAAAATAAATAAGAACGTAATATAAGGTATGTACAATATTAAGATATTCATTTTAATTGTCAGATTACAAACGTTTCCACAGTTGTATAACTGGAGGATACATGTGATTACAAGAGATTATACATATACATGTTGCAGGCCAATATGCTTGTATATACCAAAGATTAGGCACACACGCTGCATTCCAAAAATATGTAAGCACGCTTAAATATTTATATTTTATACATCACCGCATGGGGAAAGTTCGATGTGAAAGAACATCGAAGGTCTGATAAGGGCCAAAACTGCATGGCCCTGGTTAACTCCTTGAGAGGGTATCATGTTGGATTGCCTTAAAATATTCAGAATAACAGTCTGGTAACAATGACAAGGCTGCAGATTGCAAAAAAAATGCTTAATGCATTTGACAGAAAAGTTCTCAGGAAAATCTATGGACCTGTGTTGGTTAATGGACAGTGGCAAAACAGGTATAATCACAAAATTTATAACTTGTATAAGGAAATGGAACTAACTAGGTTTCACTGGATTGTGAAAGCTAGTGTAGGTGAGTAATGTGATGAGGATAGATGAAAGGGTGCCCAAGAAAGCAATGAAAAGGGATGCTAAGAAGATGTTGAAATGGAAGAACTGAAGGTCAGCAGATAAGAGATGCCTCGCAGCGAAAGATTGAAGAGGTCTAGGCCCAAGTTGGGCTGTAGAGCGAGATGATGATGATGATGATGATAATAATAATAATAATAATGACAGGGCCTTTGAAATATAATTTCCAGGAATGGTACAGGCACTGAAATGAATACACATGGTCAACTTGGTGACCACAAATGAATATGAACACATACACACACACACACACACACAGGAGATAATTATTTAATTCTCAGATTTCATACATTGAAGTGCAAGATGTAATAAAAAAAAAATCTTGGATTGCATTGCATCACTATCAAATTGCCTTGTACCACACCCTCCCAGATGACGAAGTCCAGTTTCTACATTGAACAGCTGTTGGGTTACCAGGTCTGTGATGTGATGCAACATATTTTGCATAGGGTAATTAATGGGAGTTGGCCTGCACTATACGCCAGAACAGTATGCATACGCTGAAAAATTTTGATTCTGGGATGATTGTTAAGTAGTTGCTGCTTAACTGGGTCACTAAATTAAATATTTATATAAGTTAACTATCTGTACCAACATCAGGTAGCACCACATATGCAGCACTAGCTTCATTTCAGTGTTTAAATATGTCACCCCATTATATTAATTAACTAAACAGCCACAAACAAGGTCAGTCAAACACAACACGTTTATTGTAAGTAAAATATTACCTACGTAAGTTTGCTACAAGTTTCAGGCCAGGGTGAAACATGTAACAAACTATGTCCATAATATTTTTACTTATATACATGTGTTGTGTTTGACTGACTTTTTGTGTCTACTTACTTCAATGGGTTGATGTAACTGGGATAACATCATCTTGTAACACAATCCACACATCTATTGCAAAGTCATTATATGCCTTCAGTTTCTTAGAATAAAACCAACAATGTCCCTTGTCACAATAGCATTCTGAACAAATTCTATCAGCACAATGAGGTCATGTTTTTACATTGAATCAGACTTTTTTAACCTTTAGGGAAGGATTTTTAAATGCTAATTGTATCTCTGACAGCCTGAGTTTTTCTGGCTTAGTATGGGCATTTACACTGCTAACAAGTACACACAGTGACCAGCATGTGGCATGCTAGGCCACTTGCCAATATATTTTAGAGACCAACCTACAGTCTCTTAGACCAAAAACGTTAAAATGCAGGAAAAAATGAGCTCCTATGTTGTCAGCTCCTGGAGCTTCTTTATCATATCTGTTATACACATGTCATCCCTACTGATTGGTAAAGATACAGTATGCACTATGCAGACTGTACAGTATCCTGCAGACAGTATGAACAATTAATTGTCACGAAAACCTCAAATTTAACACATCTTACTTCTAATTTTCAACTCACATAAAGTTAAAAGTATGGATTGAAAAAGTTCATACTGCATTTCAAAATTCTCATGCAATCTAATATCTGGGAAATTCAATCATAAAACAGGGCTTTTATTTGCAGACTGCACTGGACAAACGGGTGCATCACATCAATTTATGGCAAAAAGAATTACTTTCTAGAAGCTTTCTTCAAAACCATTAGATCCATGACTGAATGCCACCACTGAGTTGGTAGTAGTTCTGCTTTGTATTCAGGTCTTGTACTCAAATCTTGGCCTGGAGACTGACTGTCCTCTTTGTGGTTATTCCCAGTTCCAGTAGGTAAGTGCTAGGACAGTACCTAAAATTTCGCCATGACCACAACCTCTAACACCCTTTCCAATCTACTATTCACTAATCATAGTTCTATTTGACGCCACAAAGAATGACGTACTAACAGCAATGTAAATTCTTATAAATGAATATGCAAATAAGCTACATTTAAAACTGTTGCAGGCACCATTTATACATTTAAAATATACATCTTAGTTTACACACACTTCTTCAGTTTTATGAACTGTTTTTTTAAGAGACAATGGTTGTCAATGTCTGAAACAGAGGCTCTATTTGCACCTGTGGCACTAATGAGAGATACACCTGATGTCTATGATGTAGATGAAATAATTTCTTGGACTTGAGCAATTGTCACATTTAAAATGTGGTTTCAGGCTCCAAGCCATATTTACAGCAATATGAAAGTTAATTCATATTTGAAAATTTGTGGTTAGAAGGAGTGCAGAAAATATATGTGGTAAGTCTACTATATATCACTGGGGAACACAGTGGTGCAGTTGCTTTAGGCACTGTGCTACAAGATGGAAGGTGTCCATGGAATTTTTCATTGACATAATCCTACCAGCCACACTATGGCCCTGGGGTAAACTCACCCTCTAACAGCAATGAGTACCAGGAATATTTGCTGGGCTGTAAGGGTGGCCAATGCATAAGGCTGACAACCTTACCACCTTCATGTGCCAATTGCCTTGAAATCTGAGAGCCTCAACCTTCTGGAACCCTCAAGGTCTGTCCAGGCCTTCTTTTACTATACGTCATTGGCTAATATACATTTGTCAGTTCACACACACTTGACCAATAAAAACCAATAAACTTATACTTCAGATCCTGGTATAATGATTGTTTCAAGAAAAGAAGAAAGTCCACTACAGCTAGCACACCAAGATGTGTGTCCAGGTATGTTAAGTGGTTATAAAATTTATTACTAGCATTTCGAGTTCAATAACAATACTGTGCAGCTTCAACTACCACATCTCCCTGAATATGAGATGACCCTGCGCACATAAGATGTCACCCCTCACAATCTTCAGTTATGAAGAAAATACCTATACAGAACATACGAAACTTTTGCACAATTATAAGGAGACAACCCATTTTCAGATGACAAATTGCTGAAAAATATCATCTTATATTAGGGAAAATGCAGTATATTATTTTTATATCCAGTTATTTTATGTCTTCTTCTTCTTCTTCTTCATGCTTTCAAAATTCTGCAAAAGAAGAAAAATACTTGTAGCCTCAAGAAAGCAATGGTAATATTTTCCCCATGCAAGCCATTAAGGCATAGAGGGGAGCAAAGGTGCAATTCCACTGGTTCTTAACCTAGACACTAGATGGAGGTGAGTGATAACCTTCAGAGCCCAAACACACCCAGGGAAGGACCCCACACTACCCATTGAACAGAAGGCTGAATGGGCTCTACACGGACATTTTAGAGAAAAGAAAAATGTTTGGCCTGTAATGATAACAGAATCCCATTATCATCCAGCTCACACCCAAATCAGTACACTCACTACACTATCCCACCTTCCCAACAATATAAGACAAAAATAATAAGATAAAAAGCAAATTATTGTCACAAACCTGTACATTTTAGTTCACAATTGTTGTCTTAACATACGACTATCATGTTATCATATCTCAGGTCAATATTGATGATTTACTGTAATGTCAAGTAGACTTAACATTGACACACATCTACAGACTCCTTTCAACTTGAACCTTTTCAAGCCTATCGGTTACTTCATGAATGACCAGGTTTACCATTCAAAAATTCTACACAGTGCTCACATTGTATTTATATGCTGTGTATGGATCTCTGAACAGTGACTTCTGTCTTAAATAACATTAGCAGACACGTTCTGTATAACCAACATGGAGAGTGTTAACTGTACAGAACAAACTAAGTCCTTAAATAGGACAAATATATACTGTCTTTGAAGGGTTAAAACATATAACCGGATGAAACCTGAATCTGAGATCTAAAAGTGATGCTGCATGTCACACGTCTACTTATTGTGTTTACATACTAAACAAACAAATCTACAATATTCTACTCACTTCTACAAACAAAAATACAACAGAATATTATCCCATTTCCTCTAACTTCCTTTTACAAGAGAAAATAAAATTATATGAGTAATAATTAAAATGCCTACTCTGTGCACATTTCATCTCACATGCACACATGTTGTTGCTTAATGACTTATGAATCAATTAACAAACAGATATAAACATCTTCTCAGTCGGGTTCATATTTCTTAATTGCTTACAATCATCAATACCTGTATTACATGCAGTCTTGCAAAGTTTTGCAGTGAGAGTGAGATGACCACATCTCAGACCTTTCTGGCTGTGTGTCACATTGCTCTCAGCCAGTCCTTGGTGCATATGGCTTTGCACCACAATGTCATTTCACTAGATACTGCTTTATTAACAGCCTACCTACAGCAGTGTGGTACAATAATTTTTTCACCTGCTTGGGGCAGACTTGTTATTCTCCACTGCTACAAGTTATTTAAAAATATTGACCGTGGCAAGAGTCGCAGATCAGATTCTGGTGAAGTCATGTCCATACAATTGCTCTGTACATGCATCAATCACAGTCTTCAAGATTTTGTCAGCTCTAAAATACTTGCTTCCGAGTAAGGTTAAAAGGAAAATAAATATAACTGAACATTTTCTCATGTGTCGGTAATTGATGGAGGGTAGGGACAGAGGATAGACAACCATATTAGTTTTTGAAGTCACTAACAGTAACACCTAAGCAGCTGAAATAAACTTTCTCACTTATAATAGACTAGAGGTCCTGTGCAAACAGTACAGGGCCTCTAGTCTACCAAGAGTGTGAGAGTGCAGTACTATAGCAAGCTCCTTCCACACTTTATTACATACCATTTGTGCAGCTCTGAATAATGACTCTGCCACAGCATGTCCAGTCTGCTGCACCATCTGGTATAGGTAACCATTCTCATTTTTAAGGAGCAGATGAGGGTGATCAAACTCCTGTAAGTTAAAACACAATGGACACAAGAACCTTTCCTTTAGAGGGAGAGTTCCTGATTCACGTGCTTTGTATTCGTGTGTTTTAATTCTGTTTCCAACTTATAAATTCATAGTATAAGTATTGGGTAATGAGACTCCATGTTGCTTATTACAAGTAGCCAGAATTTAATGTACTTCATGTTCACAACTAAATCTCTAGATGGCAGTTTATCTAGGTAATTAATAAAATACACTTGTTTACGGTTTTATTTCCTTGTTGGTAAGACTGTGTGCATGGTTGAAGTGACACCTGTGAAGGATGGAGGCACTGTCTCTTTCGTTTTTATTGATTGTTTATCACTGTCTATTCTCATCTTGCCTGGGCAGTGTTTGTAGCTGTACATAACTGTGTGCTGCAGTGTGCACAGCAGTGGTTGTGCCACAGTGATGATGAACCCCATAATCCACAGACTGAACTAAATACATTCCACTTATATCAGCGTTAGACAATACTATCATAAAATAAAAAGCAATATAAATTCACCATAACAGAATGTCCTGTTATCTCTTGGTACCATGAAGTTGCCTCTGTTTATTTGAAATGAGGCTCAAAAACCAGAATCCCTTCATAACAGAAAACCTGCACAGATAGTTTAGCCAGTAAGGAAGGAAGTAATTAAGAATATGAATACAGTGACAAGAGCTGTGTAATGCAAATAAAGACAAAATTCAATGTTTTCAGATTGGACACTTTCAAAAGATTTAATTTTCTTCTTCCTCCCACTGTTTCATTCCACTTGCTTCACCTGCAGAATGCTCTATCCATCGTTATGCCCACTATTGGCTTGCTACAACTATCACTGAACCTGCTCTTTCCCTCTATAATGCAAGTGGTTCTCCCAAGCAACACCTTCTATTTGCTCTACCCAACAGATAAAGTGGCAAGCTTCTCCAAAAGTCAGGTAACAAATTAACAATCAATACAGCATCATATTGCAGGAGACTAATTTTCATTTCACTATTAATACAAATGTATCAAGGCATAAATATGGAATTCCATACTGATAAGACTTTTCTGCAAAAATTATACCCCTTTGCTCTGTATCTCTACCCTGACAAACAAGATGACATATGTGCAAAAATATACAACTTGTGAAGTATAAGAAACGACACACTATTGTTCCTCTCCTTTACACATTATCCCTGATACCTAAGATTTTTGGGATCCACCTTTTATCACAGACACTGTGCCTAACAGCTAATATTAATTTAGGTGAATCAATGAAGAAGCACTTCAAAGAAAACCTCTTCTAGCAAGGTAATGAGATGAAAACTCGTGGCAGTGGATGAAAACAGTCAGTCATTATTTCTTCACCAAAGAAACTGAACTTGGGGTGAATTGCTGGGACCAGCATTTCTTGTTCTTTGAAAATCTATGTCAAAGTAATAAATACAAGTACAACAAGTCCTCATATAAGACTTATGGAACTGCATAGGTAAACAGTTTTCTTCCACTTTAAACAATATAAAATTTATTGACTCACCACAACAGATCCAGCATCCATAACAAGAATTCGATTACTGTCAATGATTGTGTGCAGACGATGTGCAATGGTCAGTACTGTGCAATCAACAAATCTCCTACGAATTGTTGCTTGGATCAGTTCATCCATTCTGCAGTAATAAATACAATTATTCAACACAAAGTAAAGAACAACTGTCTTCATCAATAATAACTTTGTTTGACATATTTAGGAATGATACGTGGGTAGTGACATTTATGATTTGCAAACCGTATAGAACAAAGGGGGAATGTCCATGTCAAAGAACTGCCTTTGAACTGGACTGGAGGAATATAAAACAAATGAAATTTCAATGATAGGCATTTATCTATGAACAATTCCCTATATAAGCACTTGCATTATGGTACAAGAATTACATCAGCAAATGCCTGTACATTAATGTCATTATAATGCGACACAGACTTTAATGTGTACATCTTGAATTGCATTTGCACTCACTGCAGATCCACGTTGGCTGTAGCCTCATCTAGCACCAGAATCTTGTTGTTCCTGATGATGGCACGGGCCAGACACAAAAGCTGGCGCTGCCCCACACTGAAATTAGATCCACCCTCAGACACCTTGTGGCTCAGACCAGCAGGCAACTCATCCACAACCTGTTTCATCTCCACCTCAGCTAGGGCAGCCCACAGTGCAGCATCTGAATACTGGTTGAATGGGTCAAGATTCTCTCTCAGTAAACCAGAGAACAATACGGGTTCCTGTGGGATGATTGAGATCTTGGATCGCAGATCATGGAGTCCAATTAGAATGGTGTTCACCCCATCAATGCAAATACAGCCAGAAGATGGATCAACCAGGCGGAATAGTGCTGTGATTAAAGAGGACTTGCCTGCTCCAGTCCGACCCACAATTCCTACCTGAATGTAAATATAGGAACAGTAAACGGCAAAGAAGCTGTAAGACGTATTCACAGCCACAGGATAAGAATATTCCTCTGAAGAGCAAAAAGAAATTCTTTCTTCATTATAGTAATCACAGATTAGATGAGGATGTACCTCTGTATGACTTCAAGACCTTGGTTTAACTCTCACAGTGAAAAATTTATTGCAATGGCAGCAAAGCTGAAATACATATGTTCATGGACTGATCAGACTGTCTGTTGTCAATTTCATAATGCTAGATTGCTATATTTAACTACCAACAGTGACAGCAGGGGAAGGAAACCTATGTCAGTATGAAAGAGACACTACATCACACAACTGTTAAGTGGTGAGCAGTTTCACAAAACATGTAAAAGAAAATGGACTGAACTCAACAATTATTCTTGTTGTTGTTGCTCCTTTTGTAGTTACTACCAGCAAAACAGTAATAAATTTACCTTGATACTTATTAATTCATTTAATTTACAGACACTGTCAGTAGCTCAAACAACAGTGTCAAGTGGTAGATGAACAGTGAATTGGCAAGGATGTGTTAAAAAATTGCTACAGCAAAATTTGAGGTGCTAGATTGGCATTCATGTACACAATCTGAGGGAAATCATAAAAACCCCAAGTCATGATCACCAGCCTCTCCTCTGGGCAGCAATATGCATCCTGGAATTCCAGATACCAAGCACAGGTGCTACAACACACTGGACCACAATCTGCAGTGAAAATGACTGTATTGCATTCTCTGAAAATATGGAGAACAGCATTGAAAGGGTTAACAATGGCACACTATTCTCACCTTCTCTGCTGACCCAATGGTCCAGGTGACATTCCTCAGTACAGGTTGTTCATTACTGGCATATGAGAGAAAAACTCGATCAAAAGCTATTGTACCCTTTGTTGGCCAGTCTTTAGGTGGACTTTTATCTGAAATGGAAAAACCAATTACAACAGGACACAATTTTCTTACAAAACTCCAATCTCAATCTGAAGCCACATGAAAACCTTCTGTCATATGTACTGTGGGAACAGTAAATTGTCTCAGAAAGCAGCACATTTTTGGAAATGAGTTTGTAAGTTTTGTAATCCTCAGCAGATATGTAAAGAAAAACAAATACAGAAAATAAATCTACACTTATTAAAACCCTTTCAATCCTCATGTAAATATCATAATATTTAAAATTCAGTTCATACCACACAAAAAATACACCTTCTCCATTAGAAAGATTGATCAGTTAAAGTTGTCTGGGGAAATAGAAGGTAAACAGGTAAGGTTGTCTCCATACTTAATCAAGCACCATGCTTTGGGAGTGGAGGTACAGCTAAATGCATTCTTAAACCTCAGCACTGGATGGAGGCGAGTAGTCAGCAATATGCTTCAGTCACTTTACCCACAGTAAAGAGACCCTAGTACCCACTAGATAGCTAAGTTCAGTGGGCTCCCGAGCCTATGTGAATGATGCAGAAGAGGGTTACATCCCTTGCCCTTGCCAGGAATTGAACTGTACTTTCTCAGTCATCCAGCCTGTGGCCTGGTCACTGTACTAAATGAGCTATCCTAGCAACCTTGAACTGAAAATAATACTACATAAAATAATTTTTTTTTTAACTTAAACAGGTCAACTTTAATTACAAGCCTGAGTAACATCACTTATTTAACCTTCATCATCTGAAGATATGGATTCTGAACCTCCCAGTATGACACCACTGAGTCATTTTTTATAAAGTGTTATTTAATTATGCTGTTTAATGATGTTATCAATGGCTGAGATTACATAGTGTTGGCTGAGAGTCATATATTAATTCAGGAATAGCAATGTACTGTCCAGTAACAGGCCATATTAAACATCCCAGTTCTAGAGGGCTGATGACCATACTTTAGATCAGAATAACAGTACTAGTACAGAAAAATGTAATACTCAGCCAGCTGGCCTGCCCTCATGCAATGTAACAATAATGCAACATCCATCCAGTACAGGTTCACATTTGACTATTAATACATTACTGTGACACTAGCACAGCCTGCTTGTGGCATACAATTCGGCTCACCAATCCCTTAGCACCATGACAAAGAATTCTCTCAGGCTCCATGTGGTGATGCAGCCTCCAGTTATGGAATATGCAGAGCAAAGCAAAGATAAAGATGCCTACATGATGAGTTGCTGTGAGTATGTTGAGAAACAGGAGGTGCTAATGACCAAACTTCTTGGCTTGTGAATTGACAGCACAAACACAGACCAAGAAAAAGATGAATGGTCTGTTTTTCATTATGTTTATGACACAAAAACTATTACACTTACCAGGAAGGCTCTCAAGTGGGGGCTCACTTGGAACAGCAGTGTATTCCAAGATACGTTCAACTGAAGTCATCTGATTTTCCATTTCAGCCATCTGTCGTATGCCCCACTGTAGCAACCCTGTAAGGCCAATGGCCTGAGTTATGGCAAGCCCCACATTACCACCATACTGTACTGAAATTCAATGACATAAAATATAATGCAGTGAAACAACATGGAAGATTGATTAAAAGCTGTCAAAAGACCTATAAATTACCTAACAATGATGTATCAATACCTAATCACTCTCCCTGCAGTTTGGCAGAACAATGATCTGTGCATACATATGCAGTGCCCTAACGTTGACATCAATGGTCTTTGATTTCCTATCATTCTGTCTGTGGATATGTATAGCTTTATCTAATAAGCCCAACAGAATAGACTAGTGTGCCAGATGCAAACTCCAACAATCCCTCCTAACCTTGCGAACTGGCAGGTGTGCTAAAATTTAAATTCATAAAATTCATGGCAATTTTAAAATGAGTCAGCACTTCCTTCTACAACCTATATGCATGTAAGTACTTCTACCTTCCTGAATATGACTACAGTTTAGTAGGAAGGTAAAATTGTCTCTATGCGTGCCATGAAGGCATATACAAGAATGAAGGTACAGTTCCATTCAACCTTAACCTTGGCTCTAGATGGAGCTGAATGGTCAACTTCAGACTCTGGCAACTTGATCCACTGGGAAGGCAACGCCTCCCACCCCACCATAATTACTGCACAGGAAGCTAGGTGGGTCCCAAAATTGGTCTGGACACTTTGGGAAGACAGAAATCTATTTTCTCTGCCAGGAATAAAACAACAGTTCCTCTGTTGTCCAGCCCCTAGCCCACCTGCTATACCAACAATTTAGTAGTACCAAATCCATAATGGTCTAATGGCCAATGAATTAACATAACAACATATTCTGACAGTAATAGAACTGAAGTATTCCAGTCAGAAGAGGATCTACGTGACCTTTACTGGCCATGTCTATGATCCAACTGACTCAGCAATGCAGTTTTAAAATGCTCTTACCATTATCCTTGGGTTAAAACAAGACTGCCAGTCCCTTAGTACCAGCAGATTTAAAATCCATGCTTTTGGATGATAATGGTTAAACACAGCTCACATACCTCCATTCAATATGAGAAAGCTGAAAGTAACAAGAGCGATGTATATCACGCAAAGACCATCCAACCACAAGCCAAAAGCTCGATTTGCTGCAATGAACAAGTAATGACAGCTTGAATGCACATCCTGAAAACAAAAAGTGTACGGTAAAACCAACTGTACACACCAACAGACATGACAACTTTAATGACAGAGATCAATGCAGAAACATCATTTCAATTCATGAGATCAAGATGAAACAATGAAGGTTAAACAAATGACAAAGGAAAATAAACTTCTGTAGTAAACTCACTTGAAGTTTGTCAAACTCTTTCTTTAGTACAGCCTGCGCACCAAATGCTCGTATGGTGGTCAGACCTTGCAATGATGCATTAAGATGGGAAAACACAGGGCTACGCACTGAAAACAAGTTCAAACATAAATTTAAGAACACTCGGCCTTGAAAGATGTCGGAAAGTGAAAATTACATGATGAAAAAGTACATTTCTAAGGTTGACAAAGACTTGTTTGATGAATGAAACAAGTAAATTCTTAAACAGCCATTAAGTTAAAGAAGTTAACATGCAGCAGCTGTATAGTAAATGTAAGGAAAAAATTAATGCACATGCAGGTTTGGATACAATAAGATACCTGTTTAACAGAATGTATGAAGGACATATCATAGAAGATATATGCCGCTTTCTATTTTCAACATTCATGCATTAAAGAATATTTATACTATGTAACAACAAATGCACATCAATAAAATATTTTTATCACATATTAGCATTCACTGTCAGGCTTCACTCACTTCTGCAGTCATC
>Ga0209755_10006622_pt1 | contig 12758 bp, 5 predicted proteins | sample TergutCo191P1_FD_187301 | JGI IMG/M metagenome (GOLD analysis project Ga0209755, IMG submission 187301) | Cornitermes sp. P1 segment gut microbial communities from Petit-Saut dam, French Guiana - Co191P1 (SPAdes) (version 2) | ecosystem: Host-associated > Arthropoda: Insects > Digestive system >... | reverse complement strand
CCTACCGGCTGGGTACGTGCTACAACTTTGCAGGAAATGGGTTCTCTCTGTTTCGGTGCAGTTACAAGCACAGTAAGTCCTGAACTTACAGTTACAATAAGAAACGCAGGCACAACTCCATGGGTTCCTGTGATCACATTTAATACAGCGATACCGGGCGTGGATGCAGCTCCACTGACAAGCTTCCATCCTGATGTACAGCTCAGAATCGTTAGTTCTGATGAAGCGCCTGTAAACGGAGTGCAAACATTCACATTTGTAATGGAATTCCCCGAAGGTGTTCCATACGGCATATACAATGGCAATGTGGTCTGGACAAATGGTCAAGGCGGCAGAATTACAATGCCATTCTCAGGTGTTCCATACACATCAGAAGATGTCGTTACACTTCAGCCTGGCGCAGGTCTGTTTCGTCCAATTGTTGCAGCTTTCACACTTGATGATACACAGCAGGATGATCCGCGTCATGTGTCAAGTAACGTTGTTGGTGCTCTGACAAACTCAAACAGAACATCAATGGATATAGGGCTGCATATTCCAGACATTATTTCCCCTGTAGCAAATGACAGATCAGTAGATTTCTTCGCGAGGCGTGTGGGCGATGATGGTTCGTTGGGTGAAACCAGATATGTCTACGGAACCGGCGCTGTGCCACTAAGCTCACTCGCACTGGGACGTCACTGGATAGCAAATCGTGTAAGTGACCCTGCTAACCCAGGTCAATTCCTTTATCTTGAGCCTGGTCTGTACGAGCTCTTCGCAGGCGTTCAGATGCTGCCTCCAACGCTGATTGATGGCAACTTGGTTCCGGGTCAGCAGATTGTTTTGTCAATGGGTCAGTTCGTGGTGGCAGGCGAGCGTCCGACGGTCGAGGCAACATTTTCATTTAATGCAGATGGCAGTGTCACGGCAGTTGGAACAGTTTATTGTCCTGCACATGAGCTTGCAATCGCAAATAATATTACAACAATTCGTGCAGCTTCAGATCTTGGTGTAGAAGTTCCGGCACTGACTCCAACAGTCTTTGACTACCGTTTTGCACAGGTCAATGTTGGCGGCACAACCGTCAGACCGAATGCTGACGGAACGTTTGAAGTTACACTTCCGGCGGAAACAGCAACAGCGTTGCTCCTAGGTGATGGAATCACAGCGACAGCAGTCAGTGGTGCTTGGAATGAGTTTACAGCGGCTACGGGTACAGGTACCTCAATGCAAGGTGCACTTGTGTCAGAAGCGCATACTCTTACTCTTGCAGGTCCGCCTGTATTTTCAGGATCGAATCCAAATGTTCTAAGAGAAATGCTTGATGCGGGTGATGCAATCCTATCAACTCCAGGCAATCTGGGCATATTCTCACATCACAGTCCATTTGTAGTTCCTGAAGGAACAGTGCTTGTTGTAACAACAACTCTAAACGTACAACGTGATGCGGAGCTCATAATTAATGGTACAGTTATCGTTTTGGAAGGCGCAAGGATTAACAACCAAGGTGGTCCGGCCGGCGGCGGAACAATCTCGATAGCAGAAACAGGTATGCTCATTAACTATGGTCATGTAGAAAACGTAACAAACTCAGATGTTGTAAACTATGGAACAATCGTCAACAATGCTAGATTTGAAATACGTTCCGGTACAAGACTACATAATTGCGGTGAGATTATTGGAACAACTCCGCTGAATATTCATCGTTACGCTATACGCTCTGGCTGTTAAGGAGACCGGGTTATTGATGTTTGTTGCACAAGGTGTGGTGACGAGATAACCTATATCTAATTGCAGTAATTGAGTATGATAGTATCCCGAGAGCTCAACATGGAAACATGTTGGGCTCTTGCTTTTGGGTGCACCCAGCATGTGTGATAACTTGGTGGTGAAAGTCACTACAGACTTGGAAGTAGGAACTCTTAGCCAAAGATTTTACTATAATTCTGAAAATACTCCGATATATCGAAGTAGAAGCATAGTATAAAATAAAACAAAATGAAATACTGTGATTGTGAGGTGAATGAAGTTTGGAATTCATTGAGTTAAAGAATATCACAAAAACATTCTTTGGGGTGAAGGCGTTAGACGATGTGAGCCTATCTGTACGTAGGGGAGAGGTTCATGCTGTTGTGGGTGAAAATGGTGCAGGCAAGTCAACGATTATGAAGATTCTTGGCGGGCTACATTTTGCCGATAGCGGAGATATTTACATAGATGGGAAGTTAAGACATATAAACACTGTACAAGCTGCGCTCAAAAACGGTGTTTGTGTTGTGTATCAGGAACTGCATTTTATGCCAGAGCTCACCGTGGCGGAAAACATTTATCTGCATGCGCTTCCCGCGAAGGTTGGATTTGTTAGCAAAAGGCGTATGAATAGGGCAGCGCAGGCGCTTTTAGATGAGATGAAAGTCGATATTAAGGCAACAACTCCGATGAGTCTTCTTTCAGTTTCAGAACAGCAAATGGTAGAGATAGCCAAAGCGCTTTCACATAACTCTGATATTGTCATTATGGACGAACCAACGGCGGCGCTTAACTTGAAGGAAGTTGAAACCCTATACAATATCATTGAAGATCTGAAAGCCAAAGGTAAAACAATTATTTATATCTCGCACCGGCTCAAAGAAATATTTGACATCACTGACAGGGTTAGCGTTTTGCGTGACGGAAAATATATGGGAACGCGGCTAACGTCTGGAATTACTCAGGATCAACTGGTTGAAATGATGGTTGGAAGAGAAATCTCCCAGATACATACCACTGCAGACCACGAATATGGGGAGCCTGTTTTAAAAGTAAGGAGTCTATCAAAGGAGGATTTGTTTTCTGATATTTCATTTGATTTACATAAGGGTGAAGTTCTTGGGATCGCTGGACTCATGGGTTGTTTTCGTGAGGAAATTGCCAAATCCATTTATGGACTTATTCATCCGGATTCAGGAGAAATCATACTGGAAGGGAAGCTTGTATTTAACGGCGATGATGGTATAAATCTCTTATCAACTCCGCGTAAGGCAATTAAGCACGGAATAGGTTATGTAACCGAGGATCGAAAAGGTGCCGGGATATTTGCCCTCATGACCGCCAGAGAAAATCTGACTATCAGCATTATGAAGTCGCTTTCGGTGTTTGGTTTGGTGCGCAATAAGACGGAGCAAGAGCTTTTGGATATGTACACCACTAAAATGAATATGAAATATAGAACACCTTATCAGCGCATAAATAGTCTTTCGGGAGGCAATCAACAGAAATTTATACTAGCACGAACCCTTGCTACACAGTGCCGGATACTTATTTGCTTGGAGCCAACACGCGGTATTGATGTGGGGGCAAAGGCGGAGATTTTTTCGCTGTTGGAGAGCTTGGCAAAGGAAGGCATGGCAATAATTGTAGTATCATCTGAGCTGCAAGAGATAATAGGAAACTGTCATCGCACACTGGTGATCTTTCAGGGACAGCTTACCGGGGAGATAGATAAGGCGGATTTTGATGAGGCACTAATTATGCAGTGTGCAACCGGAAATAAAACACACCACATAAAAAGTAGGGATCAAAATACGCAAGCAGAGATGGGGGTGTGCAATGAATAGTAAGAGAGTAAAACAGTTTTGGCTATTTTGGGATAGATTTGGAATCCTAGTAATTCTGATTTTTGTTGCTGCAGTTTTTGCGATTATAGAACCACGAGTCATACTTCCAAGTCAAATTATCAGTGTACTTAACAGGTCGTCGTGGATAGCTGTGGCAGCAGCGGGTATGACTTTTGCAATTTGTTCAGGAGGCTTCGATCTCTCGGTAGGTTCGATATTCTCCCTTTCTGGGGCTATTTTGGCAAGAACCATAATGAATAATGGCTTTACTACCACCGGAGCAATACTCATGGTAATAGGGATTGCTATGATTTGCGGTGTTATAAATGGACTTCTCATAACAAAGTTAAAAATACAGCCATTTGTTGCAACATTGTCCACGATGCTAATTTTCAATGGAATTGTGAGAACATATACCGGAAATATAGGCACACGCATAGGCAATGAAGAATATGCAATGGGGTTGAGTTTTATCGGTAGAGGCCTTCCGGTTAGCATTTACGCAGGCGGGCAGTTTAATGAGATTTCTCTGGTGAAAATAATTATAACCGTTGCAATTTTTGCATTAGCTATCATAGTTTACCGAAACACCAGATTTGGAACAAAGGTTCGGGCGGTAGGCTCAAGTGATTTAGCTGCGAGGACATCGGGAATAGGTGCTGATGGAGTGCTTATAATAGTCTACATGGTAACAGCGGTGACAGCGGCGTTGGCGGCAATACTTTTTGTATCTACGGTCCAGACGGCTTCGCCCAGAGCCGGGGTTGGATTTGAGCTGGATGCAATTACTGCCGTTGTTCTTGGTGGAACAGCTCTGACCGGAGGAAGAGGTAATCTGATCGGAACCTTTATAGGGGCTTTTTTGGTGTCATTTTCAAAAATGTGTCTAAACTTCATTGGAGCGCCCGAAGCAATGCATGTCATCGTTCCCGGAGCAATACTATTGTTCGCGTTATCAATTAACGGAATCAAGCTCATTACTCAGCGGGAGGTGAACTAATGTGATTAAAAATAACAAGAAACCTGGAATCGGTTATTTCGTAGCTGACCATGCGATTATTATTGCGTTGATAGTTTTCTGGGGAATTCTAATTTTAACAAATCCTGCTTTTTCTAACTTTCAGATTTTTGCTACGATAATCAAGCAAGCATCAATTTTTGCTGTAGTGGGTATTGGCATGACCTTTGCAGTCATATCAGGAGCTTTTGACCTCTCGGTTGCGTCACAAATTGCACTTTCCTCGGTTGTTCTAACCTCTATCGTAACAAGAATTACGCCATCAAATCCACTTTTAGGTCTGATAATATCCTGCCTGATAATAATCGTTTTGGGCTTGGTTATGGGCCTTATTAATGGTACACTCATTGCACGCTTGCGCATCCCGGCATTTATTACAACATTGGCGATGCAATTGGTTTATAGGGGTATTGCTCAGCTTGTCAATGATTCTCCGGTACCTTGGGGAACGTTAGGTAGCGGATATCAAATTTTCACAACCGGGGTTGGCGTTCCGCAGACCATAAGAATCGGGAACTTTGAGGTGTTGCATCTTATGGGCTTTTCGTTTTCCAGAATATTCGGACTGCCACTATTTTTCTACATAATGATTATTTTGGCTGTTATCGGGACTATTATTCTGAGAAAAACCGGACTTGGAAGAAATATCCTGGCCATCGGAAACTCAAGAGAAGCCGCTCGGGTAGCGGGTATAAGCATTTCTAAAACACAGACAATAACCTATGTAATGGTGGGGCTGTTCACAGCGTTTGCGGCGCTAATGATGACATCGCATCAGGGCATGTCAAACTTCGGCGTACCTACCGGAACTGAGTTTACGGTAATCTCCGCAGTTGTACTGGGTGGCACGGCACTTGCAGGAGGTAAAGGGAGTATACTCAACACCGTTATAGCTTCGCTCTTTATTGCAACGATACCCACAGCACTTACAATGTTTGGTGTAAATCCGGACTCCCATGATATATTCAACGGTATTATACTTGTAATTGCGTTTTCCATAAACACGATACGCTTATATGCAGATGATGCAATAGTTAAGTTCAGGGCAAGGCGTAAAGCAGCGGTGGGCGCTGTGGGAGAACAGACTTCAAAGAGTTAATAAGATAGTACCATCATTAATAAAAATGTCCGATAGTTGCGGAAAAAGGTATAAAATATAATGTAAGTATCATCAAATTGATGGTACTTATATTTTATAGGAGGAGGCATAAAATGAAAAAAGTACTTTGTATTCTCGGCGCTTTGGTTTTAATTTTAGCAATTGCGGCATGTGCCGGAAACAGTGGCGGCACGGAAACAGCGGAGCCGGGAGGTGGAGGGGCAACCGGAGATCTGACATTCGGCTGGTCAGTATACGATTTGGCAAACCCGTTTTTTATCCCCATGGATCAAGGTGTTCAGGCCAAAGCTGCGCAACTGGGTATTAACCTGCTCCCAACACATGATAACAGAAGTGATGCCACAGAAATGATTACGGGTGTCACAAACCTAATCAATCAGGGAGTTGATGCACTAATCATTTCGCCATTTAGTCCAGAAGCTTTGGGTACGGTAAGAGCATTGACCGATCAGGCGGGCATTCCGTTGGTAGTTGTTGACATTGGAACCGGTGGGACTGAAGTTGATGCATTCATCATGTCAGACATGCGCGGCGGAGGGTATCTTGCAGGTCAGTATTTTCTCGATTTAATGGCCAGTGAACAATATCCTGACATTACAAGCAGAAACGTAGCGATTATCAAGGTCGAAACTTCAGCAACATTTGCCATTTTGCGCGGTGAAGGATTTAAAGACGCGGTAGTACCGGCAGGCTTTAATGTTGTTGATGAGCAGCATGGCAACTCCAGCATGGATGAAGCATACGCCATTATGCTTGATTATATCGCAAGATTTGGCAATGATTTGGCAGCGGTGTTTGCAGAAAACGACCAGATGGCACTAGGGGCGGCGGCGGCAATAGATGAACATGGTTTGACAGGGCAAATACTTGTGTTCGGATTTGATGGAAATGATGATGCGGTAGACGCTATAAGAGCCGGATCGATGCATGGTACAGTCGCTCAAGACCCATTTGGAATGGGGCAGGTAGGCGTTGAGTTGGCGCAGAGGCTTGTTAATGGTGAAACTCTTTCAAGTCAAGATAGAGAAGAAGGAACAGGAAACCTGATATTCTGGTCGCCTGTGGGTATGATTGGGAACACAGGAGAACTGGTTCCTTAGGTTTATATTGTACAAAATGAGATTGGAAGTGTTGGTTTAACAGAGTCTGTTATATAAAAATAATGTAAGTCTAATTTGACACCATAGAGAAAGAGGAGAGACTAGAATGAAGAAAACAAAAAAAACTATCGCAATGCTATTGGCAATAGTCCTGTTGATGGCAACATTCCCTGTGGTCGCACTTGGAGTGTATGAAGAAGTTCCTATCGAGTCTGTGCCTGTAACGGACGAGCCTATGCCTGTACAAAACAGCATCGCAGCGGTGGGAAACCTGAGGGTTAATTACCAGCTAAATCCGGTGGGTGTTGATGCAAATGCCATCCGTTTTGGCTGGCGATTGTATTCTGATTTAGTAGGACACTATCAGGTGAGCTATCGAATCATATTAAACCGTGTCGTTGTTGACGGCCAAAATGCATTGGTTTGGGATAGCGGTGTGGTTACGACTAGGCAGGCACAGGGTATCCAGTTGCCCGCAAACGTAAATCTGCAGCAGGAAGCAAGATATGAGTGGATAGTGGCAGTAGTGGATAATTTTGGGAACACACTCACGTCCGTGGCCAACTGGTTTCTCACGGGAGCAAACTGGGATGATTCGGAATGGATAATGCCGGCGAAGGATTCCATAACAAATCTTGGTCAGTTCAGAGACGCAGGAAATACATGGATGGTAGCCAACGCAGATGCGGCAATCCCGCATCTCCAACGCATGCTTGGCGGTTGGTTTCCGATTAACAACGATGCAGGAACAGCCACACATGCTGACTATTTACGTTTGGGTGGAAACCCGCTAATGCGCATGGAGGGTGAACTCTACACTGGGCGCGGAGGGGTTGCATTTGCTAAGCTGTACATGACAGCTATCGGAGACTATATCCCATACATCAATGGTGAGCGGGTCATGATGCTTGATCCGGGAGGAAGAGAAGTTCCCCCGATGTTTGCTCCGGGCTTCACAGATTTCAACAGGTTTATTAACTACCAGACTTTTGATGTCACAGAAATGCTGCAAGATAGCACTGACATTGTTCTTGGTGCCAGGGTGTCAAAGGGCGCATATGCCGGTCGTGTTGGTGCAAATGCATATAGCAATCTGAGCCGCTGGGGTGGCACGTTTATGGCAAATGATCCAGGGACTCGTAATGTAACGGGTGACGATATTAACGTAGTAGCTAACGCCAGACGCGGCACTGCAAATCCAACCAGACCACTTGTATCTCCGATAACGCGTTACGTCCCATTCACAGACACTCCGTCTAGGACTTTGGGTTTGCGCGCAAGACTGGTGGTCACGTTTGAAGATGGAACAACACAAGTCCTCGGCGAAACAGCAGACCAGTGGAGAACGACGGCTGGTCCGGCAATCTTTAACGACTATTTCAACGGAGAGATTTACTGTGCTCGCAGGTCCCTAGCCCTTCGCGGCTGGAACAACGTAGGCTTTGAAGAGAGTGAAAAAGAAGGCTATCGTTGGTTTGATGCTTGGGGTGGTCCGGAAAGCTATAACGGCTACCAGATTGTTCATCAGGGCGATGTCTATTGTGTAAATGACACGGAGCCTCCCGCATCTCTTGGTTCAAATGGGGAGTTGCGCTGGATCAGCTATCCGGCTTCTCAGCTTCGTCCGAACAACACGGCCGTAGCAAGGTTTGCATACGAGTACAACACTCACCCAGTGAGTGGTCACATGTACCTTTCTGAGACACGCGGGGTTGTTTTTCCTGTTCCAGCGGAAATTGAAATGAAAAATCCAATCCCCGGGAGGCCTGCATTCCCACGTGGTCAAGTCGTCAAGCATCCTATTAATCTGGCAGGTCTCGAAGAAGGAACTGGAAATCTGACCATACGCTTCGGCGAAAGGGTCATACTGGAAATGGGACAACTGGGACGTGACGATCGCTATAATCGCGGACAGAACATGGTTGGTGTGCTTGAGCTATATCTGAGCGGAACTCCGGACGCGGTCATAGGTGTGCGTCATGCAGAGCTACTTAACGATGGCACCGGTGAAAATGTTACCGCAGGGGCCACTGCCGCAGCGGGCACATTGTACTATGCGGCAATGCGTGGTAATCAGAATCAGGTCAGCTTCTACAGACTGTCGGCAGAGGCTCGCCAGCTCTGGAGACCTCTTACAAAATACAGCGGATTCCAATTTGTGGAAATTTATGTAGACACCCCCGGTGCGGAAGTCACATTGCACGGTGTCACAGGCAGAGTTATTACCTCCGCACACAACCGTGTTTCAGAGCTAACGATAGAAGGTCCCGGATTCCGTAATGGCCAGCCTGAAGATGGTATGCGTGGTAGTTATGCGCATCTTCTCAACCAACTGTACGAAAACATCTTCTGGGGAATGATGGGGAACTGGATTACACTACCAATTGACTGTCCGCAAAGACCGGAGCGTGTGGGGTGGGCCGGCGATGCGCAAATTTTTGCGCAGACAGCTATTCTATACTTCGACACGGTCGGATTTTATGAAAATTATATTCAAATAATGAACGAGAATGTACGACGCTTTGGCAATTACGGGGCTGTAATGCCGCAAGGTTGGTCAAATCCTGCAGTGGCTACCGGTGGACAACAAGCCCAATTGGTTAACGGTTGGAGTGACGCAGGTATTGTTATTCCATGGCAAATATTCCTTAACACAGGTGATACATACATCCTCTCAAGCGGCTGGGAACATTTTAATAACTACATTGATAGGGTCTGGTATGGTATCCCCAGTGAGCGTCTCCCGCAGTATCAGGTCAATACTCCAGGTGGGCCGGGTACTTTTGCACCTGTAATGGTAAACGCTTCCGGCGCAGAACCCGGAAACCGCCCACTGGAGCGTTGGAATGCATTTGAGCACACCACTTTTTACGGAGACTGGCTATCCTTTGGTGGTGCTCATCTGGCTTATATGAACGCAGTGTATCAAATTTACCACACCCTATTAGTGTGGCGTATGGCTGAAGTTCTTGGAGAAACTGAAAGAGCCATGCAATTGGAAGCGCGTTACAACATACTCAGAGAAGCGTTCCTGCAACCCGCTGATATCATCGAAGTTCCAATTCATAATGTGCCGGGAGCAGTGGTTGGACGCAACCCGCTGGGAAGAATGCGTCAGGGCGGAGGATTCGTCTACGATGTAGAAAATGCTGCACGCTTCGGAATGGTGGAAGGTGACTTGATGACCTTCGGTCCGAACCATAATACATTTACCCCTGCGTTTGACGACAATGCACAAACAGGTCTGCTATTTGCTCTACTGCTTGGTTTGTATCACGACGAAGAGCATCGTCAGCATTTGGTAAGCAGGCTTGACGAAAACGTGAGAAATGTTGGCAGGGCAGTTCGTCCGGATCTTCCGGAAAACACTTTGACAGTCGGTTTTCTCGGAGTCAACATGCTACTGCCGGGTCTTAGTCTTGCCGGATTGTATCAGACTGCCTATGACTTATTTTTAAACGATTCGATGCCAACATGGCTCTATTCGGTCAGAAGTGGTGCCACTACGATGTGGGAGCGTTGGAATTCATACTCGCTTGAGCACGGCTTTGGGCCAACAAACATGAACTCCTTCAACCATTTTGCTTATGGTGCATCTGCCGAATGGATGTTCCAATTTATGGCTGGCATAATTCCAGACAGGCTAGTTTCAGCAGAAATACCGGACACATTCGTACCGGGATTTAGGCATTTCTACCTTCAACCCCAAATCGACAAGCTAGGGCGCATAGATCATGTTGAACTTTCACTTGATGTTGCATATGGAGATATATTGGTCGAATGGCGTGCGCCAGACGGATTTCTTAGCCATTACAGGGCTCGGGTGCCTGCAAACACGACTGCAACACTCTTCCTTCCTGCAACTTTCGAAACTGAAGCGCAGTTTAACATGCTCAACGCGGGGATACTAAACGGTGTTACATGGGTGGGGCCAACCGAGCATCTTGGGAAAAGCGTAACCCAGTTTGAGCTTGTTTCCGGAGATTTCACGTTTGTTATCCCCAATCAGGCAGCACTTGTGAACACCATTGCCTTTACACAGGACACACCAGCAATGTTGGCAAGACTCAGCGTTGATGGTGCTCCTGCGACAGCTGTGCCAACGTTACTCAGAGTTCCTGTAGGAGAAACAGTCACTTTGACAATCAGCCCCGTGGATGCACAGTACGGTTTTTTGGCATGGGGTGGAGATGTTCCCGAAGTTTATAGAGGCAACGCGACAATCACGCTGACACCAACATCTGACATAGCTATATCATTTAGCTTAGCATCGGCCTATTATTGGCATGAAGTGACTATTCGCAGGGCTATACTCGGTGATATTGCCGCATCAGATCCGAATGTAATGATTCAAATTGCCGGAGAGACGACTCCAAGGACTCTGGGTGCAGAACCAATCACATTGACAGTCAGGGGAGAACCGCGACCAGTGGCATTTGGTTTTGAAGAAGAACCCGGATTTAGCCTTGAGGCGTGGGTTATCAATGACGTTGATTTCGAATTTGTCTCATGGACAGAGGGTAACGAGGCATTCGCCCTAGAGTCGAAAATAGCCTTTGATATTTACAGAGACTTTGACCTGACCGTAAACTTTGCTTGGGCCGGCTTTGATAGTTTGTCAAGTAGGGTCAACAATCCGGCGGTCCATGCAATCGGGTCCACACAGGCCAATACCGGCAATTGGGCGATCGCGAATATCATCAACGGCAATCTCATACCAAACAGCCCAACCACAGGAAGCTTAGGCTGGTCTACCGTAAGCCATACAAACACCCCAACCAGCAATATAATGACAAGTAACAACTGGATGAATATCAATCTGGGTGATGAGCATTATATCAACAGAATCCACATCTACCCAAGACAAGACAGCACCGGTTCGCTTGGTCGGACACATGGTTTCCCGATGCATTTTACTCTTGAAGTGGCAACCGAAGCAAACGAGGCTCTCAATGAAACAGGTATCACCAATGCCACAAGAAATGCGGCACTGGCAGAGCTTGATTGGCAGCCTGTTAGCGGAGTTGCATTTGGGCTTGACGGCAGATTGATAATATCTGAAGACGGACGCTTTAATCTGGCAAGCGATGATGTTCCATTCCTGAGACCTCTTGTGATTGAGCTTGATGAATTTGTCAATGCACGTCATGTACGCCTCACAGGACACTTGCTCAACGATAGAGAAACTGCCACCGGCGCATGGCACATGCAACTGGTTCACATAGGTATCTATGCTGATGGTGAGCCACCGCAGCCGCAAGTGTTTGCGGGCACCAATCCGAATGTTCTTAGAGATATGTTGGCACAGGGTGATGTAATACTTGCCACATCCCCCGGCAATTTGGGTATATTTGCGCACCACAGCCCATTTGAAATTCCTGTGGGCAGAACCCTTACTGTTGCTACTACACTAAATGTTCAAGGCAATGCACAACTTGTTGTCAATGGTACACTTGTAGTGCAAGCAGGCGGCAGAGTTAACAATCAAGGTGGTGACGGAGGTACTATAAAAATAGCGGAGGGCGGTACTCTTGTTAACTATGGACATGTCGAAAATGTGACTAACTCTACGGTTATTAACTACGGTACAATAGTCAACAATCATCGATTTGAAGTTCGAGCGGGCACGAGGTTTCATGACTGTGGTGAAGTTGTCGGAACTTTGAATGTTCATCGCAATGCGATTATTTGTAATTGCTTTGAAGTATCGGAGGCCGGAACAGTCGACTGAATCAGAATTTGTGTTCGAATATGATTTGTCGCGAATGTTTTTATAAAGAATTTATGAGAACAAATGAGATGATGAACTAATCACTAATTTTTGGAAACAATCAAGAAAGAGGGGGTGTATCAAAACACCCTACCAAGGAAAAAGATAAAAAAGTAGGCTGGACCCGACAAAACTGTCGCGCCCAGCCTACTTTTTTGGTATAATTTTTATG
>Ga0209755_10006621_pt1 | contig 12760 bp, 9 predicted proteins | sample TergutCo191P1_FD_187301 | JGI IMG/M metagenome (GOLD analysis project Ga0209755, IMG submission 187301) | Cornitermes sp. P1 segment gut microbial communities from Petit-Saut dam, French Guiana - Co191P1 (SPAdes) (version 2) | ecosystem: Host-associated > Arthropoda: Insects > Digestive system >... | reverse complement strand
CTTTGCTCTTCAACAACAGGCACCAACAGTGGGTTAGCTGTGCTGGTTGTGTTTGTGCCTACTAACGGCCTTTGTGGTATGGCACCACTCGGTCGTCCGATTAGCGGAGACGTAGACAGCTCCGGTGGAGTTAGATATGGTGCAGCGCGCCAGTAGCGTAAGCTTGCATCATATCTTGGTGCTACGCCATAGCGACGTGTTGCAGAGTGTACCTGCGCAAGACGCCAAATTGCGTTAAACTGATGATACTCCGCTGTTCCGTCGACGAAGGTTGGGAACTCGCGCGCGCCTTCAAAGTAGGCTTGCAGACCCATTAGCGGATAGAATATTGGTTGACGTGCTGTAATAATGTCAAAGTTATTGAACGGATGGAAATGGCCTGAGGTTATATTAGGATTGTGTAAACCTTGTATAGTGTAGTGAAGCCCAGGCACAATACGTCCTGATTGCCTTGCTGTTCCGTAGTATGGATCAGGGTTTTCAGGATTCCAGTAGTATGCACCGTGGTCACGGAAGAAGTTATCGTTTATAAGAAGATGATGACCTGTTGCGCGTAATTGGGTAATGGTTGGATACGGGAAACCTGCGGGTAGGCTTAATGTGCGCGTTGGATGCTGATCCATTGAAGGAATAGATCGTGCACGTTCGCCATGTATCCATGTAGTGCTGCCAGGGCCTACTAGAAGACCGTTGCCCTGGGTTGTAATTTGGCCTGTGCCAACTGCGCGGTTGTCTCTAATTACTGCACTTGGTCCTATGAAAAGTCTTTCAAGTGCTGCGTTAATACCAGGTGTGGTAGCTTCAAAAGTTCCAATACCGCCGCCTGCGGCACCCGCAGTTCTGTATGCGTTTGTGCCTGTGCCGGTGCCTGTTGCCGGCCAACCTACTGCATAGTTGTATATAATTGAACCGCCATGGATTATAACGGTTGAGTTTGCGTTCATACCAATACCGCCGCCACGGCCGGCTTCGTTTCCGGAGATTTCACCGCCAAAGACGGTGATACGGGCATCTCTGTGACGAGAGCCGTCTTCGCGAAGCGGTACATCGTCCGGGGTACTACGGTCTGACCTGGCTGCCAAGCCGCCGCCTATTGCGCGTCTTGGAACACGGCTAAGCCTGGCTTGTGCACCTGCACCGTCCGGTGTGTTTTGTGTAGCGTGCAGAGCAATATTGTTACGTACATAACCGCCCATTAATATGAAATGACCGGCAGATGTAATACGTGCACCGCCGCCATTGGCAGTCCAAGCTTCTACACCATTAGTTTGTACGTTGTTTTCAATATAACCGCTAAACATTCTAACTTCCGAATAAGGACCTACGAAAATACCGCCGCCAGATGCGTTTGACCAGCCTTCAAGCGTACGGTTACCGTGGATACGTGCGTTGCCTGTGACGTTTAGCACAGAAATTGTATCTGGATCCCATGTGGTCATACCGTTGATTGTACCGGTTGGTGAGTTTACACCAACGCCTGATGGAAATGCTCCTGTCGCAAGACCTTCCATAGAAATGCCGCCGCCACGGCGCGCAGAGTTGTTGTGAACTTCTGCTGTACCGCCTAGATTTACTACTGCGCCTTCGGTTATATATATACCGCCGCCGCCCGTGCCACTACCGTGACCAAGGCCTGGGCCATTGTTTATTGTTCCGCTCTCTTCGTAACGACCGATGTCACCATAGTTTGGAAGCCAACCTGGGCGGCTGTTTGTAGTAATAATACCGCCGGTCATGTTAAAGGTTGTGCCTACGCTACGTACTGCTACGCCGCCGCCGCCGGCACCCCAAGACGTGTTACCGCCAGCTGTAATGTGATTATTATTGATACTACCATAGGACATGTTGAAAGTTGCGCTGTCTGTAACGTGAACACCTGCTCCTGCACCGCGGGGGTTACCAACTTCGCCCACTACTTGTGAACCGTAGAACTGACGGTCGGCATAACGGCCAAGCCAGTTGTTACGGATTGCGCCGCCAAACATATTAAATTCTGAATTTTCGCCTCTTATGAATACACCTGCACCACCACGACGGGCACGATCCCAGTTTCGGTTGCGCGCTGCATACGATGCGGTACCTAAACCGCCATCGGATATTTCATTACGCTCGATAACTGCATAGATGCCCTGCACTGCTGCGTTACTGCTTGCCGCAAATGCAGTCGCCGCTCCGGGTCCGTCAGAGTTACCTGTATGCGTTTGGGTTGGAGTGCCTCCCACCATGTTAAAGATCCCACCGGACATAACGCGAACACCGCCGCCGCCGGTGTAGTTAGCACGGCCTACGTTTTCTTCATTACGATATATACGACCGCCGAACATGTTAAATGTCGCATCGTCACGCACAAGTACGCCGCCGCCTGTACCCTCATTGCTGTCTATTTGACCGCTAAGCATATGGAATGTTGAACCTGCGCCTATTACTGTCACGCCACCTGCATTGTCTTCTGTGTTGGATATAAAGCCGTCAACCCTTGACGTTGGATCATCCATAATTAGGGTGCCGCCGTTTGTAACATGGATACCGCCACTACGCGCACCTGTGCCTGCACCGCCTGTGCGGTTTACTCGGGTACGAAGCACCAATTGGCCACCGTCTACTGTTATGGCCGGGAAGTTGGCAGCGGCACCACCACTGGCTCTTGTAATGACTTGTGCCGCCGCCGGACGGATAATAACGTCCGGGTGGGTAACGTTCAGAGTGTCGCCTGTTACCGCAATGTTAGCGGTTATGGTTGCGATTAGTGGAGCTGTGCCATACGCGCTTGTTCCGTCAAGCAGTTGACGAAGGTCGGCCAATGTACCTGCTGTAGCTTCTATGCGGCCTGCTTCGTTTACTGTCGGTGGTGTTGGTGCCACCGGCATGTTAATAACCGGTGCGGTAAACGGTGCGACAACGCTTGCAGGTACTGCCGCAAGTGCCGCTTCTATTTGTGCCATTTGCGCTTCGTTAGATGATGATGCCACTACCGAGGGTGTTGCTTCTTCTATAGCAGCGCGAAGTTCTCCTGCTTCGATATTTATGCTATTTATTTCTGCTTGGATTTCTGCTATTGCTTCAATCAAGCTTTCGCGACTTGCTATAAGTTCGGCAACATCAACATCTTCCACTGTCACGGGAACGTATGATTCTATTGCATTGAGTTCTGCTGTTAGTGCCGGAAGCTGTGCCATCGCAGCATTTAAAGCAGATTGGTAAGCTTCTTGTCGTTGTAAAGCGACTTCAAGTTCTGCCTCAAGTGCCTCTACATACGATATGTTGTCTCTATCACCTCTAAGTACTTGTAATCGTTGACTAATTTCAAAATTACGATTATGCAGTGAAAGAATGCGTGCACTGTAAAAACTTGATTGTAAATTCAACTCCGCAATTTGTGCGTCTAAAATGTCAGGATCGCTCGTAAGAGCGGACGGAGACTGGTTTGGTGCTGTCTGCGTATCTGCAATGGCTGCGTTTACAGTAGCCAATTCAACTTCCAAATTTACCAACGCTGCATGAAGTGCAACAATATGCATTTCTAAATGAGTAAGACGTGCTTGCTGCGCTGCAGTGTCATCTTGTGGAGCTTCCGTATGAGCCAGTTGCGCGCCCGGCACAACTGCCGCTGCATCTCCCTCCCCTGTAATGTCTTGCTGATAAACTTGGTCTTCCCACAAAATTAAACCAGCCTGTTGCGTGGACGCATACAAGCTTAGGGGTGCCTCTATCAGCATTGCGACAATGACCAGCCAAGCCAGCACCGACTTTACAATAGTACGAGCTTTTTTGCTAAACATCGCCTGCTTGTGGCTTGCTTTTGTAACTGGAATATTAGATTGATTTTGCATCTCTGTTCCCCTCTCATATTTCCATAAATAATGTTGGTTTACATCTGTTACGACAAAATACAAAAACATAGCATAAAATGCCGCAAAGCTATTATGTAGGAAATCCCCATTTTTTCAAGAGGAAAATCGTGGCATTTTTGCCGCACGCATAATTTCAGACCGCGTAAAAACTAAATTTACCTGACTCAAATGTCCTAGAGCATTCTTTAACATCAACCGAAAACCCCTTGTTAATCTGCACAAATCTGCTAAATGTGCGCAAATGTCAACTAAAATCTGCGTAACTTTTCCCCAATACATCTCTCACCCTTTATTCTTTGGGATTTCTATCCACAGATTAGCTTTGCTATGGACAAATCTCCTCTGAAATACTGCATCGCTTACTTTTTGATACCATTATCCAATTAAACAGTTGATGAAATCCATTTTCTTTTGGTAATTGAAATTATAGTATCAGCTTTCAAATTGTTTATGCCAAAACACAGTTGGTCGGTAGCCTTATCAAGAGTTTTGAAAAAACGATTGACAAAATGCTTCTCTTTCAATTTTTCCCAAATTTGTCCAATCGGGTTTATTTCTGGCGAGCAGGAGTAATAAAGAAAAGCTCTATGTTATGCGGTAGTTTTAGGGCTTTAGATGTGTGCCAACTTGCCCTGTCTTGGCATAATAAAATATAGTCATTTGGAAATTTGCTTGATAATTCGCTGAGAAAAAGGTTTGTCCAGTCTGTGTTGCAGTTTCCTGCGACAATGAAGCAGCTATCTCTGTCTATTGGGTCAACTGCACCATACGCATAAACATATTCTCGTACTTTAAGTGACGACACAATGGGGCGTATCCCTTCGAGACACCAACAACGTCTTTCCATTACTGTATTGATACCTATGGGTTTCCATTGGAATTTACCCTTGAACTTGCCAATGAAAAAGGTATTTCAATAGATATTGAGGGCTTCCAAAAACATTTATCAGAACACCAGAAAAGGTTAAGGAGCGGTGCGAAAGGGTTATTCAAAGGTGGATTAGCAGACCAATCAGGCCAAACCGACCGATTGCATACGCAACCCCACCTTTTAAATAAAAGTATAGTGAAATAGTTAAAATCTATACGGTTGATGGCTATTCAACAGAAATATGCGGGGGGGGGGCCTCACGCAAAAAACACTAGCGAGTTGGGTGTGCTTAAAATAACCAAAGAGGAAAGTTCAGCATCCGGTGTTCGTAGGATAAAAGCTGTTATTGAGTCGACAACGTGGTTTTTCCAGCCCTCTTGTGTTGCCTTGTATTTTTTCAGCAAATCCACCACTAATATAGCAGATATAGCAGAGCTAATTAAGCAAGGCAATCCCGCGCCAGACCACATCAACTTTTTGAGCGTTATCGAACATCGCCTTACAAGGCGAAGCAGCCGATTTCATAAATTTACAACTATCAAAAACCCCCGTCATTGTCTTGCACAGGGGTGATTTTGGCAGTTACTAACTATAGTAATACTTCGCAAGCTTTGGAATCACCTTGCAGGCATTTTCGTAATAAAGCTTTTTTAAAACATCATCCGGCAGGCCCAGGCCGTAAATCATCCAGCGGCCCTGGTGGTGTTCGTCCCAGTCGTTGTAATGGAAGTACTCGTCAAAGGTTTCGAAAATGCGCCAGTTGGGGATCATATTACCGTCGTTAGGGATAAGGTCGGTACCAAAAAGTATACGGTCTTGATACTTTATCATAAATTTGCGAGCGGTGTATGGTTGGCGGCCAAGTTCGGCAATGCGCTCGGCTGTGTCGATATACATATTTGGAAACTCGTCAAGCATTTCGCCAACAGCGGCAAGGTCTTCGGCAAAGCAGCCCACATGAGGGATAATAAAGCGCGTGTTTGGGTTATTGCGCATCAAGGACTTGCCGGATTCCAGCAGTTCTTCAAAACGGTAGAATTCAGGGGCATGGAACGACCAATCAGGATGCTGAATTAGTTCTTCATAACGTTCATTATTTTCGTCAATAGGGTCGAAAAACGCCACAGGGTCGCCAAAGTGAATAAGCACAGGAATGTCGTGGCGCGCAGCCGCTTGCCAAATGCAGTTTAGGCGCGGGTCGCATGGTTTAATATACTTGCCGGTGCTGTCTTTTACGACAAGACCAAGTGTTTTTAGGAATTTTATGCCGCCTGCGCCGCGGCTTACATAGTAGTCGACTCTATCATCAACCTGTTTTTTAAAGTCTGGCTCATCCAGCTTGGAAAAGTCGATTCTTGCAAATGTGCAAAACTTGTCCGGGTATTTTTCCATCATATCCAGCTGTGCCTCGCCATCTGGGCCAACACTGCCGTCTAAATCCACAATCATTTTAATGTTGTACTTTTCCATGCGCTCTATAAGTTCTTCTGGCGAAATGGGCGTGCGCCAGCTGCTTCTAAGTGCCAGGTGGTTGTGCGCATCAATAACCGGGTACTTTGCCCTGGTTATAATATTCTCCTTTACACGAAGCTTGCTTACTGGCCTAAATTTGTCTAATGGGATCATTGCTGTCATTCCTTTACTTGTTTTTTATTTTTGAAGTACACCGTCACAAATCTCAAATGTTAACTCTGCATGTTTTGCAAGTTCATTATTATGGGTGACAATCACTATTGTCTTCACTGTTTTGTGGACGCCTAAAATATAGTCTAACACGTCTTGCTCTGACTTGGAATCTAAATTACCTGTGGGTTCATCCATCAATAAAATAGGTGGATTATTTGCTAATGCTCTTGCAAGAGTTACCGACAATGTGACCACAGTATCTGTGGTGCCAAATACATCCGCGAACTGGTTTTGCTGAATAAATGGTGCTGCAAATCTTGAAACAACAAACCCAACCGCAAGGCCAAACAGCCCCCAAACAGGCCATACAAGTCAGATTCTATCATAAAAATTTGGAAAATTCACACCTCGAAAAGTTAGTGTGTCACCTACGCTAAGGCCAAAGCTTGTTGCAACACCCGCCCCAATTACAACACTTTCTGAATCATTTGCAAAGTAAGTGCCCGCTTGCACCGTCCAATTTCTATGCTCTTTCATTTCCACAGACAAAATTCCTGTAAGGGTGACTAAAGTCTCATCAATAGATGCGCCTATTATCAAGTACGGTACAGCCGCAGAAACCCCTTCAAGTGCTGCAATTTGGCTTACAACTTCACGGGGTATTGCTTCTGGCATTTGATCACCAGTCAACACCGACATCATTACTATCCCTATCCCCGGCAAAGCTTGGTTGCCGCGGTAGTCGACAGGAAGCGCCAAGTCCACATCCTCGCTTGATAAAGAGAAATTAAACCGGCCATAGTTACTAACAATACCCTCAACCGAAATTTGACCGCTAAAGGACATTGGGTCATGCTGCATTTTGGCCGGTGTTGGTACAGTATTTGTGCTATCCTGCACTTCTTCACTGCTGCAACCAACAACAATCAATGCACTCGCAAAAAGTATGAGCAAGACAACAAGTCGTTTCGCGCTAAAACCTCCATATAGGCAATACAACCGGGCAGGCGAGGCCTACCCGGTTGCATTGCTTACAACAGTTTAGCGATAATTATATTCCCTTACCGGCTATATAAACTTTTTTGATATTTAGTTCGCTGTCCAAAAGCACCATGTCTGCGTATTTACCGGGTGATATTGTGCCTATTTTGTCGTCCATTCCCATCATTTTAGCACAGTTTGCACTGGCGGCCATAACAGCTTGTGCCAGCGGAATACCCAAAGACACTGCAATACGCACACCTTGCAAAAGCGTAATTGTAGAGCCGGCTAAACTACTGCCATCTCTTAACATGCATTTGCCATTGGTTACAGTAACGGGCAACCCGGCAGATTCATAATCACCATCTGGCAGGCCGGCGCAACGAAGTGAGTCGCTTATTAGGCAAACCCGCTGCGGGTACATTCTAAATATTGCGCGAATGGTGGCCGGGTGCAAATGATTCCCGTCGCAGATTACTTCTACAAAAGCGTCTGAGTCCATAGCGGCGCCAATAATGCCCGGGGCACGATGCAGGAATGGTTCCATCCCGTTAAATAAATGGGTGGCAAGCGTCGCACCATTGGCATACGCCTGCATTGCGGTATCGTAATCTGCGGCAGAATGCGCCAATGATACACGGCATTTCTTGGACACTTCTTTGATGAAGTCTATCGCGCCGTCAAGCTCCGGGGCCACGCAAACAAGGTTTAGTTTTTCACCAGACAGTTTGTATAAACTCTCAAACATATCAAGACGTGGGTTTTGCAGTAGCTCTGCCTGGTGCGCGCCTCTTCTTGGGTGCGAGAAAAACGGCCCTTCCATATTTATGCCCAAACAACGCGCACCTTTTTCTGTACGGTTGTACGCGGCAATGTTGCTCATGGCGTCTGCAATGGTTGCTTCGGTATCGGTAAGCGTAGTGGCTAGGAAGGAAGTTGTACCGCTCTTTGCATAGAACGCGGCCATTTCTTGCATTTTATCTGGGCAGCCGTCGGTGTGGTCGCCACCAAGCGCGCCATGTGTATGCACATCAAACAATCCCGGAATAAGGTACTGCTCTACATTAGGGTCTATCGTGTCGCTTATTTCGACTTTTTGAATGGTTTGGTCAAACTCTACCGAACCTCTGCGGAATACTCCATCTTTCATGAGCACTTGAACATTTTCAATGCGCATTTACAAAACTCCTTACTTTATACTAGGCAAACTGGCCGCAGCAACAGACTGACCCATACGGCGGGTTTTTTCGTCTGGCAGTTCAAGCTCAACAGGGCAGTCTGGATATTCTTCTTTTAAAACCGCTTTTGCCACTTCCAATATGATATCCCCGCCCTGGCCGCTTACAACGCGTCCAAGTGGCATCATGCAGTCTGTACCATAGCTTTCATAATAAAACGCAGCCGTGTGGCCAAGATAAACGCCGATTGAGCGGAACACCGCTGCCGCGCCTTCGTGGCCATCCGCCAACAAGTCTTGTACTTTTTTAAGTTTTTTGGCGGGTGTATCAAGTCCTTCGAATGTAATACCAACACGTGGGGCAAGCTTTATAACAGCCTCTTGGCAGAAATATTGTACGCCAACGCCAATGTCGCCAGACCAGTCATCCTGTGCCGCTTCTGGTGACGCATCTACAGGTGCAAATGCAAGTTCGCTTGTCCAATTGGAAAGGTTTCCGTTTTTGTCTACAAAGCCGCCAATGAAGCTTGTGCCCATTGCCAGACCAAGTATATTGTACCTATCCAATCCGATGGATACTGCCAAAGCAGCAACATCGCCGTCGTTTGCTACTTCGAAAGGCACATTTCCCATTTCCGCAACAGCGCGAAAATAAGTGTCGCGGCCTTTTGAGTCAAACAACTCTTTAGGTACTTTTTGGAACAACTGTGCCGCCAAAATGCGGTTATTTCCGATAATACCGGCAGAAGAAACGCCAATTGCATCAACGCGCGGCAATTTGGATGCGGCTTCTTTCATAGCGGCTAAAACACCGTTAAAATGATAGTCTGGGTCGCTGTTGATTTTTGGGTTCCAAACTGTTTCGTGGCTGTAGATGGCTTCGCCGTCAATTACAGCAGCTACTTTATAGTCGCTGCCGCCAAAGTCAACACCAACACGGCAACCTTCAAAGTTACGGCCTATAGATTTTTTAATTTCATAAGCTTCTGGCAATACATCGCAGTGAACTACTTCGAATTCATTCTGATACAAGTTGCCAAAAAAGTCGGCATCAAATGCGCGAGAACCAGATGGTGAATATGCCTTTTTAAGCGACTCGTAAATAGAGGCCGCACCTTTTACAAAAACGCGGAACCCGCCTTTTTGCCATAGTTGGAATTTTACCAGACGATCTACATAGAACTTGTCTACTTCTGCATGGGCTTCGTCGCCATGTACGTAAGTTTGCAATACAAAAATCTGTTTGTCGTTGCGTTCGATAGCAATACCAAGTGGCTGCTTTGCGGTTTTTAAAAATGTGTCATTAAATTTTTGTAATGGCACAAACCCCGGGTCGAGTTCCGGCTTGTTCTTAACTTCAATTTCTAGGCCATAGCATTTCATAATGTACCTCCAGTTTTTATTAGTAACTTAAACTGCTCTAAGTAGCATAGTATCAACAGTTCCTTTGGTTGTCAAGCCGCGTTTCAAATCTAGTCTGCCAACACTACTGCTGCAATAATATTGGCTAGTGGATGCATGGCGTTCTTTGCCTGCTGCTGGGTATTGTGCTGGTTGCCCACTTCCACCAGCGTACTAAGCGGCATCATGTGCAGACTGTATCTAAACTGCCGTAAATACACGCGCCGCGCAAGTCCGGGATAAAGCTGGTTGGCCGCCAGCTGCAGGCGAAAGCTAAAATTTAAATTTTCGGTTTGGTAAGGATTTGGCAGACGGTCGATATTTACGGCCTGTCCGTTCCTGTTCTGGCGGCTTAGGCCATTGAAGAACATTATTTGCGCGGTGGGGATATCGTCTACGTATCTGGTAAATGCCGGGCTATATGGGCCAACGCCATCCCGGTGCAGATCAATTACAACCTGGATAGACGGGTTATCGGCCAAAACTTGACGGATTACAGGCTCCATTCTTTCATATGAACCGCCGCGGGCACTCCTGCCGTCAATAATATCGAAGCGGCCCATATGATGCAAAGTTTCTATGCCATGCTGCGTGGCAAGCACTTCTGCAAGGTACGCACCTACGCCCATTATGCCCGTCATAGGGTATGCCGGGTTGCTGTCAGTAAACATTTCTGCCGAATGCGTATGGAAAATAAGCACCTTTGGACCGGGCATTGTTGTATCAATTGTTAAGTCTGCCGCTAAAAAATTGTAGACATTAATGTCAGATGGGAGTAAAATCGTTTCTGGGTCTACCAAAAAAATGCGATTTGTGAGATAATTAAAATTTGACAGGGTTTCGATATATTCCGCAGACAGTGGTTGCAGCCTGGGGCGCGATATTTGGGGCGGAATTTCTGGCGGCGGGGTAAATATTATATCTCCCAAGCCAATGACATCCGGTTGGTATATTTCAACTTGTGGTGCTTGTATCTGTGGTGAAAGCCATATTTCTGTCGGCTCGTTGGCAATGCGGCCGCTGGCCCAGGTGATAATAACCGCCCCGCATAGTAGAATAAGCGAAAGTATTGCTCGTTGTTTTAGCATTTTCATTGGTACCTCCATTTGAATGAGGCTGTGCGCGCAAATAATTTTCATGTGCAGTTTCGCACTTTTTAATATATATGCATGTAGGAGGCAAAAAAATGTTAGACAATTTTCTGTTTAGTTTGAACGTGGTCGTCCCTGTATTCTTGGTAATGATTCTAGGATATGTATTAAAAAAAACCGACGTTATTAGCGCAGGTTTTTTAACAAGTGGCAATAAAATTGTGTATTACATAGGGCTTCCGGCATTGTTGTTCCGTGGAGTATATACTACCGATATTAGCGAATTTATGGATTTTAGATTCATTACCTTTGCCCTTATTGCAACAGCGGCCTCTTTTTTTATAATTTGGGGCGGTGCGGCTATTTTTTTAAGAAAGGACAAACCAGTACTTGGTGCTTTTGCCCAGGGCGCGTTTAGGGGCAGTTTCGCACTGCTTGGGATTCCGCTAATACTTAACATGGCGGGGGACGCTGGCATGGCGCGAGCCGCACTTGTAGTGGTGTTTGTTGTTCCATTCTTTAATGTATTTTCTATAATGTCACTTGCACCCTGCTCTGGCGAAAAGCTGGGCCCCTTAACGGTTATTCTAACTGTTATAAAAAACCCGTCCAATATCATGATTGTTATCGGTATTTTGCTTGCGGTGTTTAACCTATCGTTGCCAATTATGATAAGTGGTGCGATAAACACGACGGCAAACATAGCTACACCGCTGGCGCTTATATGCCTTGGCGGCGGCATGGTATTCCGTGGTTTTGACACAAAGTTTAAATACGCGGTAATAGCCAGCATAATAAAATGCGTAATAATTCCAATTACGTTTACAGTTGTCGCATTCCTTATGGGCTTTAGGGATTACGACTTGGCCGTTATACTAATAATGGGCGGCATACCATCCGCGGTAGTTGCGTATGCTATGGCAGTACAATTTGGCGGCGATACTTACGTTGCCGGCACTATCGTTGTAATTACTACATTTATGTCGGCAGTTACGCTTACAATTTTTATTTATGCCGTGCGTGCACTGGGCTGGGTAATGATCTAATTGCCACAGCGCAATACATACGCGGGCGGGATATTTCTAATTTCCCTTACAACCTCAATTTTAGCAAAAAATTTGCCTATCATTTTCCATTTAAGCATCGAATATTGGAATGTGATAAACTGCCCTGTAGGAGCAAGGCATTTTTTTGTTTGCGTCAATATGTTTACGGCAACGGTTTGCGGCAAACTGGCAAAAGGCAGGCCGGACACAACGCAATCTGCATGCTGCAAACCAAGTTCCAACAACTTTGCGCCAACGTTTACGGCAGACTCATTAACAATGTAAACATTGGGCTGCGCACCAAAACGCTTTGCCAGCAAATTGCAAAATTCCGCGTTCATTTCGAAGAGGATAATTGTCGTTGTGGGTCTGCTTTTTTCAAGTATCAACTCTGTAAACACACCTGTACCCGGCCCATATTCCACAATACAATTGGCGGCATCAAAATTAATGCTTTCTACCATTTTTTTAGCAAGGTATTTAGAGCTTGGTAAAACTGCGCCAACCGTACGTGGTTTAGCTATGTATTGCAGTAGGAATGATAGTTTTTTCATATATGGCAATCCCCATTCCCACTGCGGATGACAGGATTTGAACCTGCAAGAGGAAGTCCTCACTAGAACCTGAATCTAGCGCGTCTGCCAATTCCGCCACATCCGCAAAAATGCGTAAAGAGAGTATAGTTAAGGTGCGGGAGCTTGTCAACAGTTATTTGC
>Ga0209755_10006620_pt1 | contig 12764 bp, 10 predicted proteins | sample TergutCo191P1_FD_187301 | JGI IMG/M metagenome (GOLD analysis project Ga0209755, IMG submission 187301) | Cornitermes sp. P1 segment gut microbial communities from Petit-Saut dam, French Guiana - Co191P1 (SPAdes) (version 2) | ecosystem: Host-associated > Arthropoda: Insects > Digestive system... | reverse complement strand
GAGCAGGGTAGACTGGAGCAGGCCATCTACCATTACCGGGGAAGCATTTCCGCGCCGGCGGGCTTTTTCGCCGCACCTAGGGCGCAGTTTTCCATAGGCCGGCTTTATGAGGCCCTTGGCGACGATACTGCGGCGATTCAGGCGTACCGCGACGTTATCTTCGGCTGGCCCCACGACACGGCATGGACCAACCTTGCCCATTCAAGGATTATCGCGCTGGAGACAAGGCAATGGAGGCTGGACGAGCCTGTCATAAGACCGGCGGTGGAGGAAGATGCCGTAACCTGGCCCGACTTCCAGTGGTTTGATGATGATGACGATGTTTTCCTGGACTTTACGGATGAGGAGCCTTTGTCCTAAAAACATGTCTGCGGGAGCAAACATGACGAAAAGAAAATTTCCCGTCTTTGTCACGGCCTGTGTTTTATGGGCTTTCGTGTTGTTTTCCTGCGGGCTTCAGGATGTTCCCTACATAGGCCGCGTTCTGGAGCCAGCGCATACCAGCCTTAGCGGTACCGACGAATTTCGGTTGCCGTCCAGCGGCGATATTGGTTTCGGATCGATGGATCCGTTTACCCATTTCGTGATTTTCTACAGGATTTACCTGAGCAACGTATTCCATGGCGCTGACACCGTGGATGCCTCTCATGACCGTATCTCGATCAATTCCCAGCTAAACGCCGACTATAACGCGGCCTTTTCATGGACAGACCCTACAAACGCGGCCGTTAACACTGCGGGCGTTCATAATTTCTTTGTCAACACAAGGGGTTTTTTTCCCCTTGAACTGGAAGGTAACGCTATCGGCGGCCACAACGGCGTGCTTGGCGGCGACTCCCTTGGAAGAGCCATGCGAATCGATTTTTCCGGCATTCCGGGCCAGGCACCTAGGCTCTGGCTGGACAACAGGTCCTATTATCTGCGCCGGGCAGGAGGAATCGGTGACGGTTTTGACTTTGAGCCCTTGCCCAGGATTGGTAATGCCCTGCCGTTTTTCAACCATATGGAACTGCTGGACGGCGAAAACAGGACAAACAGGACGGTAAATGCCGACGTTGCACTTCAGGTACCCACAGGCGGTCAAATCGAGCACTCGTACGTTATGATGTACATTGCGGCATCGGGGTTAAGCCTGACGGCACCGCCCGTGCGGGTTTTCAGTCAGCCCACCTTTCTGGGGATTTTCAGGCTTCCCAGCCCAGGCTGGTAGGGGTTGACGGCTCATGCAGAGGGATTTTTCGGGGACGGATTTTACTATGCATAATGTGTAGACTGACCATTTCTGTGTCAGTTACTAACTAAAATAATACACCCCTTGACACATGGTGTCAAGGGGCAAATGTGATATTAAGGTGCCATAACAAGGACAGTTGCAACAGAAACACATGCAATAAATAGTGTCACCAGAATAACAGCAGTAACAGCAACAAATAATACCCGTTTAAAAAAATCGTGATTAGTCAAGTTACCTCCTATTCCTCAATAAGTTGTAAATCCTTCGAGTTTGTTCATCAGTAGTACGTGCGGCCCTGCGGATAGATTCCAAACTAATAGTACCAATCCCCCGCATATGACGGAGGAAACTTTCAACTTCTGCTTGGCTCATGCCCGGAACAATAGCTCTTACCTCGTTAGCGAGAATCGCAGTATTGAGCTCGTGGAGCTCCCTTTCTCTTGACTGTCGTTCTTGCTCCCAGCCCTGACGTTCTTGAGCATGGGTTACATCCTGCCTAGCCCTAGTCATGTAAACTCTATGCCTTTCATAGCCTTCTTCCATGCGACCCCGCAAATCTTCATAAGCCGCACGAGCCGTTTTAATATCAATTTCATTACGTTCAAGCATTTGGGTTATCTCTCTAATGTGCAAACGACCCGCTTCCACTTCATTAACCAAACGCTGGTGATTTAAGTCTGTATCTCCTCGTACTTGGGCGGTCTGTGCGCGAGTATACTCTATTTCCGCTTCCATCTGCTTAATCATCATGCCAAATTTGGCTTGTTCCATGATGCTCATTTCGCGGGAGGGGATGGGGCCGGAAGCACCTCCGGCACTCATGGCCTGTGCTCCGGCTCCTCCGCCGCCCACGGCTAGGGTAGGGTGGAGCCCGGCGGCCTGCATGTCGGCCATTTTTCTCTGAACGGCGTTGTCCTCACGGTCCCGGGTAAGCTGGTTGGCGTGTTGCTGATACGCGAACTGCTCACGCGCGAGATTATAGTTGCGGTCACTCTCGCGACGTGAACGTTTGCCGCTGGCGATACCCTGAAAAATACCAAGGCCGCTAAGAACGGTACCCGCAATTTTACTTATGCCCTTAGCTCCGCCGAGGGCGGCCAATATACTCATACGTACCTCACCATACCATCTTTAAGCTGACACTGCAATGTGTCAGCTGGCCAATATAGATCAAGGTATCATTGGCCACCCGCCGAACTCGGGGGTTCGGCGGGTTCTTCACTTGCCCCCTCCGGGGGCTCCGTGGAGGCTTTGGAAGCCGCTTCCGCGTCTTCCTTCGCCTTTTTATCGGCGGCCGCCTTGGCGGCCTTCAAGGACGCATCCACGGACACCATTTCTTCATGGGCGGCAGCGAAGTCGAAGTCCTTACGGGTCGTGGGGTCAATCTCCACATCGTCCGGGGTCGGTTCGTTGGTGTACATGGATGCTCGCCATTCATGGAGGCGGTGCCCCGCCGCAATCAGATTTTCAATCTGCTCCTTTGCAGGTATGTAGCCGGCGGCATCGGTTATGTAGCCATTAGGTTCAACCACTTCATTGTCACAGAGAGGCGGGTTTTTCCACTGTGAGAAAATATTAAACTCTGTTTTCCCGGGGGCTCCTTCCTCCTCATCCCGGTCGGAAAGGGCTTTTTCAACAAGTTCATCCATGTTCCTTACTCCTAGAAGTGATCTATCAGACCCGGTGTCGCAATCGACGGCAGGGGACGTATAGCTTTAACAAGATTTGCAAAATTTACAATGAGGGGACGTGCTTCCCTTATTCCCACCGCATGAACGGCGAAGGGCCTTGTCGTCGGGTTGCACTGAACAAACGCGGAATTGAGGTTGGGAACCTCCGAAAAGGACCGGCCCAGATGCCAGAAGGAAAGGGAAGGATAGCGCGGGTTCAGGTTAACCCGCATCTCCGAACATACCATGTCGTTTTTTACCCGCATCTCGTCGTACGCTCCCTGAAAACCCCAGATATTGTTGTCACCGGGATTACCCCGCGCGAAAATCTCCGCATTCGTTATTCCCTGTTCGGACAGATGCGAAAACTCGGGAAAATAAAACTCAAATCTGGTACGCCTTAGCCACTGCCTGTTTATCCCGTCCTCATAACAGGGCTTGGGCATAACGGACATGAGACCCATAACTATTCCGAACTCATACGCCTTGTAGCTGCCTACGTAGTTTCCGCCGGCCTGTATACCGTGACCGGCCATATTCGCCTGAGGTGTTCCGCCGCTTTCCGAGGTCTGCAACACTTCGGACACCGTTACGGCACTACGCGAGCCGCCTATGTATTCCGGTCTGTTCAGCCTTTCGTCACGGGGGGAAACACCGAAATGCGACCTAAGAAACTCGATATAACGTACACCGGCGCGGGCGTTCCGCTCCATCCATTTCTGTAACTGAAACGCCCGTCTGATATCGGAAATGTCAAAGGTTACACCGCTTCCAAGCTCGGCCCAAAGACTGCCCGTTCCGGTCCTGTTAGAGGATATTCCATGCGGTCTTAACTCCATCGGGTTCTGCGTTGCCGGTATGTTTGCATCAACTCTCCATCTGCCGAAAGCCGGCGGATCCCCCGCTAGGGTGGCCTCCAAAATTACGGGAACATTGCCGCTTAAAGGCATTGCGGGGGCAACTCCCCTCAACTGCCAGGGCAGGGCGGAGGTAAAATAATCCTTGGTCCAGTTCCGAAGGCGGGGCATGTGCGATTCGTCGGGCCAATGTCCGAACGTGTTTCCATCCAGCTGTGAAGGTGTCCACTCGTCGCTAACGGGAGGCTCATGAAACTGCGCGGCGGTGCCGGTACGGCTCTGTAAATTCTCGTCCCGATAGTACTCATCGAAAATCAGGTTGTACGCGCGAAGGGGAAAGGCCAACGGCAGAGCCCCGTGACCGTGCGCGTTATATCCGTGAACCGGAAACCCGAAATAGTCCCAGAGACTGTATATGTTCCGGAAATGCTCGCCGATGGGATGATTGTTCACAAGGTTTACGGGCCATAGGGGAATAGGCGTGTTGTCGTTGCCGTCGCTTCCGCCGGTAATAAAACGTTCCCAGTGTTCCCACAGAATACGGTAGGGCACGAAAAAATAATGCGTGTATACGGTGACCTCGTGAAGAATGGGAGCAACCATCGGCTGAAAACGTATTATACTCTCGTTTCCGATTTGAAACGTGTCGCCGGGTACCATCTCCTCATGAAATACGGGTATAAGTTCTCCCATCCTACAGGTAAACTTTTTCTCGTACGAAAGGTCGAAGGCGTTACGACGGGGGTGGAGACTGCCAGTCTTACGAAACTGCGCCGTTGCCATTGCACACTACCTTTACGGGAACGGCGGAAACCAGCATCGTTTTTTTGTCAACGGTACCGACAATAATCAAATCGTACTCCTCGGGATGCGTCACTTCCTTGGAAAGCATCTGACGGAACGCGCGTTTTGCCACTCCGTCGTTCAGTGCCTCGAAAATCGGTCCGTGCTCCTCCGCCACGGTGTCGCGGATTGTATACAGGTTCATAGTTTGCTCCTTGCGGAAGCCAATTTGGCCTCCAGATTTAGATTATGCTGTCTGCGTCTGGCGGTTAGCCAGTCGCTAAACTCACGGGTGACAGGGTAGGGGAAGCCGGTTCCCTTTACGCCGGGGAACTTAAACGCGAGCGCCTTCTCGTTGTCGCCGTCAATAACCACGCTTCCGATGACCAGACCCATTCTTTTGCATTTGAAATTGTAGTCGGCGGCCTCGGCCCTGCTAAGCTTTTCCGAAAAATCGTCAAAAACGGTAACGCCGTCAAGCTCGGCCTCGCGTATCATGTCTGTGTTCAGCTGCTCTATAACCTCGGCGTAGTCGTGCTCCGTAATGTCCAGTATCTTACGGTAATACCGGGGAACTCCCATTTTGTACTGTTTTACCTTAATAAAAAGATTTTTTCGTATGCTGTCCTGATTTTTTAGCGCGTATTCCTTCCCGAGGCTCTGGCTCTGAAGCTGGAAGGGAGGGGTAACCCCTTGGTAAAGCCTCTTGTCGGCAAGTTTTTTTTGAGTATATCCAGCAACGTACCCAGTAGATTCATAGGTGACCGAGCCGATGGTAACATGCCCTTTCTGCCATACAAGACATATATGCCTAGGTGGATCATCCTTCGAAACAGAAGGAAGCGTGCGTACAACGAAGTTTCGGGCGTATTCCTTGGCCGTAAGTCCGAATATAATTGCATGGTAATGAGCGCGGTGAGTTTTAGAACCGTACTCGCCACAGGCAAAATATTTAATCTTAATCTTGGTACCATATCTCCATTCCAGACGGCGGCGGAGCCGTTTAAAATAGTCCTGCAAATCCTTCTTGCAGACGGTTCCGGTATAGTTCTTCTGGTCGAAGGTCAGGGTAATAAAAAGTCCCTTTCGGCCGGTCATGAGAAACTCATGCATGAGCCTAAGGGACCACTGGGCCTTGCGTTTTTTCAGACAGTGCGGACAGCCCCCGCAGTCAAAGTGCTGTAGACGCTTGTCGCTGAAATACGGGTTGCGGCAGAGCTTCAAAGCCGGATGCCTCCGCGGCTCGACCCGTAACGGTGCACACGCTTGGAACGGGTTTTTTTTCCCTTGTACACGCCTTTCTTGCCGCCTTTACGCTTGCTCATACAGCACCTCCTGTGTATGCTCAAAGTCTATGCAGTCACTAAACCAAATTTCCGTGCATTCGCACGGTTCAAACCCTTCGCAGTCGGGGCAAAAGTCCAATTTTTCCATACATCCTCCAGAATTCACTATGCATAATGTGTATTCTGTCTACTTCGGTATGCTGTCTCAATGACAACCGTCAAACTGGAAGCCGGCACGGACGACGCAGGACGAAGACTTGACCGGGTTCTGCGTAAAGCCCTGCCGGATCACTCGCTGTCGCTAATACACCGGTTGTTGCGGCAGAGAAAGATCAAGGTGGACGATAAACCGGCCAGGCCCGAAACCAGGGTTCAGCCGGGTGCCGTGATACAAATCGCAACGCGAAGGACTTCCCAAGAAAAGCAAACCTGTCCTGTCAACGAAACCGGAGCCTCCCTTGAACCGTTGCCGGAGGTTCTGGCCAAGGGATCCGGGATAATCTTTTTTTGCAAGCCGGCCGGGCTTGCTAGCCACGGGCCTGATAGTCTGGATACGCTTGTCAAAGCCTATTACGCCCAAAGACCGCCGGCGGCTTCCGGACCGTCGATCTCGTTCAGGCCGGGCCCTCTGCACCGCCTTGACAGATCCACCAGCGGGGCAATCGCCTTTTCGGAAAACCTCGCCGGGGCAAGACTGTTTTCGGAGCTTCTGCGGGAACGACGGGTAACAAAAACCTATCTGGCCATTGTCGAGGGCTTGGTACTGGCGGGCACGGACAAGGGGTCGGCCGGGGAACTGTCGTGGCGGGACATTCTGGTACGCGACAAAACCGCTAAAAAAACCTTTGTGGTAACGGCCGAAGGCGCAGTGGCCAAAAAAGCCGAAACCACGGTCAAGGTGATTGCCGCCGGCAATCACCTCACGTTAATAGAAGCAAGGATCGCCACCGGCAGAACACACCAGATACGGGCACAGGCGGCGGCTCACGGGCACCCGCTGGCAGGAGACGTAAAATACGGCGGGCATGCAATCGCGGACGGTGTCTTTTTTCTTCATGCGTGGAAAATCGGCTTTGACCTGGACGTAAACGGCTTGCCGCGACTCATACAGGCCCCTCCCCCAAAGGCGTTTTTGGCACGGGTACTCAGCACCTTTGGCCGTGACGTGTGCCGGCAACTGCAAAATAATTCATCGTAACATTGCACGCCAAAATAGCCGATACTGTCGTATGAGGTGTACATTTAGGTTTGAATTTATCATAGCGGCTTTGGCGTTCACCGCGTTTACGGCGTGCAGTAGTACGCCCAATATGTGGGAGATGCTTTCGCAAGGCGACGAACGTGCAATGGAGTTCTTCCTTGGGGAATTCGACGTCAATGCAACGGATGCACATGGGCGTACCCCCCTGCACTACGCGGCGGATCTGGATCATGCCGCATTCTGTACGTTCTTTATCGCGATGGGCGCGGATCTTAACGCACGGGACAACTTCGGCCAAACACCGCTTGGGATTACCGCTGAAGGGAATCACATCAATGCCGCAAGGGTTATTGCCGGGGCGGGGGCCGACATACACGCGCCCGGTGCAACCGGCGAAAGCCCCGCAATGACGGCACTACGGGCGGAAAACGATGAGTTCCTTGAGGCGATACTGACCCTTGACACAATCAACTCGACGGACAGTAACGGCAATACCATACTGCACTTGGCAACCTTTCAGGGAAACACCAGAGCGGTAAGGACGATCCTTGCGGCTCTGGACTCCATGGACGGAACAAACAGAATGCTTGTTGCAATGGGACACAGGGACGGCCCGCTTGAAAGAAGGGATTCGGCTGGGCGTACCCCTCTGGACATAGCCCTTTCCCGCGCGGATTCACGGGATCACATGGAAATAGCGGAACAGCTTATCCTGGCCGGTTCGACCTCCCAGGGGCCTGTCTACCATTATTTTGCCCCCGCCGTAAGAAACGCCAATTACGACCTGCGAAGGGCGAACGGGCTTGCCCCAATGCATTTCGCCGCGTCGGCGGGCCATACCGGGCTCATCGAGTTTCTTATAGAAAGAGGTGCCAATGTCAATATCCAGAACCCGTCGGGGGCCACGCCACTGCACGAGGCTGTCAGGTCGGGAAACACTGCGGCAATAACGATTATTCTGAGAAACGGGGCTGACATTAACGCTCTGGACGCAAACGGAAACACCGCTCTGCACCTTGCCGTTCCTCCGGCAAACCATGCGGCGGTAATACGACTGCTTCTTGACGGCGGGATAAATCCAAACCACCGTGACGTGCACGGCGATTCCCCCCTGCACGTTCTTGTAACCCTGAACCGCCCCCCGGATGTTGTCAGCACCCTTCTTTCCGGCAATGCCGACGTCTCAATTCGCAACATCAGAGGCCAGACCCCTCTGTATCTCGCGGTGCAGGAAAACCGTGTCCGACTGATTCCCCTACTCCTTGATGCTGGATCCGACGTTTTCGCGGCGGATAACGCCGGCGTTACCCCCTTTAGTCTTGCCCTACAGCAAAGGGGCCCGGTTCTGTACGCGCTTATTACTCCCGAGACGGTACAGCAAACGGACAGCGAGGGTAACACCATGTTGCACATCGCCATGCAGACAGGTATCGACACACATACGGTGGGGAGGATAATCGACAAAAGTGCCAACGTCAACACCCGCAACCGCGACGGGGATACCCCCCTGCATATAGCCGTCAGAATGAACCGCAGGGAGTCGGGTGAATATATACTTGCCAGAGGGGCGGACATTTTTTCCGCAAACTCCGCAGGGGACAGCCCCTTAAGGCTTGCCCTTATCCCACGTTCCGGGATTACACAGTGGATGTTCAATCCCAGAACCATCGCGGCCCGTGACGGGATGGGAAATTCCATGTTGCACTATGTCGCTCTTTGGAGAATGGACAGGCATATCCCGTTCATAATTCAACAGGGAATTTCAACGGAAACGGCGAACGCCACGGGGGAAACCCCGCTGTTCTGGGCAGTGCACCATGACGGAGCGTCCACGGTAAGAGCCCTGCTTGCGGCGGGGGCAAACCTACACGCCCGCGACAGTCTTGGCAACTCGGCACTTCATTCCGCAGTGCGCTGGAACGCGGTAAGCGCCACCAACGCCCTTCTTGACGCGGGTATCAACGTGAACGCCCACTCGCTAAACGGAACGACCCCGTTACACGATTCGGTGCGTCTAGGAAACACAGTAATTGCCAACATTCTTATCAATCGCGGCGCAAACCTTGAGGTTAGGGATTCCGGCGGGAACACGCCCCTCATGGAAGCCGTACGTGCCGGCAATCTTGAATCGGCCAGCCTGCTTGCAAGAAGAGGGGCGGATCCCATGACCAGAAACTCGGGCGGGGATACTCCCCTGCACTTTGCCGTGCTTTCCATGGATTTTGAAATGATTAACACCCTTCTGGATTTGGGGGTATCCATTCATGCCCGCAACACGCGGAACAGGACTCCTTTTCAGATAGCACTAACCGATTCGCCTGGAACCGTTGCCGCCTTGCTCGGCGGCAACCGGATAAACAGTACCGACGATTTCGGCAATTCCCCGCTCCACGTCGCGATCCAGGAAAGGGTTTCGGCAGCGACATTGCAGGTTATTGTTGACAAAGGTGCCAGACTTACCGTCGTGGATTTCAATGGGCGCATCCCGTTGCGCCTTGCGGCCGACATAGGCGCATGGGATTTGGCCAAGGTTCTCGCGGACGCGGGATCGGACCCGTTCATGGCGGCGGTTGACGAAATAACTTCCGGCGAAATAGCGATTGCCAGCGGAAGAATTGCAATAGAATCTATTTTCTCCGGTAGGGCAATCAACGCAAGAGATTCGTCAGGTAATACGGTCCTGCATTACGCCGCCAGAATGGGCAGACCGGAAACGATAACCCTTTTGCTGGGACTTGGAGCGGACGTAAGCGTTAGAAACATATCCGAGGAAACCCCTGCGGATATTGCCCTTCGCTGGAACAACCGCGAAAACGCCGCGTTACTGAATTAGGATTAGGAGGTAGTCCAGGGAGTCCCTACGGATTTCCCGGACTGCCCTTTTCCTCCTTCCGCTTTGTTCTTGGATATATCCGCCGTCAATTTACTGTTCCATATGTCCATTTTCTTTTTTATGGTCTCAGCTTCGTCCCTGGCACCGGTGAGCATGTTGAGTCGCCTTAACGCCGAAAGGAAAGTAAGACTCCTTTGAAAATCTTCAACACTCTTGGTGGAAAGTTCGTATTTTTCACGATAGCGTTCCGCCACCAAAGCCAGAAGCTTCTTGACCAGCCTTAGGTGGTATAGGGTTGGCTCGTAATGCGGCGAGCGGGGATCGGTGTTGGTAACAACTTTGTCCATATTGATAAGGTTTTTTGCCACGGTCGCGAAACGGCCTTTCAGTTCCACAAAAGTCCATTTCCATTTTGAGTTGTCGGCATAGGCGTTAGCCACCAGATCGATGGAAAGGCCCATCTTTCGTACCAGAAAATAACGCCAGGCAGGGCTTACGGATTCGATTGCCTCAAGGCGATCCTTATAGTCGGAAAACGCCACGTCAATGTAGTCCGTCACCACTTCCTCAAGGTAGATAATACCTTTGTACAGGGATTTTCTGGCGTTGTTCAGCGCGTCATCGTCCTTGGACTTCAGCAATGCCATGGAAATACCGCTCATGACTACATAGTTGGAAACAAGATTTAGCATCTCGTCGGCCAAAATCATTTTTTTGGAAGCCTCATCGGGATCGTTGGATTCTATCGAAGCCAGAATTTCCCTTTCCTCATTGAGTATTGTCCCGATCATAGCAACGTACGGTTTTACATGTGCCTGATACCTTAGATGATTGTTGCCGGTTGTTCTTGTAGCCATTAACTACCTCCTTCCTTTCCGTATTTGGAGATCAGGTCGTCGGCATGGGCAAGAGCGACTTCCCCCGTGCCCCCGGCCAACATCCTGGCAATCTCCCTTCTTCGTCCCTGTTCGTCAAGGGGGATAACGTTGGTAAAAGTCCTGCCCCCTTCGATTTGTTTTTCCACCTTGAGGTGGTTGCCCGCACGTACGGCAATGCTTGCAAGGTGTGTTACACAGAAAATTTGCCTTGTTTTTCCGATTTTTTCAAGATACTCACCGACGGCAAGCGCGATTCCACCGCCAATACCCGCGTCAATTTCATCAAAAATCATCGTTTCTATGCTGTCGGTAACGTCGGTGGGGTTTCCCCCGCCGGCACTCCCCTCCCCTGCCGGCATACCGGCATGGAAGGCGGATTTTATCGCCAGCATGATCCGGGATAATTCCCCGCCCGACGCGACCCGGGAAAGGTCTTTAAGGGGTTCACCCGAATTGGCCGAAATAAGAAATTCCACCTCGTCCGCCCCCCACGGGCCATAGACCGGGGTACCCTCGCGGGTTTTTGCCGTCACCGCTGGGGAAAAACGGGCGTTGGCCATGCCAAGGTTCTTGAGTATGTCGGGGATCCGCTTGTCAAGAGATATGGCGGCGTTTTTGCGTTTTTGACGCAAAGCTGAGGCCCTAGCGGTTATCTCCTTTTCCAGAACGGTTATCTCGCTTTTTATTTTTTCGCGGTTTTCCTCGCTACCGGTAAGGGCCTCGATCTCCGCCTCCGCAGCGACACGATAGGCAAGTATCGGTTCCATTGTTTCCCCGGAACCTGTTTTCGAGGACAAGTCCCCGTATTTTTTCCTAAGTCTGTACAACAGGGCAAGACGCTCGTCTACAATCCGTTGCCGTTCCGGATCGTAGCTTAACCCTTCACTATAGGAACGGAATTCGGCGACAATATCCTCCGCCTCGTAATACATATCCTCAAGCCGCTTGCCTAAATCCGTCAGTGACGAATCAATGGCGGCGGCGGCATCAAGCGCACTGCGTGCGTGGCGGGCCTGACTTAACATGGATTCATCGCCATCATACAGGGAATCTGCGGCACTGCCCACATGACCGGCGAGTCTTTCAAAATCCCCCAGCATCTGGGCCTCGTTTTCAAGGTCGCGCAGTTCCCCGTCCTTGGGAGCCGCCGCGCTGATTTCATCCACGGCATAACGCAAAAGTTCCAGCCGCGCCTCGCGATCCCGTTCCGAATGCAGAGATGCCTCCAGTGTTTTGCGTTTTTCGGAAAGCTCGGCAAAGAGCTTTCCATAAGCCGATACATCCGCCTCGATGCCTGCAAAACGATCAAGATAAAGCCGATGGTTTTCCTTTCGCAAAAGAGACCCATGGTCATGCTGGCCGTGGAGATCAAAAAGCAACGCCATAAGGGCGGAGAGATCCGCCCTTGAAACAGGCGTATTCTGTATAAAGATGCTGCTCCTGCCGGAGGACCTTAAATTCCGACGAACGATGATCGTGTCGTCGTCGCAGTCAATGTCACGGCTTTTCAGCCATTCCGTCACCTCGGCATTACCCCTGCGAATCGACACAAGGGCCGAAACACTGGCCTCATCGCTGCCGGAGCGTATAAGATCCGTCTCGGCTTTTCCGCCCATAAGAAAACCGAGGGAACCGACGATTATCGACTTACCGGCCCCGGTCTCGCCGGAAAGCACGTTAAAGCCCGGGCGAAACGACAGGGAAATCGTATCGATAAGCGCGTAATTTCTGATGGTAAGTTCCTCAAGCATTATCGCCTCCCGGAAAGTCCCCGCCTTCCACGTGCCAGGCAAGCTTTTTCCGCAATGCCAGATAATAGGCGGAGCTTCCCGACGTTATCAAAAGGGCGTGATGCGGAAAGTGGCTGGCGATAACTGTGTCGCCGCCTTCCAGAGCAAAGGTATCCTGTCCGTCAACCGTCAGCAACACGCCGCTTTTCTGTTGTTTCTCGACGGTTACGTACAGGGTTTGCCGAGACGGAAGTACCAAGGGGCGGTTTGACAGGCTGAAAGGACAGATCGG
>Ga0209755_10006619_pt1 | contig 12765 bp, 6 predicted proteins | sample TergutCo191P1_FD_187301 | JGI IMG/M metagenome (GOLD analysis project Ga0209755, IMG submission 187301) | Cornitermes sp. P1 segment gut microbial communities from Petit-Saut dam, French Guiana - Co191P1 (SPAdes) (version 2) | ecosystem: Host-associated > Arthropoda: Insects > Digestive system >... | reverse complement strand
CCGCTGGGAGAAGTGTGTGGAGTCCCAAGGGAACTACTTTGAGGGTGATTAGGTGTCCAACGCTCCAAGTAAGCCAGTTTCTTTTTCTCGGCCAAAGGTCGGATACTTTTCTAACAGACCACGTATTATTCACAGCAAGACTTTTCTTGTATTTTCTGAATGAATGGCAAATTTGGCTTTGGAAGGACGTGAAGTCTTGATCACTTCAGAAAACATCTTCTGTAGATGGGGGCAATTTGAGATGAGAAATGCACAATTTCAAATTCCACATAAATGTACTGCATATCATTTACAGTAGATCTGTTGGCACAGTTTTTCATGAGTGAATATGTGTTTCATAAATGACACGTCCTAATTGCAGTAGCAGTATACTGCATTCTGGTCAACCAAATGGCAAAACATAATAAATCAGAGTGTAGGAAATAACAGTCAACATTACAGGGAAATACAAGGAAAGAAGAAAAAATATTTATTGCCACTAAACAAATGAACTGAAAGAACAGCTACATGTGCTAGAGTGGGGCACAGTACAACAGTAAAATTAGACAAGAGCCAAGGACAGAAAATGTTGCAGATGGATGTTTGCAATCACCGGGAATGAGAACAGTCTCTCAAAATGCTGTACATGTGGATGATTCAACAAGTGCAATATCAGGAACATGAGAAAATACTTCTATATACAAGGGAGAAAAGTGCCAACCATACCTAAGTTGTTGCCAGTTATTAAGGAAAGAATATTCCATGTGGTGGAAAATCTTGTTGTTGAACTCTGAAAAACATGCTATAAGGTGGTGGAAGTACAAATCAAAGTATACAATGCTCATTGACAGGGAAGATATTATTGGAGATCAAAATGTAATTTGATTATATATATATATATATATATAAAAAGGCAGACTCAGAAAGAGGGATTCACAATATTACACAGACATGAAACACAAGTTGACAGGAACCAGACTTCAGGAAGTCTTGTCAAAGTAACTATAAAAGAACTCAGAAAACACGCTGAGTTTACTCTATGCAGTGGGTACCAGTCGTTTCCTTCATGGTGCAAAACCAATACACAAGTTTGGTTAGGCAAAACAAGATTTCATGATCACATCATCAGGGACCTCTTTGAAAAATGGCTGGTCAATAAATGGATTTCAAACGTACCACCTAATGCAGTTGCTGTTTTCAACAATGTACTTTACTAATGCATCCAGACTAACTGCTTACTAGGTACACATTAAAACAAGACGAAATAGTAGCATAATGCAATAAGCAAACTGGCTGCAGTAACAGAATATACAACTTATGATTTCAGTACATGTGTACTAATGTTTTTTTCATGTGAAACAAAATTCAAGTAAAATAGGTATAAACCAAAATACTGTTACTATTTAGAAACAAATGTTATCCTATGACATTTACATAACCAACAGCAGTTTTTACCTTAGGGATAGTGGGCATCTTCCTTACTAGCCATTCACAAGCCATTGCAAGGAATTCTTTCATTAATCCATGATAAACACATTTATTCACTTATTCACGTACATATAAATAGTATAAAACTTTCCTTGTTATGTATTTATAAGGTTCACAATATATCCAGCTAGTTTTCTTCTTGCCATTTTCTTTTAACTCCAGTTACTTGTACAGAGTGTGTGAAATGTTGAATAGGAATCCTACTTCTACTCTTTGACCCCATAACAACTGATTCTTTCTTCATTCACACTGATTCCGCAAAGAAAGGCTACCTATAACACAGCCAACAGTACTGAAATCTAGAAAGTGAGAATACAAGTCATCTACTACTGAAAGTTAGTGACAATTAAAGGGTGCCTCTTACAGGTCAAGAAACAGTCCTAACATCCGTAAGAATCACCTGCCATTTGTAGGGCTGGTACTTTTCTCTTGGCACTACTGATTCAACTAGAAACAGCCCCTCATTAACAATGAAAGTGCCTTAATTCTGTGTTCTTCATCATGTATTGGAATATATCAAATGAAGAGATTTAAACATTTTCTGAAAGCAAAATATCTCAGTGGCTAAACTTGTAATTCATTTTCTCTACGGCATATGTTATTACTTCTGTAGTCAACAGCTACCAAAACATCCTGACAAACTGCCTGCCTGGAATTTTAGCTTTAACAGAGTTTGGTCTATCCAAGGCTTCTGACTATAATTGCTTCTTGGTAAGTGCACCCTTTTTAAAGCCAATAAGGCTATGTTATCGCATGGTGCAACCTTCAAACAGGGGTCAGCCAGACTGGCCTGCAAGAGCACCCAATGAACAAAGCTGTGGTCTTTGGAAATCTTTATTTAAAACTGTTTACAATATGCAAGCTGCAAAACCATGGACATTTGTAGTGTAATGCCTCACTCAGTGTTCAAGGTGTGATAAATGACCATGCAACTGGTAGTTACAGCGATCATTTCGAGCAGCTTGTACTGTCACACCATCCACATGAGTGTGTGTGGGCCGCTCCGAACTCTGAAAGGCAAAAAGTTTTCTCAAGATTAAAAGGTAGCAAATAACAGTCCTGTTGTGGTATCAAGACATACCATGGAGACTGAAGTGGTGTCAGAGAATGCCAATGCTAACTGAAGGGGTAGCCAAAGTTTCTGCAGCAGGCTCTGGTTGTCAAACCACCATAACCAGATGTCATGGTTTTGCAGATTGGTGACCATGAAATGGGGCCAGTTCATAGCCCAAGACAGCTGGGAGGCATAGCTGGTGATTGGTTCAATGTCCAAGGGGAGATCCACAGGGTGATGTTGATAAGCTCCACCAGATGCTGGAAGCATCATTCAGTAGTTGGTTCCATGTACCCATTCACCACCTCAGGGGTTAGCCCGAGGCATACCACAGTTATGGTGGATTTATGATGGTTAACACTGAAGCCCAGGTCACGTAAAAAGGTGAGAATTTTGTGCACTGGTGTCTGTTGCACAAAAATCAGCCAGTCATCTAGGTTGAGTGACATAATAAAAAATTTGTTGGCTCAAATAGTGCCTTAAAAGATTTGTGTGAATATCAGGGTTTTTCAAATGTAATTCACTAAATGCTGACAATCATAAGAATACAATGTAAGACAAGGACAATGATAATGATAGAAATAAGTAAAAAGGAAACTGTGAAAGAGTAAGTCAAACTGAACTACAGAGGACATAAAAAATTGGTGGTAGCAAGAGCCGATTATTCTTAAAATATTTCAGTGTAACTCGTTACATCCTGCTTCCAAAGTATCACATAAAAGGTATTCCCTGCACTAACATCTTGAAGGAAGTCAGCGAAATGATTATAATTGGATTAAGATGGCTTTAACAGCAACCAGTGGAAGGACATGTGAAAAATTAGGTTTCCATAACACCAGGGAATTAGAAGAAACATGAATTTTTTTAAAGACCAACTCCAATATGGAATTAAATACATTATAATTACAAGTGTGTAACATGCCCTGTATTTTGAAAAATAATTTTAGCAGCATCAGCATTAATAGTAACAATTGTGACACACGACCACAGAAACCTCCAACACAGTCACTATGTCACCCTCTTTCATTTAAGGAATGGTCTTCTTGCCAGTACATGCTTATGAACCATATCAAATCCTTTTTCCACATTTGTGTCTCAACTGTACATTACTGTACGATGTGCTGGAGAATCCCTTGTCGTATGAGAGGTTCACACTGGGCACGAGGCAACAGATGATGACTATTTTTTTTGAGCAGAACTGTTTCACCATCTTCTAACTCAAACTTTCCATAATCAACCTGACAACGAACCTAGAACAGTGTACAAAACAAATCTGTAGCAAAACAATACAATAAGTCAGTAACTTCTAAGATACTCTACTGCATTAATGATGCCACAAAGTACAAGAAATTCAACACATTTTTCCATGCCAAAAATTATGCACTGAGAGCCACTGATCATATATTATAAGTGTTTGCATTTCAAAAAGTTCCTGTACCAAATTACAGGTACAGTTACCCTCAGGTTTATATGATTCTGAGGGTAAGCCCCTGCAGAGTACCCTGGGTAGCACAGTTGAGTGACTAGGCTAGAGACTGGACACCTGAGGAATTAAGGATGATTTCTGACAGGGGAAGTAACGTTCTCTTCTTCAAAGCATCCAGACCAGCCATTGGACACACCCAGGTCCCTATTTAATGTGTACTGGGCCTCTTCTCAAGGTAAAGTGACTGGTGCACAAAGCTGGCCATCACCTTCGTTTAATTCTGAGGTAAAAAACAAGTGGAGCTATACCTTGACTCCCCCATATGTCCTCACAGTGTGTACAAGGACATAACCTTTGCCACCACACATACACACACACACAGTATGACCCTACTTTTATTCATTTAGGGGAGGAAAGTAGGTCTTATTATGAAATGGCGTATTTATGTTGTCCCTTTGTTTTTCATTTTGATCATAATTTTCAAAAGTCTATATTTTCTTACCTCTATGTAAAGGGACTTTGGAGGTGTAGTATCCTGCATGAGATTCAGGCCATGATTATCTCCAATCGACTTCATGTAGTTTGCAAGAGACTTACTGTATTTATTGAACCACAGAATCTGCAACAATTTCCCGTCCAAATCAAAGTTTTCCAACAAAAAGAAAAAGAAAAAAATTTAAAAAAAAAGTACATATTAAATAATAAAATATAAGTATTACAGTAAATTAACAATTTGGGCATAAAGTGTATTTAATGACATGCTGCGATTATACATACCTCAGGCTCACAGAGATTGTACTTGACATCAGGAGGCAGTATACTGCCGAATTCCCATCTCATTTGACGTACCCTCATAAGACGGTTGTACCTAAATAATCAGTGTCATATATACTACTCCTCTATTACTGGTCTGAGGATCCTTTAAAATAGCACTAGTCATACACTTGAAGATTAATTCTAAAAGCTTCTCACAATGGCATACTACACTCAGGCCAGATACCTGGATTTAGCCCAGTGTCTCACATTCAGAAACAAGACAGGCCACATATGTATAACACAACACTGGGACATGTTTGAGTAACTGCTGTTACAGTGGAAAAGCAATATGTACTAAACACAGTGTGTATCTGTACACTTTTCTTAGATATCTGGCATGCAAATCACATCTTTGCAGCACCGTATTATATTGTCATCTGTGGCCTGTCTGCCTCTGCCATATATTTCCACATTATCAAGCAACATGGCTGTCAGCTATGTAACTTGTCTCATACATGTAATAAAAAGTTGTGTTGACTGATAATGATTACCTTGTAAACTTGAATTTTCATGACGGATTTTTTAAAAAGCCTCAAATATAAAATTTCATGAAAATCCATCTGCACACAGAAGACAGATAGACATGACAAAGATAATAGCTGTTTTTCACAAATTCTGTAAATGCACCAAAAAAAGGAAACAACTTTTGGAAAGTGAGACTGTTACCATCCCAGATGGAGGGAAGAGACTTTATTCCTCAAAGTGTGTTCTTTTTGTAAATATGAGATAACAGACAGTTCATCAACCTAGTATCCTCAGCATCAAGATTAGTTACACGTAACTGCTATCAGATGAAGTACATAACTGTTTAATGATATGCCCATACTAGACCAATATTAAGGTAAACACCAAATCTGATACGACTTTTATATTACAATACTAAACCATTCCTCCTGTACTTAATTAAATGCAATGCCATGGAGGGACAAACAAGAGTGGAGGTATAGTTCCACACATTCTGAAACTTGTTGGACACTAGTTAGTGGTCAGCTTCATGGCCTGGAAAATTTACTTTATGTTTGTTGTCATTGTGTGTGTGTGTGTGTATAATCATTTAAAATACAGTATCTTCAAGGCATGGAAGACATTACAACATCTTGTAAATAAAGCCAACTTGGTGCACAAATACATTCATTCTTAGTATATTTATCAATCTCTACATGTTTCAGAGAAACAACTGCGTTTATGCACACATGCCAGGGTGCACCCTGCATACCAGACAGTCATCCACACAGAATAACAAGTGCCAAGTGTCGCACAAACGCAGTTGTTTCTCATGTAGTCGCCTGCAACATGTAGAGACTGATAAATATACTAAGAATGAATATACTGAGAATAAATTGTGCACCAAGTTGGCTTTATTTACAAGATAATGCAGAGATGCATGGTCAACAAAACATAAAACATTACAACATGTCACTTACCACAATTATTATATGTGCATAGCTCATTTTCATAACATATTTATTATTATTATTTATTAATATTGTTTACATTTTAATATTCATATGTATATGTAACGCTTTTAACATAGTTTTTAATGTAACTAGTTCCTTGCATACACCAAATTCAATGAAAATATCATCCAAAGGTCATGCCATTACGATAACAGTAACTAATGAACTAATAACATATATTGCGAAATTCAAGAATATGTGGGGAAAAGAGTAAAAAATCAAGATACATTCATGACAAATTAAGAGCATATTAAAGCTGGGAAAGGTTTGTTACCATTCATCTCAGAATTTTGTCTTTTCATCTCCCATCTAAAAATGTAAATATTAAATACTAATACAACGGTATAGTTTTACTTTATTCTGTGTGGAAATGCACAAAAAGTGAGGGTTTCAGAGCACAGTTCCTATGAGAGTATTTGCAAGTGGGAGGGAGGAGGGAAATTAACACTGGAGCAGTTCATAATTTGTACTCTTCAATGAACATTCTCAGCCTGTCAAAGACGAGATGGAAAAAGCATATAGCATGCATGATATTACCAATGCATACATAACTGTATTTGGAAGAACCTGTAGAGAAGAAACTAACTTCAATACCAAGGCACAGGTAGCAGCATGGATAAAGAAATAGAATGTAAATCTACAGATACTTACGATAAGGCACTTATCAATAAACTAGCAGTACATGTCAAATAAATATTATTATAATCGACACTGTTCTCCATTATTAACTCACTCATAGCTAGTGGGAGACTATTCCTGGAAGTATGATGGGTCGATAATAAAGTTGTGGGGGAGGGGAAGGTGGACAGTATCAAGACCGGCTCAGAATTGGGTCCATTTTTGGACCCCTGTAAACATAACAACAAACTTCTGAGTTCCATACAAGGCATTCCCAGAACGTCTGTAGTTCCAAATGATACTGAAAAATATTACTGTTTATGACAAACTGTTCGAAATATAATGTGAAGAAAGAAATTTGTGTTACACGCACTCCCTGACTAATGCAGTAGTTACAATCTGAAAGGTCTGGTGCAATTCATATTTTGCACAAGGTAGAATTCAGTATGTGTACTGACGATTGTACAAGTACATACAAGGAAGTCCTGCTGATATCCAAACTCCAACATACAGGAACCTGACTGGCCATAGCATGACTGCCCTGCCACCTGTGTTATTGCCCATCAACACTCGCCCTCCACCTTCGTCTCACCGTGCTATCATTCTCGCAAGAAAAAGAAATTTTACACGCATTTCAAACATGTACTTATTTTGATTTCCTTACTTGTTTAAAATTGTGTAAGTCTGAAGTGTAACTTGAAATTGTGTACATTGGGGAGTGCCTAGAGCCACAAGCTACAATCATGTAAGAACTTACAGAGCAAACTAACAATAAACAAAACAGCACTGTACCTAAAAGCATAGTTTCACAGATAGTCCTGAAAGGGACTAACATCAAAGTAAAATACATTTAAAAATGTTTACTGATCCAGGACAGTGGTTAGTGGGTCCACAAATAAGGCCACCTTTACAGGTATCATGCTATTTTAGACGACTAGATCCTTCATACACACACTGCAAATTTCATGTGAACTGCTGAAGTTACGTAAAGGTAGGAATGTTTGTACACAGATGCACGGATAATACATATTTCTGTAGTCCCTAACTTACATACTGAGGAAATGAGGATGACATGGGGTATTTACATTTGGTACATAATGTGTTAGAGCAATAATTCATTTAGGACTCATACAAATATGCTAGAAGACATCTTTTGTTCCTTTCCAAAGCTGTATGGCGCAAGTGAACTCCTGACAGGTAGCCCGCATCTCCACCTATATGAACATTCCTGAAACAGATACATCATCATCTTACACAGAGACATCAAGAACTAATTTCATGGGAGGAGTCCTCTGTAATAGAAACCTCAATAACCTAATGCAGTCCCTCAAAATCTATTGAGTTTACGATAAAAATTCTGTCATATCTCCACATTTATAGTATCACTTACATGTAACAAACTCCCAACACATGCATATTTTCACACGTTTCACACATTTTTCAGCATCCAACCCACATTTTTATGAGCACCATGTTGAAAGCTGTGAGCAGCATTATGCTAAACAAATTACAGCAACATACATTAGACTAGATGTTACATACATGTCTGGTAGTGTCAACTCTTAACCTCCCAATTCATAACACTCAAACAATATGAATAATATTGTTCGTTAGATATTTATATCATAAAATCATCATCAGGGCAAGAGCAGTATCACATAAAACCAAATTAGTGACTTTGTATACAAAGTTGACATAGTGTAACAGAGTCAAATGGTTAAAATGTGGGAAGTTCTTTGAAGAATAATTGTATAAATGTGCTGGATCTCGATATACAGTATCTTCAAGGCAGTCTACATTCATTTTGCAAGTAACACACTGTGAGTACTGCATATATTTTAACCATTTTACTCTTTTACACCAAGCCAACTGTGAATCAAAGTAGCTAATTTGATATTATGTGGTACTGCTTTGGTTTGGTTCTCTGATGATGATCCTTTGGGGATTGAAATATGTATGAATATTTACTATGGTATTACAATATACGTATCGAAGGAACAATATTGTGCATGTTGTTGTTGGAGTACTGTGAAATGGTTATTGAGAACACATGGAGTGAACAATATAAAATCTCTATTTCTCATGTGCTGAAACACATCCAGTAATTGTGCAAACAAGTGTACCCATAAGCCAATGCAACAAATTTCTGTCGATTGAGTTGCATTTCACCACAGTACCATGACTACATTTCTCGTACGGGGAACAATAAGCTGCATTATCAATCGGCTTCATCATGTTTATGGAGATGTCTGCATGGTTGCCAGCAGTGTGTAGGCTTATGTGAAAAACTTCCAAAGACACCAGCATGAATACTGCTAATCTGTCCTGCAGTGGTCAACCAAGATTCACCAGCACGGAATGCAAGAGCAGAAGGGGACCATGCCACAGCTGAGTTGGTTAGTAGTTTTCCGGCCTTCACCATGGAGACCAGGTTCGATCCCAGGGCAGCCCATGTGGCATTTGTGGTGGATAAAGTGGCACTGGGTGAGGTTATACTCTAAGTACTTCAGTTTTCCCTTAACAGTATCATCCCAACAACTTTCTACATTTAGTCACTTTATCATATATAATCTTAACAAGCAACAGAATCATTAAATAACACATTAAAAACCAGGAAGCTGATGCACACATCAAATATGACCAAAAAGCAACAATTAGAGCTTGGAATTGGATGCAGTGTCTTGCAAATGACAAACTTTGGGATGCCAGAAAGTTTGCCGTCATTGGATTCACCATTTGCTAACAAATATCAAACGGGAAGTAATGATGTGACCTTACAGCTTCTTAAGAGACATGCTGCTGAGTTCAATAATTACCTATTGAACAACATGACTGGTGTTAAAAACTGGTTCCACCATTTTGACACCAGAATAGTGGCAAAGCATGGCACAGCATTATGTCACACCTTCAATGAAGAGATGGCCAAAACAATGTCCTCAGCCTGTAAAGTTGCAGGAAATATCTCTTTGCATGGCATGATATGCCTATTGGTTTATTTTCTGCCTTGTGGGAAAACCATTAGTGCTTGTTGCTATATACAGGTTCTCCAAAAAGTGTGATGTGCACTTCACAAAATGCCACTGTTGAAGAGACATATAATATTTCAACATGGCAATGCACAACCTCACACAGTAACACTGATGTTGGGGACAACTGTAAAGTACAGATGTGGAGTTCTCCCTTGCCCTCCCTACATACCAGATTTGGCACTGCTCAAACTATGACCTGTCTGGGACCTTGGAAAATTAGATGAAGGGCTGGCACTGTTGGAATGGTGCAGCTATTCAGGAAGTCATGTGCATTTTTGTGGAATGCTGAGCTGGACATGAACAACAGCACTACATTAAAGTCCATACACCACTACAAAAAATGCAAGGACTGTAACAGGATTTTTGAGAAAAAGTACAAAACATGAACAGAACTTCCAGTTACTGAGGACAGTATCAACTTTCGGGCACACAAATTTGTTTTCACGCGTGCATTACTTTCATTACAGACCTTGCATATCAGCCAGCCTCAGTTACACCAAATTATTGTACCAGCAACATCTTGCAAATCTCAACTTATAATTATTTTAATATTTTTCACATACCCAAGGATTCCATAAGAAATATAAATGATGCGAGCAACATAAGCTGAAGTGTAAAAGTGGCTATGAAGAAAAGTAAAAATAATATATACTTCATTTAAAGGGTCCATGGTCCTTCAGGAAAATTTTAATTTTCATGCTCATCCGAGAGAGATATAACTTAAGAAAAAGCTGCAATAACAGCAAAGTAAGCATAACATGTAGGTATCAGAATACTACTCAAGAGGTTTGAGCTGCTTGAGACTAGTGATATCACGAGTAGTGCTTAGGTAAGTGTCATGTGATTCAAGCAGGATAGGCCATGAGAACCTGAGATCAGAAATCACTATTATACAACAAGCACTGGAATGGCTACTGTTAAACAATAATGTAGTGCAATATATTCCTCATATGGTATATGTAATGCATATAATACACAGATCCCTGTGACTCTGGTAAATCCAGCACCACCACCTTAACCATGTAGGATGTATTATGGGTTTACTTTTATTTTACCCTGAGACCAATTAGTGTAGTTTAACTTGTTGCTCATAAGGAAGGGTAGAAAACAATCACTACTAAACCAATTTAAAACTGGTTCAAATTCTAGTGTCACACTATTCAAACCACCTGATTCGTGCTCAGTCATACCCCTAAATGGATGCACTGGCACAACTGACCATACTTAATATCATTAGGGTCCATACACACTGAGCAAGTGACATGTTAGTGGCATCTTGTGTGGCATTGCCACTGGGCAGTGTACACAACAGGCAGGTGAACAGTGAAATGCTGTACGGTACTGTAGGAGCTAGGCCTGCAGGTCCTAATTGGTGTTGGTAACTTCAAAGAAATCCCAGTGACACTGTGCCACTACCATGCCAGTGCCTATCAGTGTAAATGTTCTCGTACAAGTCAATGTGTATCACAGTGTGTACTGAAATGCCAAATGAGATTCAACAGTGCCAGATGATCCTGAGAGGCACTTTCTCCTGTACAGTCAACAAGCCAGCACATGACAATGTCTGGTGGCTTTATTCTGCTTTCAAGCATAGAAAAGCCTCTATGTGTCACTCCTTCAGTGCAGATGGTCTTTTAGGCGTTAAAATCATAATCCATCACGGATTTGATTAATATTTTCTTGGATCTCAGCATAACTGACAGAAGTTATACTGACATTTTAATTAATTTAATCTAATACTCACACATCTCTTTGATTCTGTTCAAACAGCGCTTTCATTTCTTCCAGCACTTGACGGACATAATCCTCCTTTGAAAAAGAAAAGTATACCTGTTTATGGGCCGCAGTACAGCTAGAAAATAAAAAGTGCTGAAAGCAATGTTTAAGTAGGCTGTCTGACATGATGGGTAGAAATGGAATGTACAAAGTATGAATAAGATATCAAAGACGCCTTTTTAGCTGTAATTTCAAGAAGCGATCTGACATGCGTCGAAAGCAATTCCGACAAGTCAAGTCTGAATTCTAATTACCCCAGCCAAAATTCGAACCATGAAAGTGGTTTTCCAAACACCCAGCGTCTTGTTTTCAACAGTATTCAATTAACCACTAGACTTATATTAGGATTTTGGTTTCGTGTTACACCTTTACTTAACAGCCAATGCAATGGATATCTACGAATACAAAGGAAATCTTACGTTGAACAATGGCAGTGAATCGGGTGAACGATGAAGCTCCTTAATTAATTCAAAAGCCTTTTCACAAAACATTCTCCTAACATAAATAAATCTCACACGAGTTTCCACAAAATATAATCAAATCAGCTTCAGAAGTCGCTACAACCAGACAACAAATTTAGCCGCCAAAATTGACTGCCATATTTGCTAAATGCACGGATGACACCAGCGATTGATTGACGAACCACAGGTCATATATTTGCATTAGTATCACTATATCAAACAGCGCCACATGTAGTCGTGTATTATTCATGCACCATTTTATTACCATATGTAACTCCAACATGTATCAACCCTTAAAGGGTCACCTTCACGATATATAGTTGATAATTCTAGCAGTGTGGAACAACAAAATGAATTACCAGTTGTAAAATGAATCTTAGTGGTATTGTGTTAAACAGCAGCTAAAGATGACTAATTTTGTTGACCCACACTGGTAGACTGTGTCAATAATATGCCCTGAAGATAATCCTGTAATGGTTGAAACGTGTTGGAGTTATGTATAGTGTTAATAAGGTTGTGATATAATAATATTTTAGTGTATTTGTGGGTGTTTATTTGATAACGAACCACGGTGTATTAATAAAACCACGGATTACACACAACTACACAGGTACAATCACGGATGAATATACGGAGCACATTCGTGATTGAACCTGTGTAG